>Ga0190283_1000672_pt1 | contig 17230 bp, 10 predicted proteins | sample 48691801_MG_FD_161669 | JGI IMG/M metagenome (GOLD analysis project Ga0190283, IMG submission 161669) | Hydrothermal vent microbial mat bacterial communities from Southern Trench, Guaymas Basin, Mexico - 4869-18-0-1_MG | ecosystem: Environmental > Aquatic > Marine > Hydrothermal vents >...
TAAGCCCCAACGGGGCGATATTAATATAGCCAGGGGCAACGCCCCTGGAATGGCGAGATTAATATAGCCAGGGGCAACGCCCCTGGAATGGCGAGATTAATATAGCCAGGGGCAACGCCCCTGGAACTTGGAATTCGTTACAATACCATCAACCTAACCCCACCAAAATGATTAAGACATGAACACATCCACTTCTGCCCACCGTTGGCAATTTTGGATAGACAGAGGTGGCACCTTCACCGACATTGTCGCCCAACATCCCAACGGACATCTATTAACGCATAAACTATTATCCGATAATCCCCAACACTACCAAGATGCAGCCGTACAAGGCATCCGCGAACTGTTAGGCTTAGCCCCAAATCAGCCAATACCCGCGCACCAAATTGCCGCCGTCAAAATGGGCACCACAGTCGCAACCAATGCCCTGCTTGAGCGCAAAGGCGAACGAACCGTTTTACTCATCACCAAAGGCTTTGGCGAGGCGTTGCGAATTGGCTACCAAAATCGTCCCGACTTATTCGCCCTTAATATAATATTACCCGAATTACTCTATAAACAAGTCATTGAAATCGATGAACGCTACACTGCCAAAGGCGAAGAACTCAAACTCGTTCAACGAGAAGCCGTTCGCACCCAATTAGAGGCCGTCCGTCGCCAAGGCATTTTTTCTATCGCCATTGTCTTCATGCACGGCTACCGCTATCCCAAACACGAACAACAAGTGGCCGCGTTAGCGCGTCAACTCGGCTTTACCCAAATCTCCGTCTCCCATGAAGTCAGCCCACTCATCAAATTAGTCAGTCGCGGCGACACCACCGTGGTTGATGCCTACTTATCACCCATTTTGCGCCGCTATGTCAATAGCGTTGCCAATCAGCTCGGCCAAGTCAAATTACTCTTTATGCAATCCAACGGCGGCTTAACCGATGCTAAACTCTTTCAAGGCAAAGATGCCATTCTCTCTGGGCCGGCCGGTGGCTATGTTGGGGCCGTCAAAACGGCCGCCTTAGCGGGCTTTACCAAAGTCATCAACTTTGACATGGGTGGCACCTCTACCGATGTCTCGCACTACGCTGGCGAATATGAGCGCGAGTTTGAAACTTATGTTGCCGGTGTACGGATGCGAACACCCATCATGCGAATTCACACCGTTGCCGCTGGCGGCGGCTCAATTGTCCATTTTGATGGCCTACGTTTTCGCGTTGGGCCAGACTCGGCCGGCGCAAAACCTGGGCCAGCCTGTTATCGACAAGGCGGCCCCCTGACAATTACCGACTGTAACGTCATGTTAGGCAAACTACACGGCCGCTTTTTCCCCAAAGTGTTTGGTGAATCAGGACAAGAATCGCTAGACGAGGCCATCGTCAAAGACAAATTAACCGCCCTGGCCGAACAAATTAGCCAAGCCACTGGACAACAACGCAGCCCCACCCAAGTCGCCGAAGGCTTTTTAACAATCGCCATCGATAACATGGCAAACGCCATCAAAAAGATTTCCGTGCAGCGCGGCTATGATGTCACCGAATATACCTTATGTTGTTTTGGTGCTGCCGCTGGACAACACGCTTGTCTGGTTGCCGAAGCTTTGGGCATTAAAACCATATTCATTCATCCCCAAGCCGGCGTATTATCGGCCCTTGGCATGGGCCTGGCCGATATTCGCGCCCTGCACGAAAAATCCATCACGGCCCAATTGAGCAACACCTTAATTGATGAACTTAACAGCGTTTTCAAAGACTTAGAAAAACAAGGCCGTAGCGAATTATATCAACAAGATGTTCCAGACGACAATCTCACCGTGCAATATAAAGTACATTTACGCTATGCTGGAACAGATACTGCGTTATTGGTTGATTTAGCGTCGGTTGCCGACATGAAAGAAGCCTTTGCGGCGGCCCACCAACAACGTTTTGGCTTTGTGCGTTACGACGAGACACCGTTGATTGTCGAAGCAGTCTCGGTGGAAGTCATTGGCAAAATGGGCCAAGTGCAAGGAGAAGCCATTGCTAATGTAGGGGAAAGAAGCCAACAGCCTCGGGAAATGGGCCAACGGCCTATACGAGAAAGCTTAAATGAATCAACGAGTTATCAATTAAACGCGGTCAATTCTCTTGACACAGTCAACATGGTGAGTGGTGACAAAATTCACACCACACCCATCTATTCGCGTGACAATTTACCTATTGGTAACAAAATTATCGGCCCGGCCATTATTATTGAAAAAACGGGCACGACTGTCGTTGAACCCGGTTGGCGGGCCGAAACCACGCCCCGCTATGATATTATTTTAACTCGTGTTGCCACCGAGACTCTCGCTCCTAGTGATAACATCGGTAAGGCTTCACCAACAACCGATACGATTGTTCCTAGCGATAACATCGGTAAAGCCTCACGGACGGCCTCACGGACAACTGATACTATCACGGAAAGCGATAGTATTAGTAAGGCATCACCAACAACAACCGATACTCTCGCTCCTAGCGATAACATCGGTAATACTGTAGATCCGGTGATGCTGGAGATTTTTAACAATCTCTTTATGTCGATAGCGGAGCAAATGGGTGCGACGTTGGCAAATACGGCCTATTCTGTCAATATCAAGGAACGTTTAGATTTCTCCTGCGCGGTGTTTGATAATGAAGGGCAACTCATTGCTAACGCGCCGCATATGCCGGTGCATTTAGGCTCGATGGGTGATAGCGTTCAAACGGTGATTGAAGAGTATGGTGATGCCATGCAGCCGGGAGATGTGTTTGTGTTAAATAATCCCTATCATGGTGGCACTCATTTGCCTGATGTTACCGTTATTACGCCCGTGTTTGATGAAGCGACGCTCCGCGGAGCAAAGCGGAATGCGTTCCCAACCGGCGGTTGGAAGCAAGAAACAAACCAAGGCTGGGAACGAAAAGAAGGCCGGCCTCCTCTCCCTCTGGAAAAGGGCCAGGGTGACGGCCATCATGTCTTATTTTATGTGGCCTCTCGCGGTCATCATGCTGATATTGGTGGCATCACGCCAGGTTCTATGCCATAGCATAGCCGTACTTTGGATGAAGAAGGTGTAGTGATTGATGTCTTTAAGCTAGTAGATAAAGGCAAGTTGCGGGAAGCAGAAATGCGGGAAATGTTAACTAAGGCCCCCTATCCGACTCGAAACGTTGAACAGAATTTGGCTGATTTACGCGCTCAAATGGCCGCTAATGCTACCGGTGTACAAGAGTTACATAACATGGTGCAACATTTTGGCTTAGAAGTGGTGCAAGCTTATATGCAGCATGTCCAAGATAATGCTGAGGCCGCTGTGCGTCAGTTATTAGGGGTATTAAAAGAAGGAGAATTTCGATATGAATTGGACGACGGCGCCGCCATTCAAGTAAAAATCACCATAGATAAACAACAGCGCAGCGCAATCATTAATTTCAGCGGCACCTCCGCGCAACAACAGAGCAACTTTAATGCGCCCACTTCGGTGTGCAAAGCGGCCGTCCTCTATGTATTTCGGACTTTGGTACAAGACGACATTCCCATGAATGCTGGCTGTTTAAAGCCATTACAGATAATCATTCCAGAAGGTTGTTTACTTAACCCCACCTATCCGGCAGCCGTTGTCGCTGGTAATGTGGAAACGTCGCAATGTATTACCGATGCGCTGTATGGTGCGCTAGGCATCATGGCCGCTTCTCAAGGCACCATGAATAACTTCACGTTTGGTAATGACAAGTACCAATATTATGAAACCTTATGTGGTGGTTCTGGCGCCGGGCCTGATTTTCAGGGAACTTCGGCCATACATACGCACATGACAAATTCTCGCCTCACTGATCCAGAAGTTTTAGAGTGGCGCTTTCCAGTATTATTGGAATCGTTTGCCATTCGTCAAAACAGTGGTGGTGCTGGGCACTATCGCGGTGGTGATGGCGTGGTGCGACGGATTCGTTTTATCGAAGCCATGACAGCTTCTATTTTATCCAGTCATAGACGTGTACCGCCTTATGGCATGGCAGGAGGAGAAGCCGGGCAAACCGGCAACAATTGGGTGCAACGTGTTGATGGCACACGGCAAACGTTGGCTGGTACAGCAACCGTTGAAATGCAAGCAGGAGATGTGTTTGTGATTGAAACACCAGGCGGTGGCGGATATGGTGTGCGAATTAAGAATGAAGAATGAAAAATGAAGAATGAAAAATGAATGAAATTGTTTCTAGTTTGTAGTAGGCGCTTTAGCGCCTGAGTTTGTAGTAGGCGCTTTAGCGCCTAAGTTTGTAGTAGGCGCTTTAGCGCCTAAGTTTGTAGTAGGCGCTTTAGCGCCTGAGTTTGTAGTAGGCGCTTTAGCGCCTGAGTTTGTAGTAGGCGCTTTAGCGCCTAAGTTTGTAGTAGGTGCTTTAGCGCCTAAGTACTTAATCTCGTTAAGACAGTTAGAAGTCTACTACAAACACTACAAACACTACAAACACTACTAAGGGAGTTGTGGCTAAATAATTATAGTATAGTTAATTTGATGTACGGTGGTAACTTACTGATTTGACAATAGGGTTATAAAAATATAACCCATTGAATTTCAGGTCTTTTAAAAATATTTTTGTGGTAAACTATAGAAAGTTTTAACCAGGCGATAAATTGCCTACTATAAACTGCAAACTAGAAACTAGAAACTTTTAACGGTTTCAGGCGATAAATCGCCTACTACAAGCTGCAAACTCTAAACTAGAAACTAGAAACTTTTAACGGTTTCAGGCGATAAATCGCCTACTACAAGCTGCTGAAGCTTTGGGCTCCAGATAGGTATAAAAATGACTTTTTATAAAACCATTGTGTGTCTAGCAAACTCTCGCAAAGAGGGTGGACGCTGTGTCGCCGGCAAAGAAATCGTCAACAATCAGATTAGCCAAAACTGGATTAGGCCTGTGAGTCGCTCACAGATGGGGGAGCTTTCAGCTAAGAATACCATTTTGCATAATGGAAAACTGCCAAAATGGTTATCTTCTCTTATCATGCTGTTTAAGACGCGTAAACCTCAACCGAAGATGTTGGACATTATCAGCGTTCCCGTCATTCAGCATAAGCCACACGCTTATCAAAGCGAGAACTATTTAATAGATGACAAACAACGTTGGATAAAACAGCAAACTTTGCCAGCGACGCAATTACCTCAACTCTGTGACTCTGTTCCGTCACTCTGGATAAATGGCTACCACAGTTCCAACGGTGTCAACGATAGAATACCTTTGGAAATAGCCACCAAAAGTATTAACACCTCATTGTTGTTGATAAAACCAGAAAATTTGTCTATCTTGGTTAAGAAAGAATTGAATAGAACCAAAATTCGGGCCGAGTTTGATTTTAATCGTCAACAATACCGACTCATTGTCACCGAACCAAAAGTGGAATCCATTTATCGCTTCAAAGCGGGAGGGAAGTATCCGATAACAGAAGAAGTCTATCTCTGTATTAGTCTCGGTGAACCGTTTGAAGGTTATTCTTATAAGCTGGTAGCGGCTGTTATCAACGCTTAAAAAGCGAATTCGTCTTAATGGAGTCCAAACCTTTAGGTTTGGACTTAATGGAGTCCAAACCTTTAGGTTTGGACTTAAAAAGCTAAAGCTTTGGAGTCCAGCCAGCTAGAGATTTTCAGATAATTATTTTCAAAGTAGGATAAGCCTCAGAATAAATTCTGAGGCTAACAGCTAAAGTAGGCTAAAGCCTACTAATTTTATATGCCATAGTACCCTTTAGGGTCAATGCCATTAAGTTAAGAAATAAACGAGAAAGAGCCAAAGCTAAAGTCCCCTAAAGGGGACTGGTAAATTCCTGATTTTTTCATAAGCACACGATATGGCATTGAGTCTTCAGTGCCCTTTAGGGCACTTCAGCTATTAGACAAGTTGGCGGGGGGATTATTTCTTTCTAATTCCGCAAACTGTGTGGCATTGACCCTTTAGGGTACTTTAGGGCCTGTCACAAAATAACCTGGTCATTTTTGTAGAGCAAATTCTAATCAAATTGATAAAATTTGTTCAAGTTATTTTGTTACAGACACTAAAGCGCCTACTACAAACTTTTTGGACGTAAGCTAATGTCAAAGCTAAAGCTTTGGACTCCAACGACTTGGAGGTTATTAAAAGTGAAAGAACTCTATACCATTGGACATTCTAATCATCCCATCGAAACATTCTTGGATTTGCTTGAGCAGCATGGCATTACCGCTGTCTGTGATGTGCGTTCTCATCCTTACAGTAAATACAATCCACAATTTGCTTGTAAGTCGCTAAAAGAAACGCTCAAAAAACATGACATCGCTTATGTATTTTTAGGCAACGAGCTGGGCGCGAGGCCTAATGATTCAAGTTGTTATGCTGAGGGCAAAGTACAATATGCGCTTCTTGCCCAAACGCCGGCCTTTAAGGAAGGCATTGATCGGTTAAATAAGGGCATGGAGTCCTATCGCATCGCCTTAATGTGCGCCGAAAAAGACCCGCTTAATTGTCATAGAATGATTTTGATATGTCGTCATCTACGCGCAGAGAAACTGAAAATTAAACATATCTTGGCAGATGGCCTTCTTGAAAGTCAGCGTGAGGCTGAGCAACGTTTAATAGAAACTTTATCTGTTGAGCAACTGCTTGAGCTTGCTTATGATAAGCAAAGTCAAAAAAAGGCCCACATAGCGCCTCACCAATACCAATTAACGGTGCGAGAAGAGGATGAGGATTATGAGCAAGATTCAACTCTACACGATTGGCTTCGCGAAGAAAACGCCCAAGCCGTTTTTTAATAAGCTAAAAACCGCTGGCGTAAAGCGTGTTATATAGAGTTTCAGATAATTATTTTCAAAACTGAAGAATAAATTATGAGGCTAACAGCTTTCGTTCAGCTAAAGCCTACTAACCCTTTAAGCCATAGTACCCTGAGACGTACTTTAGCTATTAACGTGAGTTCGACTTTAAATCTCAATGAGTTATAAAATTATTAGTTATATCAATGATTTATTGATAATGACTTAATTATCAATCAGTTTAAAAAAAATCATAAGCTGTACTGGTTCATTCCAGTTGATGGCCCACAAATAAGGATTATTAACGTATTAATGTTAAGGGTTTAATCTCACAAAATTAACAAAATGTTTTTTTATCAATTAATTGTCATCGAATAATTGATTAAGAGATGATTTCTATAACAAGCAAGAAAAGTCGAACTCACGTTATTAGACAACGGATGCAAGCTGTTGGCTTGCTGTTTTGAAATGATTTATCTGAAAAACTATAGATATTCGACTCAATAAAAAATCACAACTTGCTGGTTTTGCCAAGAAAGACGATCTAAAAGTTATCTGTGGCATTGAATACGTGCTTATGCCAAGACTCGCCCCGACTAATAAAGCCACTTACCATTCTTATTGTTGTGATTGGGCATGAGATGGCGTGGTTTTCAGGTTTATTATATTTTGGATCGGGATGATTTTAATAATTTGTTCCTTAACAGCAAGCTGTTCAGGTTCGGGCGCTTCTGTCTTTGGTGTGGAAGTGATCATTTTGGGCGCAAAGAAATAAATCGCTACCGCCGCCGAGGATAATATCAACAAAAACAACAGAAAGTTTCTTTTCCGATGACTCACAGAACGCGAGTCTTTAATCTCCAAACTAAAAGAACTTTTCATGGGCGATCCCTCTTTTTTCAGTTCTCAGTGTTCAGTTCTCAGTGTTCAGTAATCAGTTATCAGTGCTCAGTTATCAGTTTATCTAAAAACGTTGTACCACCCAACGTTGTTGCCCACCCTCGTCGTATTTTGGGGCATGCAAGAAAAACACGCTACATGTATGGATTTATTCTTAACTTAATGGCATTGACGCAAGGGGTGTGTAAAAAGTAACGATGTTCAAATTATTCCCGTGCTAAGTATATTAAGACTTACGCACTATCAAAAAATATAAAAATGTGTTAGTAAAAACTCAGGCGGGCCTTAGATAAGCCAAAAAATGGGGCCGGCAACCAAAAAAACGTTGGGAGGCAACCAAAAATTCATAATATCTGAAAATTTATGGTTCAGATCACTGAAAAAAATGATCACAGATCACTGTGAAGCCCACCCCCACCAGAAACACCGCAAAAAATTTTTTCAATGTGCCCGTTGGAATGATATGCACTAATTTTGCTCCTAACGGTGCAAATAGTAAACTGGTTGGCGCAATGGCGGCAAATGCCGGCCAGTAAATGTAGCCGCTACTGAATGCGGGTAACTCATTGACATGCCAGCCGGTGGCAATAAATCCAACAGCCCCAGAAACCGCAATGGGAAAACCACAAGCGGCCGAAGTGGCGACGGCATTACGCATGGGTACATTACACCAAACTAAAAATGGCACGATGACTGAGCCACCGCCTATTCCCACCAAACTAGAACTCGAACCTATCACTGCACCCGTGAAGCCCATACCCAACTTACTTGGCAATTTATACTTATTTTCAATAGTTTGAGGTTTTATCTCCCTCGCCTCTTGAGGGGAGAGGATAGAGGTAAAGGATGAACATAAAATGTCTTTATCAGAATTAGTATGACAATGTGGTACCCGTTGTGCGCCAAAGCCCAATTGTGCCGAGACGAGTAAAATGAAGATCGCAAAAATGACTCGCAACGTCTCACTCGGCAACGCATCGGCAATAACCGCACCCAGTAAAGCACCGATAATGATGCCGGGAACAAGTTGCCAAACAATTGACCAATGCACTGCACCGCGCCGATGATGGGCAATGATGGATGAGGTTGAAGTTATCACTATCGTCGCTAAAGTGGTGCCTATTGCGATGTGCATGAGGCGGGTGATGGGTATTTCTGCGTGGCTCTGAAAAATCCATACAAATACCGGAACAATAACAATGCCACCGCCTACGCCTAACAAACCTGCCAATGTGCCTGCCACGGCACCAAGTAATAATAAACTGATGATTTCCAATTAAAATTACCAAATTCCACTCGAATAGCAAACGCTTTTAAAGGGCCTCGTCTTGAAATTTTTTATGAACCGACCAAATCGGTATATCATTTAAAAATTTATAATATTACCATAATGAAAGTTGAATTCCGCGTCTCTGCCAGGTTGCGCTGAAAACAAAAAAGATTTGTTAAGAGTTAATAAGGTGGTAGGTATTATGCTTGACAAGATAAACTGACGTCATTAATTTATTTTGGAGACCATAATGGAGCGGTTAATTAGACAAGCACTCGAAACCATAGCCAACTTAAGTAATAGAAAACCGGTAGCCCTGTTGAGCGTAGAGGATAAACACAATGGCATGCTGGTTGGCGGATGGGTGAAGGGAGAATGCATTTTGCCTCACACAAGCATTAAATTTAAACGTACCCCTATAGAACAAATTATCTCAACCAAGCAAGCGCATACCTATCCGGGGACGGTAGTGGAGTCCTTACCTTTTCCCGCCTATAAAGAAACCAAGAGCGGTTTTAGTTGTTTATGTTTGCCGCTCTTGAGCGGAAACAGTCAAGTAAAGGGCGTTGTGGTGATTGCACAAAAGAGGGGCAGTCCTCTGCCGGCGGATCGCTTGCAAACATTGAAGACGTTAATTCCTCTGATTGCGGCCGTTGTGGAAGCCAGTCTGGAAAATGAACGCTTGATTCAATTGGCAACCCGGGATGATCTGACAGACTTGTATACACGGCGTTATTTTGAGACGCGCTTACAAGAAGAATTTACCAGAGTTCGCCGTCATGGCGGGGTTTTTTCTCTCTTAATGGTAGACATAGACCATTTTAAACAAATTAACGATACTTGCGGATATAAAGAAGGCAATAGAGTATTGCAAGAAGTATCCAAGCTCTTAAGTAGCTCGATACGCAAGGAAATCGACATCCCTTGCCGTTATAATGGCAAACAATTTATCCTCTTGTTACCCAATACTAATGTAGATGGGGCCTCTATTTTAGCGGAACGAATTCGGCAACGCTGTGAGCATTACCGGTTTACGACGCTACAAGGCATTCCAATCAAAGTTACCGTGAGTATAGGCATTGCACATAGCGTAGACATCGCTCATAATGAAATACTTAATGACAATAGCAACCATCCGGTGACAGAAATCTCCAAAGAAGAATTAATACATCGGGCCGATTTGATGTTATACGCGGCCAAACAAGCCGGCCGTAATCAAATTATGGTATGGTGGTAAGTGGTTGGAGTACAGGAAGGGAGGAGTCCAAACTTTAGTTTGGCAGGAGTCCAAACTAACTAAATTAATTTCTTTTGTCAATGCGTAAGTCATATTAGCGATCCTTGTACGATTTGCAAGGAGCGCTAAGCACTCCTGTCACCGAAAGGCCGTCAAACAAAAAAATGGGAATATTGCCGTGAAAAACTTGGTTTATTACTATTTTGGAGTAGAATAGACTTTTCCCTTAATAATTTGAACGGTTATTTTGGTGATCTTGGTGATTTTTATGAAAGTTCCAAGGGCGTTGCCCTTGGCTATACTCAAGATGGGAACAAATTTTCAGGCAAAAGTTTCGCGGAGCGAAACTTTTGCCTGAAAAGGACTTTTTGATAAACCAAAATAACTAATAATCCAGGGGCGTTGCTTGCCAGGGGCGTTGCCCCTGGCTGTATTAATGTCGCCCCGTTGGGGCTTGCCAGGGGCGTTGCCCCTGGCTGTATTAATGTCGCCCCGTTGGGGCTTGCCAGGTAGGTACACTGGCTTTATTAATGTCGCCCCGTTGGGGCTTGGGGAGAGATTAATATAAAAAGTGTAACTACCTGGCTTTGGGTTCGGAATGACAAAAGTACAAATTATGCCCGTGCTGAGCCCCGTTTTAATTTAAAACCTAGCCCCAACGGGGCGATATTAATATAGCCAGGGGTAACGCCCCTGGCTCTCTCTTAAATCACAGTTCAAAAAATATTTACTTGGTTGGTACACTTACAAGGATCGTTAAGCACTCCTGTCTCCGAAAGGCCGTCAACTCAAAAAATGGGTATATTGCCGTGAAAAAACGTTATTTCTTGATTTTCTTCGCTATTATTTTACTTTCTGCCTGTAACGAACCCCAACAGCAGAACCTACGCTTTGGGCTATCAACCGCCCCAATCACTTTGGATTCGCGTTTTGCGACGGATGCCGTCTCATCACGAATTAATCGTCTCTTGTACCGTGCCCTCGTCGATTTTGATGAGAATTTGCGCCCGACTCCTGATTTAGCCAGTTGGGAGCAACTGAAGCCAACACATTATCGCTTTCGCTTGGGCGACAATGGGCGACAATTTCACAACGGTACGCGGTTGACGGCGCACGATGTCAAGGCGACTTATGATTTTATTTTAGACAAGAAAAATGCATCAGCACTTCGGACTTCTTTGAGTTTAATCAAGCAGATTCGTGTGCAAGATGCTGATACGGTCGATTTTATTCTCGACAAACCCGACACGCTCTTTCCGGGACGCTTGCTCGTTGGCATCGTCCCTGCCGCCCTTATCGACAAAAAACACCCGTTGAACAAACAACCAGTCGGCAGCGGTGGATTTGAATTGGTTAAATGGCCTACCGCCAGTCATTTATATTTAAAGCGGCGCCGTGATGGGCGACAGGTTGAATTTTTAGAAGTTAAAGATCCCAACACGAGGACGCTTAAACTGGTGAGCGGCGAGTTGGACATGTTGCAAAGCGAGTTATCGCCGGAAATGGTAACGTGGCTGACAGAACGTTCCGAAGTGAAAGTGACTAAGAGACAAGGCACTAATTTCAGCTATATCGGTTTTAATCTGCAAGATTCGGTGACTTCCAAATTCGCAGTGCGAGAGGCGATTGCTTACGCGATCAATCGTGAAGAGATTATCCGCTCGATACTAGGCAACGCTGCTCGCCCGGCGAGTAGTTTTTTGTTACCGCCGACGCATTGGGCGGGGCATCCGGGGTTGCCGAGTTATTCTTATGATCCTGACAAAGCTCGCGCTTTGTTGGCGCAAGCCGGCTTTACGGCGGAAAATCCCCTAAAATTGTCCTACAAAACCTCTAGCAATCCCTCTCGTATTCGCATTGCCACCGTCATTCAGCAACAACTCAAGGGAGTGGGAATCGAAATGGATTTACGCACTTATGACTGGGGAACTTTTTACGGCGACATCAAAACCGGCCGTTTTCAAATGTACAGCCTCTCATGGGTGGGCATCAAAATGCCCGATATTTTCCGTTATGTTTTTCATAGCAGTGCCGTGCCACCCGGCGGTGCGAATCGGGGGAGGTTGAAGAATCCCGAAATAGATGCCTTGATTGAGAAGGCGGAGGCGGCACCGACGTTCGACAAACAAGCGGCGCTTTACCGTCAATTACAAGAACTTTTATTCAAAGAATTGCCTTATGTGCCTCTGTGGTATGAGGATCATGTATTGGCAACTCGCCAACGAGTCAACGGTTATAGTTTGGCACCCGACGGTAATTATGATGGTTTGAATACTGTCACTTGGTAATGCTCAGTGCTCAGTGCTCAGTAATCAGGAGTCCAAACTTTAGTTTGGCAATCGTCGTTTGGCAGGAGTCCAATCGTTGCTTCAGTTTTTTGAAAGCTTTAACTTTCGCGGCGATTTTAGTTAGTTTGGCAGTACCAGAGAGTTAATGGCCGTGCCAAGTTAAAACTGGCCGACTCCTCTTACCCGTCAATAGAACATTGACAGAGTACTAGTGCAAGATCGCTCCAATCTTCATACCACCCTACCGCCAACCGCTAAAGCGGTTGGGGAGTCCAAAAAAAATAATTATCCCAAATGCCAATTCAAGGAATAAAGGACGGGTAGGGGAATGGTGGGCAACAAAAACCCGTTACCCACCCTACAAAACCGACTGGGATAATTTAATTTTTGGATATGCCAAAGCCTACTAACCTCTTTTAGTGCCCTTTAGGGTACTTGAGCTCTTAGACAACTGCTTTAGCTGTTGGCTGTGGGTGATATGGAAACTTCCGCTTTCCGGCACTAGGAGGCTTGCCGCCCAAACTAAAGTTTGGATTCCTTGAGGGCCATAAAATACTTACGTCGGCAAAAGTTTCGCAGAGCGAATTTTGCCGACGTTGGATGTTATCAAATGAAAGTCTGGCCCTATATCGCGCCCTAAAATGACACGATTTATGTTGTACTCTCACTCTATTCGTTGTACTCGATCTAAGTACTTTACTCCCAATATTTTACCCTGATTGATAAGGATTTTATTATCAAATGAGCGAAGAAGTTTTAATTAACGTAACCCCCCGCGAAACCCGCGTAGCGATGGTAGAAAACGGGGTACTCCAAGAAGTGGTGATTGAACGTACCAGCAACCGAGGTTTAGTCGGTAATATATACAAAGGCCGAGTCTGTCGCGTGCTGCCGGGCATGCAAGCGGCCTTTGTAGAGATTGGACTAGAAAGAGCCGCATTTTTGCACGCCTCTGATATTGTCAATACACACTTACATCATGGCGACGAACAAGCCAATCAACCCGAATCAATTGAGAAACTTCTACATGGCGGCCAAGCGCTATTAGTGCAAGTCATTAAAGAGCCGTTGGGCACCAAAGGGGCCCGCCTAACGACCAAAATTTCAATTCCTTCCCGTTATGTGGTATTTTTACCGACTCAAAACATGATAGGCATTTCTACTCGCATTGAATCGGCCGAAGAACGTCAGCGTTTAAAAGACATTGCCTTGCAACACACCGGAATGGCGGAACACCCACTGATTGAAACGCCCGGCAATGATGAAACGCTAGTGACGCAACCGGTGTCGCCGCCGGCACAGTGTAACAATTATGGATTTATAATTCGCACGGCCGCTGAGGGGGCCAAAGAAAATCTATTATGTGCCGATATGGATTTTTTATGTCAGCTATGGAAAGATATTAAAGAGAAAGAAGCTAAAGCCAAGCCTTGTTCATTGATTTATAAGGATTTACCCTTAGTACTTCGCACCGTCCGCTACTTGATAGGCTCAAAGGTTGACAAGATAAAGATTGACTCACGAGACACTTTTCGGGAAGTGGTGAATTTTGCAAAAAAATTCATTCCAGATTTAGTGCCGCTTATGGAACACTATAGTGGAGAACTCCCCCTATTTGACTTTTACGCCATTGACGATGAAATCACCAAAGCCTTAGAACGCAAAGTACCCCTAAAATCTGGCGGCTATTTAGTGATAGATCAAACCGAGGCGATGACGACGATTGATGTCAATACGGGCGCTTATGTTGGTAGTCGCAACTTAGAAGAAACCCTTTTTAAAACAAATTTAGAGGCCGCCCAAGCCATTGCGCGACAACTCCGCTTACGGAATTTGGGCGGGATTATCATTTTAGATTTCATCGATATGGAGGAGCCAGAACATAAACGTCAAATCTTACGCACCTTGGAAAAGAGTTTAGAACAAGATCATACCAAAAGCTATATTAGTGAAATCTCCTCATTAGGCCTAGTGCAAATGACGCGCAAGCGCACCCGCGAAAGTTTGGAACATGTTTTATGTGAAACCTGTAGAACCTGCGGTGGGCGTGGCTCTATTAAAACAGCAGAAACCGTGTGTTATGAAATTTTCCGAGAAATTTTGCGCTTTGCTCGACAATTTGAAACGCAACGATTTTTAGTACTGGCTTCCCAAGAAGTGGTTGATATGATGTTAGATGAAGAATCTCACAGTGTCTTAGAATTGGAAGACTCTATTGACTGCTCCATCCGATTTCAAGTAGAAACCTCTTACTCGCAAGAACAATACGACATCATTCCAGTTTTCAGTGATCAACAGGAGTCCAAACTTTAGTTTGGCAACAGGAGCCCAAACTTTAGTTTGGCAGGAGTCCAAACGAAGGAGTCCAAACTTTAGTTTGGTAGAAGTCCAAACGTAAGGAGTCCAAACTAACGTTTGGAAGGAGTCCAAACGGAAGGAGTCGTCCAAACTAACGTTTGGCAGCTTTAGCTTTGGAAAGCCAGCTAAAGCTTCGGAAGAAAAGTAGATCAAATGCACTCGCTCTACCCGACGAAACGATTTCAGATATGCTGAAGAAAAGCGATAATCGAGAGTAGAACGAAAGAAGGCCGTCATCAAATTTGAAGTCACTCAAATGACAACATGGCCCCCAAAAGTTCTTCGGCATTTAGCCATAACAAATACGTGGTTATTGACACTGTCTAATTTCCATCCAAAGCTTCATGCTTTGGAAAGCCAGCTAAAGCTTTGCAATAAAAGTACACCAAATGTACTCGCTGTACCCGACGAAACGATTTCAGATATGCTGAAGAAAAGCGATTATCGAGAGTAGAACGAAAGAAGGCCGTCATCAAATTTGAAGTCACTCAAATGACAACATGGCCCTCAAAAGGTCTTCGATCCTTAGCCATAAAAAATACGAAATTTTCAGTGTTCAATGATCAGTGTTAAGTAATCACTGATAACTGCCCCTCTGTGTATTTTATAACGGATAAACTGATAACTAATCAACTGAACACTGATATACTGATAGTACAACGGATACGCGAAATAAACGGATTTTTTATCTGCTTCATTTTCGGATTGAAAGTCAATAAAAAGACGGTTTTTATAAACCAAACGGGTCAAATTTTATTTTCACCCGCATCTGTACATTCCGTATAAACTGATAACGGATCACGGATCACTGAAATAACGGATCACTGATAACGGATCACTGAAATAACTGATAACTGATAACTGATAACTGATAACTGATCACTGAAATATGTTTCGCTCTATTTTAAGTTTATTCCGTCTACTCTGGCGGCTATGGCTATGGCTATGGCTTTCTCTCTGTTTGTCAATCCTACTATTGGCACTCCTGTTTCCAAGGCTGCCAGACTATAAGCCTGAAATTGAACACTGGTTGAGCCAAGTTTTGGAGCAACCCATTGTTATAGGCAATCTCACCACCTACTGGGTGGATTGGATGCCGACAGTCGCGTTGCAAGAAGTGCGTTTGCTGGAGACTAACGCCGAGCAAAGCGTTGTCGAAATCGCTTATGCCGAAATAGTGTTCAATGTGTGGGCTTCCATTAAGCAAGCACAAGTCGTCACTAACAGCGTTGCTGTGACTGGCAGTCAATTCACGTTGGCGCGAAACCGCGAAGGTAATATCAAATTAGTCGGTTTACGGGAGAGCGATACCACCGATAATTCGTTTTTATTAGGCTGGCTGTTGCAACAACCGCATCTCTCCCTTCATGCCACAACACTGACATGGCTAGAACCTGAACCGCCACCGTTTTTCTTAGCCAACCTAAAACTCTCGGTGGAGCGGCAAAATAGCGGCCATAAAATCACCGGGCGAGTTAATTTACCTCAGCAAACCCTCCAAGGCGTACAAGCTAAGACGTTTTCGTTTGAAAGTTGGCTAGATATCCAGCAGTTGAGTGCTAAGGGACAATTTGCCTTTGAACAATTACAGTTTGTTTCTAAATCTCCCCTAGCAAACTTTTTTCAAACGGAACACACACCCTCTATCGAACAGAGTCAAGTTTCAGAATCCCCCCTAACCCAGCAATCGCTTTCTCAAAGCGGAAAACGGCAATCACTTAGCGGAGAATTTCATGCCCATCAACAAGCCAACGGTGCTTGGCAAATTGATATTAAACAACATTTGGCAAGTCCTAACCAAAAACCGTGGTTGACTCACCAAATGAAAGTACGATTCAAGCCCGTCATTCCGACTACAACATCTATGGGTAGCAGCACCAACGCCTCCGGCGGACAAATTGAGCTAAGCGGTTCTATCAAGGTTTTGCCTTTAGATCAGCTACTAAATAACTTGCCAGCGGAGATTATCAACAGTGCCAACCCAAAATTACCGGAAACTTTGGCGGCTATACAAGGAACGTTGCATGATATTCAGTGGGCGTACAGCCCTAACCATTGGCGGGTGCGTCTGAGCTTTGCGGATTTAACGACAGAACCGGTTGGACAATTACCCGGTATCAGTGGTTTGTCTGGACAAATTGATATTAAACCAAACAAGGGCACAGTCTATTTTCACAAAGCCGCTGTCACGCTCAACCTGCCTAACCTATATAGTCATCCACTTTCGTTGGCACAGTTAAAAGGCAATATCAATTGGCAACGCACTCAAAAACTTTTAAGGCTGACGACTAAAAAACTGCAAGCTGTTGATAACAATATGAAAGTGCAAGTGGTTGGCAGCATAGACATTCCTCTTACCGGCGGAACGCCTAACAGCCACCTGTCGGTGACGCTACGCAATGGAC
>Ga0190283_1000675_pt1 | contig 17200 bp, 13 predicted proteins | sample 48691801_MG_FD_161669 | JGI IMG/M metagenome (GOLD analysis project Ga0190283, IMG submission 161669) | Hydrothermal vent microbial mat bacterial communities from Southern Trench, Guaymas Basin, Mexico - 4869-18-0-1_MG | ecosystem: Environmental > Aquatic > Marine > Hydrothermal vents >...
ATCCTTCAGCCTGTCCGAATCATTCGCATTTCTCAATCAGAACCTGACCCTTTCGTTGCCCTTCTTGGAGGACTACTTAGGGCTTGAACCCGGCGTTTCGCAAAAGCTTTCTTATTATAAGGTTCTCAAAGACCTTTCACTGTTCAGACGATATGCAGCCAAGTTCTTGGCCGAGTACGAGATGTTTTCAACCGGGGATCTGTCAAATGGCCGGTCCTATGCAGAACTCATGGCCCGCTATACCGGCTTTTATTATCAGCCTGAAAGCCACCTCTTTGATCTGGTCCCCGAACTATATAGCCTGGACTATATCTTAGGATGGTTGACGGAAACGATAATGGAGCATCATCTTCAGAAAATCTTAGGGCCTTACTGGATGTTCAGGTCGGAGGCAGGCCGGATCTTGAAAAAATGGTGGCAACAGGGTAACCAGCATGAGATCCCCAAGTTTCTCGGGTTAAATGATCTCGGAGAGTTGAATACGGGCCACATCATAAAGCGATGGGAAGAGACGTTGGGCTCTTCAACCTACAGCCTACCCTCCTGAGTCGCTACTAAGGTCTTACAAATAAATGGAGAGAGCACTGGGGTGTGTCTGTGGCAAAAATTGTAGTTTCCTGCCAAAAATGACCGGGTTGACCCCCTGTCCGCTTCAATCCCTAAATTGCTCAATTCCAATTATGACAGCCCATACTCTTTGATTTTTGATATAAGCATGGGCCGGCTGATCTCTAAGAGTTTGGCCGCCTGGGTCCTGTTTCCGTTGGTCGCTTTCAGGGCCTTTAGAATGAGATTTCGTTGCATCCTTTTGGAGGTCTTTTTGATAGAAAGAGTCTCCAAACCGTCAAAATCCTGGGGAAACCCCTTGTTCCGGATCAGACTGGGAGGAAGTTCTTTCGGCGTTATGAAACGACCGGTAGAAAGAAGTATGGCCCTCTCCATAACATTTTCCAGTTCTCTCACATTCCCCGGCCAATGATAGCTCATCAGAATGGACATGGTTTCAGAAGAGGGCGCCTCCACTTTCTTGTTCAGCTTCATATTAAAAACATCTATGAAATAACCGGCCAGGAGTGATACGTCCCCTTTTCTTGTCCTCAAGGGGGGAAGATGGACAGTCAAGACATTAATCCGATAGTAGAGATCTTCGCGGAATCGTTTTTCCTCCACCTCCTTACTCAGATCTTTTGACGTGGCCACCACAACCCGAACATCAATTTTTCGTGAGCCCACACCTCCCAAGGGAGAGATCTCTTCTTCCTGCAATACGCGCAAAAGTTTAACCTGTAAAGAAAAGGGGAGTTCGCCGATCTCGTCTAAAAATATGGTTCCTTTATCCGCCTCCTCAAAACGGCCCGGCTTGTCTTTGACAGCATCTGTGAACGCCCCTTTCTTATACCCAAAAAGTTCACTTTCGAGGAGGTTTTCAGGGATACCGCCACAGTTAATGTTTACTAAGGGCTCTGATGACCTTGGACTATTCGAGTGAATCGCCCTGGCAATCAGTTCCTTGCCGGTTCCGCTCTCTCCTGTAATAAGCACCGTGGTCTTGTGCTCAGCCACTTTTTTAACAAGCTCAAGGACACGGGCCATTGCCTCGCTTCGTGCGATTATGGCTCCAAATGAATACTGTTTTTCGATCTCGTTTATCCTAATTTTCAACTTTAAGTTCTCATTTTTCAATCTTTCCCGTTCTTCGGCTTTTCTCAACGTCAAAAATACTTCGTCCGGCTTAAAAGGTTTTGAGATATAATCGTAAGCTCCTTTCTTGATAGCTTCCAAGGCCGTTTCAACCGTTCCATAGGCAGACATCATAATGTAAGTCTTTTCAGGATACCTCTTAAGGGCCTCTTCTAAGAATGTCATCCCATCCATACGCGGCATCTTTATGTCGCACAGCATGTAATCAAAGTCGGTCTCAGCCATACATTGGAGGGCCTCAATTCCATCCCCGGCGCATTGGACAGAGTAGTGCGCCTTCTCCAACATGATTTTCAGCATATGCCGCATATTCTCTTCATCATCAATTACAAGTACCGTCTGTTTAGACATGGGCTGCTTTTCCTCTATTTTTTTGTAACCGTTCACAGGTTAGGCCCAAAAAGTCAACTACTGGGTCTCAATTCCTGAATTCGCAGTCAGCGGAATATTGACAATAAATTTACTCCCTTTGCCATAAATACTCTCCGCACGAATCGTGCCCCCCAATCCCTCGATAATCGTGTAGCAGACAGACAGGCCGAGACCGGTACCTTTCCCCGGTTCCTTTGTGGTATAAAAAGGATCAAAAACGCGACCGAGCTCTCCCGGGGGGATTCCGATCCCCGTATCTGCAAGGCTAATGACAATGGAGTTAGCTTCATTTTCTGTCTCAATCTCCAAGACCTTTGGAGATAAGCCATCCGATGACCCGGTGTCCATCATTGCATCTGCAGCGTTTATCATAATATTTAGGAACACCTGTTTTAACTGGGCCATCCCTGCACAAACAACATCCTTTTTTGCCCTCAGTTCCAGTCGTATCTCAATCCGGCCCATCATCGGTTGGGGGTCAAGCATTTTTACTGTTTCCGTGATAAGCTGGTGAATCCCGGTTTCTTCATGCGCGGCGCTTGAAGGTTTGGAGAAGTCAAGGAGATCTCTTATGATCCGGTTTATACGCGTGACTTCGGATTCAATACGCACCACAAAATCATTCCTTTCCTCATCTCTTAGTTCACCCCCCTTGAGGAGCTCCAAATATCCTAAGACGATGCTTAGGGGGTTGCCGATCTCGTGGGCCACCCCGGTTGCAAGGCGCCCCGCCGTGGCCATCTTTTCAGACTGGATGATTTCGTTCTGTGCCTTTTTTATCTCTAAATTGGCCTCTTTCAATGAAGAGATATTTGTCTTTAACTCTTGCTTGTTCGTCTCAAGCCGTTTTAACATCATCTTCAGTGATCGGAAAAGCTGCCCGATTTCATTTCTGGAGGATTCTCCCTGATCAAATATGGGGGGCCACTCTTCAAACTCCTCAGTAATTGTCAGGAGTCTATGGATTGGCTTGACCACTGTTCTCGAAAGGAGATAGATCCCGAACAGTACAAGGATAACCGCGTTCAAACATATGTAGATTAAGATTATCCTCTCCGATTTTCTAAGGCCCTGATATAATGGACCGAGGTCTGCGCAGACAGTGACAGCGCCCATGAGACGCCCTTCAAAAAAAAATGGTGCGGACATCCTGACCATCTCTGGAGCCAGCCATATTACCCCCCAGATTTCACCTAAAAACTCAAGGGACGACTTCTGTCTTGTCAGGGCCTGTCTCGATCTGATGAACGCCTCTTCCTCTCGCTTTCCCCATGATCCGAGGCCAAACACCCTCGAGCCTGTGCTGTTTACCACCAGGACACTTGAATATCCCCCCATTCTCAGAAGCTGGCTAATCTTTTCACCAAACCGTGGCACTGAGCCAAGTCCATTAAGGGTTCCATCTCTCCTGATTGCTTCATATCCTACCCTCTCTCCCATGGTAAGGATAAGAATACGACCCATTTCCACCTTTGCATCAATCAGATCCCTTTCCGAGAATTTAACCATCACAACATTGATCAGGAGCATGGCGGACAGGATCAAAAAGGTCAGGCAGGCCACGATCCCGGTCCTCAAACTGTAAAAAGGAAATCGCAAGGTTATGTCTCCTCACCTCTACATAAACAGACTAAAATACCACTTTGCAAACTCACTGCCAAAAAAGAGGTAAAAAAGGGCGCCTAAGGAAAGAAATGGGCCAAAGGGTATCCTGACTCGATACCCTTTACCGGCAAACAGTATAAAAACGGAGCCTATGACTGCGCCTGTCAGCGAAGAAATGAGTACGATAAGGGGTAAAGACCTCCAGCCCATCCATGCGCCAATCATAGCAAGGAGCTTAATATCTCCCCCCCCCATTCCCTCTCTCCCGGTAATCCGTTCATAGATGAAAGCTACGAGAAAAAGAGCTCCTCCTCCTGCTACGGCCCCTATCAATGAATCGAGCCAAAAGACATTACCGGGGAGAAATGAAACCCCCAAACCTGCCACGATCCCGGGTAGCGAAAGGATATCCGGTATGATCTTATGGTCAAGGTCGATAAAACTTATTGTCACAAGAGTGGCTGCAAATAAGAAAGCGAGAATGTATTGATAACTGAATCCATATCTGATAAACAGGGCCAGGCTTAAGAGACCGGTCAACCCCTCTACCATCGGATAACGCCACGAAACAGGGTGATTACAGCGTCTGCATCTCCCGGCTAATAGAAGATAGCTGAGCAGGGGGATATTATCATAGAACTTGATTCTTTCGCCACAGTGGGGGCAGGTTGAGGGGGGACTGATGATCGATTTTTTTAGGGGAATACGATAAATACATACGTTCATAAAGCTTCCGAAAGAAAGCCCCAACAGGAAAGAAAAGAGAACCATTATTGATTCAAAGGTCATTTTTCGGGTTGCGGATCACGTAGTCACTGACTGATTGAAAATGGTTAACATCATGAATTCAAAAACAAATAAAAAGGGTGTAACACTCTCCGTTAATCCGGAAAATCCGCAGCAGCGGCATATCAATCGTGTGGCCCAGGTTTTAGAGCAGGGAGGGCTTATTGCCTACCCCACTGATACTTTTTATGGGATAGGATGTGATCTCTTCAATAAGAGAGGGATTCAGCTTATATACAGGCTTAAGAAGCGTCCTCTGAAAAAACCGTTTTCCTTTGTCTGTGACAGCCTTAAAGAGATAAGCCGATATGCCTTAGTCTCCAATTATGCCTATAAGACTATGAAACGACTCCTTCCAGGGCCCTACACCTTTGTTTTGGAAGGCACTAAACTGGTACCGAAGATTATGCTGACCAAGCGGAAAACTGTGGGCATCCGCGTGCCGGACAATAAGATTGCCTTAGGTATTGTGCAAACCCTTGGCCGGCCTATTATAAGCACCAGCGCGGGGTATGATGATCCCTGGGAAATAAAAGAGGTCTATGGATCATATCTCGATATTGTCATTGATGGTGGGATGTTTAATCAAGATCCTTCAAGCGTAGTCTCGTTAATCGGAGACAGACCGGAAATTATACGAAAAGGGAAAGGAGATGTTAGTAGTTTTCTCTGACATTCAGCCCCGAAACGCCCCTCCACCTGTACTCAAGCGTACCTCTCAAGTTCTGGATCAGCCTGGCAGCAAATTCAGCGCTCGTCTCAAGTAAATAGTCGAATAACTCCAACTTGCTTTTCTTGGAGTAGACCAGTGTCACGTCTCCTTTGATACCGGCCAGTTCTTTTGTTATCTCAACTGCATCTTGAAAATTACCCAAAAAGTCAACCAGTCCCAATTCCCTGGCCTGGGCTCCCGAGAAGATACGACCATCGGCGATCGCCTGCACCTTCTCTAAAGAAAGGCTCCTCCCGCGGACAATCGCCTCCACGAACTGTCTCTGCATGTCCATTATCATGGCATCAAGGATTTCTCGTTCCCTTTCGGTTAGTTTCCTGTCAGGTGACCCGATGTCCTTGAATTCTCCACTTTTCATGATTTCGAGATCAACGCCGATCTTATTCAACAGCTCCTCCACCCGCACAAATTCCATAATCACCCCGATACTGCCGGTAATTGTGCCGGGGTTAGCCACAATCTTGTTTGCGGCCGCCGCAATGTAGTACCCCCCCGATGCCGCAACCGTCCCCATTGCGGCGACAACTCTCTTGGCAGGGATTGTCTTCTGGATTTCCCTGTAGATCTCCTGGGTCGGAGCTATGGCCCCACCTGGAGAATTAATCTTCAAGATAATCGCTTTTATGTCTTTATCTTTTCTATATTTAACTAACTGTGATGTGACTGTCTGAGAGGCCGAAATAGTTCCTTCTACGGAAATAACGCCTATCTTCTCAGTAAAAAACAGATCAGACGAGGGGGAAAGCATGTTCAGCACAATTACCATCGCGCTGCCCAAAACAAGGGCTATGACAAGGATAATAACCAGGACTGTCAGTATTGGATGCCGCCTGTTTGACAATAGTTCTTTCCTAAATTCATAATCTTGATCTTAATCATAATCTTACTCAACACGATTATGATTAAGATTACGATTAAGATTATGATGCACCTGTAAAAAGCCCTTACTGAGACTTTTCGTCCGATGGCAGTTCCTTCGGAGGGCTGTCGGAATCTTCAATTTTGCTGACCGATGCGGGCTCTGATATCTCCTCTTCCTGAAGCTCCTCTTTTCCTCCTGAGTCAGGAGCCTTGGGATGCGATTGATCTTCAAAATTCATCATTTCTTCTCTCAACAGCTCTCCAAGGTTCGAGGTTGCTTCTTGATTACTATTCAAATAACCCCTGAGAATATCCTTTTCACTGGTCTCATCCAGCTTTCGTATGGAAAGGCCGATCTTCTTCTCTTCACGGGAGACATTGATGACCTTGGCCTGTATAACATCGTCAATCTGGAACCTCGATAGAGGATTTCCCTTTTTATCGGAGGATATCTCGGAGACATGAACAAGGCCCTCTATACCCTCTTCGAGTTCAAGGAACAGACCAAAGTCTGTCACGTTGGTTACCGTCCCGGTCACTCTGGTTCCCGGCTTGAATTTCACCGGTATCTCATCCCATGGATCAGGGGCTAACTGTTTGATACCCAATGAAAAACGTTCGCTGTTCTTATCAATACTGAGCACCACAGCCCGCACTTCCTGACCCTTTTCATAGACCTCCGAAGGGTGCCTAATCCTCTTGGTCCAGGAGATATCAGATATGTGCACAAGACCGTCAATCCCCTCATCAATGCCTATAAAGGCCCCGAAATCAGTAATATTCTTGATCTTCCCCTCTATTGTCGTTCCAACAGGATATTTTTCTTCAATCACATCCCAGGGGTTCGGCGCAACCTGTTTCATACCCAAAGAGATCCGTTTCCTTGAAATATCCATGTTCAAGACTATGGCTTCTACCATGTCTCCTATGCTCAGAAGTTGTGAAGGATGCCTGACTTTCCGGGTCCAGGACATTTCAGAAACATGAATCAATCCCTCCACACCTTGCTCCACTTCAACAAAGGCGCCATAATCTGTCAGGCTGACCACACTGCCGGTAATTCTTGCGCCAATAGGGTACTCCTTTTCAACCTGGCTCCATGGGTCAGGCACCAACTGCTTAATACCGAGAGATACCCTTTCTCTCTCCTTATCAAAGCTCAAAACTTTTACTTCAATGTCATCTCCGGCTTTATGCATTTCAGAAGGATGTCCTACCCTCCCCCAGGACATATCAGTAATATGTACAAGGCCGTCTATACCTCCGAGGTCAATGAAGAGGCCATAATCAGTGATATTCTTTACTATCCCACGGAGAACAGCGCCCTCCTCAATGATCTCTAAGGTTTTGTCTTTCAAGGCCACGCGCTCTGCTTCTAATATAGCCCGGCGGGATAAGACAATATTGCCACGCCTTTTATTATACTTTACTATTTTAAACTCATGCTCCATGCCCACCAGACTATCCATATCCCTAATCGGTCTGAGGTCAACCTGAGAGCCGGGCAGAAAGGCCTGAAGGCCAATATCCACGGAAAGCCCTCCCTTAACCCTCGAGAGAATAGTGCCTGTGACGGTGCCGTCGTTTTCATAGATCTCTCTGATTTTGTCCCAGACCTTTATCTTTGCAGCCTTTTCCTTGGAAAGTCGAATAACGCCCTCGTCATCCTCTCTCCGCTCCAAAAGGACCTCTATCTTATCGCCCACATTGGCCGCCAAATTGCCTTCGGCGTCAATGAACTCACGAATATTGATCTGGCCTTCTGATTTGTAACCGATATCAACCAAGACATATTCCTTGTCGACTTGAACGATCTCTCCAGCGACTACCTCTCCCTCCTTGATACTCTTCAGGCTTTCTTCATATAATCGCATAAAGCTCTCAGAATCCTGAGCATCTTCAACGGATTCTTCCTCTGACTTACCCATCAATTCGTCTTCGGATCCCCCTGCCGATTCAACAACAATTTGTGAATCTTCTGCAGCTGAGTCGCTGTCGGAGGCCTCACTATCATTCCCGAGATCTAAAGGCGTAGCTTCGTTCTCATTAGTTACTTCGGTTGTTTCTTGGGTTGCAAAGTTTATTTCCTTTTCCATTAACGTAAATACCCCCTAAGTGTTTTAGCCTATTTTCCCTCTGTGCAAATCTTTCAAATTTTATAATATATCAAAGCCAAAATAGAATATCAACTATTATTTGCTAAAAACCAGCAATTGCAGTTGTGCTACTTTATGATTGCTTGAGATGATTAAGCATCACTTCAACAACCTCTTCAATAGTTAAGGTCGTTGAGTCAATTATTAAAGCGTCCTCTGCCGGTCTTAAAGGAGACAGAGGTCGGTTTCGGTCCTGATTATCCCTCTTTTTAAGATCCGCCTCCACAACGTTCCTGAGCACTGTTTCACCGCGTCCCAAGAGTTCTTCATATCTCCTACCCGCCCTTGATTCACAGGAAGCCGTAAGGTAGAATTTCCAATCAGCTTCTGGGAACACCACTGTTCCCATATCCCTCCCCTCGGCCACATATCCGCTCCCTTTGGCGATCTTGCGTTGAAGGCCGGTCATCGCCTCCCTGACTTCACCGACCGCAGATACCTTGGAGGAAAGCATATCCATTTCCGGGCTTCTGATGAGGCCTGAGATATCTTCTTTACCGAGCAGTAGTCTCGGAGGATCTGCATCTCTGTCAAATTGAAGATTTAAGGAGTTGCACAGTATCCCTAATCCCTTATCGTCGTGAAAACCCACACCTTTTCTTTTCGCTACAAGCGCAACAGCCCTATACATAGCGCCGGTATCGAGATATGAATAGCCGATTTTCTTGGCCAATATACGACTAATGGTACTCTTACCGGACCCGGCCGGACCATCAATGGTTATAATGTGATTCATATTACCTTTCGAAGAGTCTCGATAAACCTTTCGTTCTCTTCCGGTAAGCCAACGGATATCCGGATATAATCGGGAAGGTCATAACTATCCATGGATCGAACGATAACCCCTTGCTTGAGCATCAATTCGTAAACCCTTTTCCCTCCGCCGGGTACTTTTATCAAAAAGAAATTGGTCTGTGTAGGGATATATTGAACGCCGATTTCATCAAGATTGTGGCATAAATAGTGAAGGCCCTCTCGGACCACCTGAAGAGTTCTATGTACAAATGCAGAATCGTCCAGCGCGGCGGTGGCAGCCGCCTGGGCCAAGGTATTCGCATTAAAAGGCTGTCTGACCCGGTTCATATATTCAACTACCATTTCTGAAGCAAATCCGTAACCGATTCTCAATCCGGCAAGGCCGTACAGCTTTGAAAAGGTCCTCAACACGCACAGAAAAGGGTGTTCGTCCAACAGGTCAATGCCATTTGCCGTCTTTTCATCGGTGACAAATTCGCAATAGGCCTCATCTAATACCACGATGATATCTCCCGGAATCTCTCGTAAGAATTGGATCATTTCATCCTTTGAAATGGCGCCGCCGGTTGGGTTATTTGGATTGCAGATGAATATGACCTTGGTCTTTGGGGTAATTGCGTTGAGTATCCCCTTTAAATCGATACTGAGATTCGAGAGAGAGACAGATGTCATATCGCCCCCGGCCCCTGTGACTATCTTTTCGTAGACCAAAAAGGAGGGGAATGGCTGTATTGCATGATCTCCGGAGGACAGAAATGTTCTAATGATTAGTTCAATCAGCTCATTTGAACCGTTCCCCAAGACAATCTGACCAGAGGGTATATTAAATTTTTCGCTCAGCTTTGACTTGAGATAATAGCCGCTCCCATCAGGGTATCGGTTAAGGGTAGAAACCTTATCCATCACCGCCTGGACGGCCAAAGGAGATGGCCCCAACGGGTTTTCATTGGAAGCCAATTTAATGGAACCCTTGATCCCCAGTTCTCTTTCAAGTTCTTCTATAGGCTTCCCTGGCGGATAGGGCACCAACTCCTCTACCCCTTTTCGTACTAATTTTCTCATACCGAACACCCTCTGTAATTTAATATTTAATATTGACTATTGACTATTGAACCGATCTGGATACTGGTTTTTCCAAGTTTGAAGTTACGAGTTCGGAGTGCCTAAAGTTGCTCGTGCTTCTTATAGCGAAAGGCGACGCAAATGTAAACGGTCCGTTCCAGAGTATCTATCCTTTTTTTAGTTATTCATGGCATATTTTTTGCCGATTTATCCTTGACTTGCTACCTTTGATCAACTATTTTCTATCAACCTGCGTAACTTAATTATAGAAGATCCCTACATCTTCGAACACGGGTTTCCTGTGTGTACGTGCCCGTACTCTGACATGCGGCCAATCAAAAATCTTTTTCAGAAGATTTATGACATTTTGGGAAAAGGAACTTGAAAGGAGTATTTTGTAAAGGTCTCACTAGGGGGAGAGATGAACAAATCACAGTTGATAGAATCCTTGGCCAAAGAAGAGAATTTACCCATCAGAAACGCGGAGGTAGTGGTGAACACTGTCTTTGGAGAAGTGGAATCAGCTCTCATCAGGGGTGAGAGGGTCGAAATCAGAGGACTCGGAAGTTTTAAGGTAAAGGAATATGACGGCTACAAAGGCCGGAACCCCAAGACAGGAGAAATGATAAAGGTAGAAAGTAAGAAACTTCCCTTTTTCAAAGTGGGAAAAGAATTGAAAGAGAGGGTAGATCTCTTTTAGTACCCTTGCCTTTGAGGACCTTGGTCGTGCTAGATGGGGCGTTAGCGGTGTCCTGTAACCCGAAATCCGCTCATGCGGGGTTGAAAATCCTTCAGGAGAGCCTTGATCCAAGTTGACCCTCTGTCACTTTGGAGTTGACATGGACCTCACGTAACAGGCGCTTGCGAACCCCGTCAGATCCGGGAGGAAGCAGCGGTAAGTAAGAAGGCCTGTGTCGTGATGGTATCTATGCCCTTTCTCCGGGTGGCAAGGACAACTTGGTCTCTGTTCGAATGAGGATGCACGGCCAAGGACTTCCATTAAAATCTCCCCAAACATTCCTTTCTCATGAGCTCTTCACCAAGAATTGGCGCATCTGATCTATCCGGCCTTTTATGGACAAGAGAACCTGTCCCATATTTCCGGTACCACAGTCTTTCCCATTATCCACAGCTTGTCCACGGGGTTTTTACGAGACAGGGGGGCACGAGCAGTCCCCCCTATCACTTCCTGAATACCAGTTATGACGTGGGAGATCTGCCACGGAATGTAGCGTCAAATCTTGCAATTATCAAGAATGCCCTTGGCGCCAACCATCTCATCTTCATGAACCAGTCTCATGGTAACAGTATTTTTGTCTTTAGACCGGAGCACATGGACAGAAAGATTGAAACCCCGTCCGTAGACGCCGTTATAACAGATGCTCTTAATATTGCTATCTTAGTGAAGCAGGCGGACTGCCAGGGGATCATAATATTTGATCCCGAAAAAGGAGTGGCGGCCAACGTCCATTGTGGTTGGCGGGGGAATGCCAAAAACATACTCGGAAACGTTGTTACACGAATGAAACAGGATTTTGACTGCAAGAGACACGATCTCCTGGCGACCATCGGACCCTCTCTCGGGCCCTGCTGCGCTGAATTTGTAGGCCATGAAAAGATATTCCCAAATGGCTTCGAAAAATTCATGGTCAGCGAAAACCACTTCAATCTGTGGGCTATCAGTGAGTGGCAACTTGTAAATGCGGGCCTCAGACAGGAGAATATTGAAATTTCCGGTATTTGCACCCGCTGCAGGACTGACCTTTTCTACTCCTATAGGGGTGAGGGGGAGACAGGCCGATTCGGGACCGTGGTTATGTTGATATAATTCCCGGCCCACAACCTTGAGGCAGGAGCACCACGGGGCTCTGAAAAATGCGGGCCCCAATTTACTGCTTGATTAATTCTGTGAACAGGCATAGGTTTGGCCATATGCCCAATACAAACTTTTGAAAGGAATACCGATCCAAATGCCTACAAAATACATCTCCGTTACGGGTGGCGTCCTTTCAGGCCTTGGCAAAGGGATTGCCGCTGCTTCTATCGGCCACCTTCTCTCCTCAAAACTCAAAATCATCCCAATCAAATGTGACGGCTATCTTAATGTAGACCCTGGCACCATGAACCCATTTGAACATGGCGAGGTATTTGTGTTAGACGACGGGGCAGAGGTAGACATGGACTTCGGTCATTACGAACGGTTCTTGGGGGTGACGTGCAAATCAAGGTGGAACCTGACCATGGGCAAAGTATTCAACATGGTCAGGAAAAAGGAGCGCAAGGGCGACTATCTTGGAAAGACAGTTCAGTACATTCCTCATGTGACAGATGTAATAAAAAACCACATATTTGAAATAGTCCAGGAAGAAAAACCTGACTTGGTTATCATAGAGATTGGCGGAACAGTAGGGGACATCGAAAACGAGCTCTTTTTAGAGGCCATGAGACAGATGAAAGAGGACGTGGGTCGGGACAACATCATTTATATCCATTTGACTTATGTGCCGGTTCCGTACGGGGTTAATGAACAAAAATCCAAACCCACGCAGCAGAGTGTGAATCTCTTGAAACAGCGGGGGATCTTTCCTGATATCATCATAGGTAGATGCCCGGATTTTTTGACCAAAGAAATCAAGGACAAGATCTCCAGCTTCTGCGATGTCCATCCCGATGCAGTGATTACCGGTCTGGATGTAGATGATATCTACGAGATACCGATTATTTTTGAGCAGGAAGGCCTCCCCGAGATTATCCACAAAAAACTCAACATATACAGCCCGCCTGATCTGAGAAAATGGAAAAAGCTGGTCGAAAATATCAGAAACCCTGACAGACAAATCACTGTTGCCATGTGCGGGAAATATACCAGATTAGAGGACTCCTATGCCTCTATCATAGAATCTTTTAATCATTGCTCGGCACATCTGAGCTGCAAGATAGACCTCAAGTGGGTTGAAACCACAGATCTGAAGGACGCTTCTTTCTTAGACGGTGTGGATGGCCTGGTCGTCCCAGGCGGTTTCGGATCACGGGGCACAGAGGGCAAGATTGAGGCGATCCGTTTGGCCAGGGAACGAGATATCCCCTTTTTAGGCCTTTGTCTCGGGCTCCAGTTAGCCATTATTGAATTCGCAAGGAACCTCTGCAATCTGACAGGGGCTAATTCGACTGAGATGGGTACTGATACGCCCCATCCGGTGATTGATATCCTCCCGGAACAAAAAAAGATTACCGAAAAGGGCGGGACAATGAGGCTCGGGGCCTATCCTGCTGCACTCAAGGAGGGGACGATTGTGCATTCTCTCTACGGCAGCAAAGAGGTGTCAGAAAGACACAGACACCGGTATGAGGTAAATCCTGACTATCATCTGATTCTACAGGAGAAGGGAATGGTTTTTTCCGGGATATCCCCGGACAGGAGGCTGGTAGAGTTTATTGAATTACCGCAATTAAGATTTTTTGCTGCCACGCAGGCCCACCCTGAACTCAAATCAAGGATGGAATACCCCGCCCCGCTCTTCTACGGCTTTGTCAAGGCATGCCTGCGTTGAACGTTGTGTTTTATGAAGAGGAAAGATAGTGGTTGATTATGTCCCTGCCGAGTTTATTGGCCCTTATACCTAACTTTTTGCCGTGAATACCCAACACGGCAATACATATCCCCTTTGCGCCATCGGGGGGCAGGACATAAGCTGTCAACCAGTCATATTTAAACTGACCTGTCTTGTCGTTGATGGTTCCGGTTTTTGCCCCTAACTCCACGTTTTTGAATGCTTTTTTCCTTCTTAAACTCCGGAAAGACTTCCTGCATGTGCCATGCACAACAGTATCTTTCATTAAGATTCTTAACTCGGAAGCCGTATTTTTGTTTATGGATCTGGTCATCTTTGCTGGCCTGTTCTGGTAAAGAATCTCGCCGTCTTCGAGAGAAATCTTCTTGACCAGCCAGGGTTTCATTATAACACCGCTATTTGCAACGGCAGAGGCCAACAGGGCCGCGTGAAGGGGAGATATGGTTGTGTTTTTGTTAAAGCCGGTAGCAATTTCCGCTAAACCGAAATCGTCATCCGGGACATGAATAAAACTCTCGGCCACAGGCAAATCAAAGGGGATCGGTTGATTAAACAAGAACCTCTCAGCCGAATCGGTCATGACTTTTTGACCCAAATTGTATATCCCCAATTTTCCGAAAACAGGATTGATAGATGAGGCGAAGGCCCTTTTGAAGCTGATTTTGGATGTGTATTTTCCTCTCCTCTGTTTCAGTTGACTCTTGTAGAGCGTATGCTTGCGACCTTCAAAATAGACCGTCTTTTCGGGTGTAAACTCTGCAAATTCAAAGGCTGCTGCCGCTGAGACAATCTTAAAAAGGCTGGCAGCAGGAAAATCAGCCTTAAGACAGAGATCCCCACCATTTTGATCTTTATCATAGCTTGCCATGGCAAGGATTCGCCCGTCATCGGGCCTCAACACCACCGCAGCGGCCTTTAAGCTCCGCGAATTCTGAAGGAGTTGAACAATATAGTCCTGAAGACCTGTATCCAAGGACGATTCTACGATAAGGGGCACGCCGCCCCGTTCCAGGACAAAACGGTCTGACAGGTGAGCAGGGTCCAGGTTCAAGCTCTCAGGATCAATGGTAACGGTCTTTTTAGCCTCCCTTCCGGGCAAAGAACTTGCATGGTTATCCATTATTGAAAGGCTGCCTCGGGCCTGGCTCATCTGCTCCGAAATCCACGGGACACCAAAAAAGACCAGAAAAAGACCTATTAGGGCAGATCCCAGACCAAAAGCCACGAGAGACTTTTTCCTGAACAGACGTCTCCAGAAAAGATTGGTTTGAAGCCCTTTCCTGTTATCCCGCCAGCCCGAAGAATAGAGGTGCTTTGTGTCCATATTTATGTCGCGGAAATTGACTCCATCCCTCCCATATAGGGTTTGAGCGCCTCTGGCATAGCCACACTCCCGTCTCCCTGCAGATAGTTTTCAAGAATAGCGACCAAGGTTCGCCCTACAGCGAGACCAGACCCGTTCAGAGTATGCACCAACTCTGTGCCTTTCCCGCCGCCTCTTTTGAACCGGATACCCGCTCTTCTGGCCTGAAAATCAATAAAATTGCTGCATGAAGATATCTCGCGATAAAGATCCTGACCCGGGAGCCATACTTCGAGGTCATAGGTCTTTGCCGCGGAAAAACCGAGGTCCCCTGTACATAATGAAACCACCCGATATGGAAGCTCAAGACGTCTGAGGATCTCTTCTGCGTTTCGGGTCAGTTTTTCTAATTCGTCATAGGATTCTTCCGGCCTCACAAACTTGACCATTTCTACCTTATTAAACTGATGCTGTCTGATAAGACCGCGGGTGTCTTTTCCGTAGGACCCTGCCTCTGATCGGAAGCAGGGCGTATAAGCCACATAATAAATTGGGAGATCTTCACCTGATAGTGTCTCGTCCCGATGTATATTTGTGACGGGGACTTCTGCCGTGGGAATCAGATAGAGGTCCCATCCTTCCACCTTGAATAGATCTTCTTTGAACTTCGGCAATTGTCCGGTGCCAACCATGGAGGCCGCATTTACCATGAAAGGGGGTAAAATCTCAGTGTAACCGTGCTCTTTAGTGTGAATATCGAGCATAAAACTGATGAGGGCCCTCTCCAATTTAGCGCCTGCACCTCGATAAACCGCAAATCTCGAGCCTGCAAGTTTGGCAGCGCATTCAAAATCCAAAATACCCAACTCCTCCCCGATCTCCCAGTGAGGACGGGGGGCAAAATCGTGTTCCCTGATCTCACCCCAGGTGCGAATAACCGGGTTATCATTTTCATCCTTTCCAACTGGGACAGATTCATCAGGAATGTTTGGAATAACCATGAGCAAGTCGTTGAGTTTTTTGAGAATTCCGGGGAGTTCTTTCTCTTTTCCCTTAATCTCTGAAGAGACCTCTTTCATTTCCGTGATTATACTTGAGGCATCTTCTCCCCTCTTTTTCATGGCAGCGATATCTTCGCTCACACGGTTCCTCTGATGGCGCAGCCCTTCCAGGACACTTAGCTTGCCTCTTCTTTCTTGGTCTAAGGTCTCGAACCCGGAAATATCCAGGTCATATCCCCTAATTTTCATCATCTCCTTGATATCCCCAAGATTGGATCTGACAAATTTAAGCTCAAGCATAGGGTTCTCCTTAAAATAAAATTGAGGAATTGGGAATTGAGGAATTAAATGTAATGCCATCGTCCCGCAACCCCTATTACATGATAAGAGGGAAATGGTCAAACATTTTGGGATGGAAATTTGAAACTTGAAATTTGAAATTGGGAAAAGCAGATGAATGGAGATACCTTATCTAATCTCAAATTTCCAGTTTCGGCATCCGGTTTCCTATTCGACAACTGTCCATTTTGGAAAAAGTGTAAACTTGTCAATGAAGGATGCCAACATTTTGAATCACAATTTGGAATTGCAGGATCCTTCGATCTATGTTATAGGACAAAATGCTTTCATTGGAAGCGCATCTACGAAATCCCTAACACCCGCACAGACCCTGAGTGTGGGTTTTTTCAACTTCTTTTTCTTCAAAGCTATAATTATGGTGAAATCAAAATCGGAAAACCGGTCAAATATTATATGGGGCTTTTTCAGCTCGGTTAAGCTGACTATTGTGCTCCTGATCATATTAGCCATCGTATCCATCGTAGGAACACTCGTCCCCCAGGAGCAGGGGGCCGCTGAATTTGCGAGACGCCTCAACCCGGCCATGCTCCAGATCTTCACCTCCCTTGACCTCTTTGACATGTACCACTCCATATGGTTCAGGCTCCTTATGGGGTGCCTTGCCATGAACCTCATTATCTGCTCTGTCGATAGATTTCCAGCGGCCTGGAAACGCTTTACCCTCCGACCTGAACCCGATAGGACAAAACCGTTTGATAATTTGCCCCCGGAACAATCTTTCCTGGCCCAGGGAACGCCCGAAGAAACGGCTAACAAGGTGAATAAGTTACTTCAATCCCGCTACAAAAAAATCAGGAAAAAGGAGGTTGGCGCAAACCGCTTTTTTTATGGAGAAAGAGGGAATTATTCGCTTTTCGGCGTCTACCTCGTTCATCTGAGTGTGCTCCTTATCCTTGTCGGCTCTTTAGTGGGTTCCTTTTTTGGCTTTGATG
>Ga0190283_1000676_pt1 | contig 17161 bp, 14 predicted proteins | sample 48691801_MG_FD_161669 | JGI IMG/M metagenome (GOLD analysis project Ga0190283, IMG submission 161669) | Hydrothermal vent microbial mat bacterial communities from Southern Trench, Guaymas Basin, Mexico - 4869-18-0-1_MG | ecosystem: Environmental > Aquatic > Marine > Hydrothermal vents >...
GAAACAAGTTTCGTATCCCTGATTCGAATCGTCTTCGGATAACATGTTCGGGGACATTGTGACCTCCTTGCCGAACGCGGTTCTTCACACGGGCTACAGCCACATCTGCGCTCGGGAGCCAAAGGAAGAATAATACAACCCGGTAACCGGTACGCTTCATTTCCGTGAGCAGGCGCACATAGCCACGTCCGGAAAGGGTCGTCTCAAACCCGAAGTTTTCTTTTGCAGCGGTAAGTTCCTTTATCCTGGTCAGAAGCAAGCGCCCGGCTCTCACATTTTGCGTCTCCGGAGCAAACGGCGACAGACCTGCGGCGATCAGGTCGGCGTTCAGGAATTCACGACAGTACACAAAGTCCGGCAAAAATTCGTTGGCAAACGTGGTTTTCCCGGCTCCATTCGGTCCGGCAATCACGTAAACCGTCGGATATTCACTCTGAATCTTGTCTTCTTCTGGCTTGGCTTCTGTATTTTTCATTCGTGTAATTCGTGGTTGCTATCCATTTGCTTTTTAATCCATGTAATCCGTGTAATCTGCGGATCATTCTTTCTTTTTCCCGGTTATCGCCTTTACCCCGCCAATAGATCCCCGAATTTCCCATATTTTACCTTTACACCATCGTTCAGGTCAAGACTGACTTTATGTGATGGAGCGACATAAACTCTGTCACCCTGCCAAGAGCATCCCCGATTGCCAGGCCATAAACAATACCCTTTGCTCTGTTAAGATTGTCTGTCATGTTTCTCTAGCCTTGCTCAAATCCAGTATCGGCACGCCTACGGAGGCCTCGGATGTAGGTGCGACAACTCTTCTTTCATGTAAAAAGCAAAAGACAGCCTGCTCAAGAGTCAACGGCAGACTTGCCCCCCGTCTCATATCTGTCAACTGTGTAGGCCTGACACCTATGTCTGCACTCCTTCATCCTGGAGCTTTCTTAGCTTTTCGATATGATCTTGCTTTCCTTCACTCTCAAGCCTTGAGATGTAATCGTCCAGATCAATCTTTTTTCTAACCCAAAAATGTCCTATGTCAAGGGCAGACCCCATGCCCCGCTCTTGGTTATGCGGGTTTCATCTCCTTCAATGTTGTCGTTTCAGAGCGAAACAGTCAACAGCAGGCCTCTATGTCATGGGTGTAATGATGAAACTGTTTGAGCCTGGATTGTGCAACAGCTCCCATAAGCCGATAAATTCAATTGTGCTTCGGCTTCTCGTCCAGTTTTGGACAATGTAATTTGTCCTTTCCGAATCGTTATACCTTGCTATATCGGTAAGTGAGATATAATTTTCCGTTTTGTTGTGAAAAGTGCAGACCTTTACGCCCTTTACCCTTCCTTACAATTATTCAACATAGCCTGTCGGAGCATAGCGTAGATCCCGCTATCGGGGCCCAGTTAAATTGACTTTGGTTTTATTTAACCGGGGTCAACTACGTTCTTCAATTCATTTACCACGTCAACTTATAAACTAATGTACGTCCCGCAAGACCCCCCCAGATAGATTTTACGACCTGATCCACCGAATGCTGGGTGGCAAAGTTTTTGTTGTTGTTTCCTCTTTTTCCCATACTCTTAAATTTATTCCATCGTCTGTTCTATGAAATGTCTTTCCTGGCCCAGTTCCTTCCGCAATTCTTCCTCAGTGGGCAGATAGAGTTGATATTTTGATGCAAATAACTGCTTGCTTTCATCCAGTAATGTGTATTTCACCATTGCATCGTTTTTATCCGAACAAAGAATCAGCCCGATGGTCGGATGATCATTAGGCTGTCGCACTTCTTTCTCAAAATACCGGACGTAAAAATCCATTTGACCTATGTCTTCGTGCATAAGCTTGCCCATCTTCAGGTCAATAACCAGAAAGCATTTCAGGATGTAGTTATAAAAAACAAGATCACAATAGAAATGATCGCCTTCCACCGTGATCCGATATTGCCTTGCAACAAAGGCAAATCCCCGGCCCAATTCAAGAAGGAAATCCTGCAATTTATCCAGGAGCGCCCTTTCCAGTTCATTTTCTCTGTAACCGGGATGTTCTTTTATATCGAGAAATTCGAGAACATACGGATCCTTGACAAAATTCTCCGGAGCCATTCCGGCCATCTTCTCTTCCGCTTCCCGACGAACAGGCTTTTTTTCATGACTTGCCAGAAGCCGTTCGTAATAAAAGGAATTAATCTGCCTTTCAAGCTGGCGGGTGGACCATCCTGAGTCGGCAGCCTCGTTCATGTACCAGACCATGGCTTCTTCGTCTTTTACCCGCATCAGCATTTTATAATGTGTCCAAGTCAATTCACTCCGCAGTGCGGAGAGATTTGAAAGAGTGAGATAAAAGTGCCTGAAATTCCAGAGGCTTTGTTCACTGAAACCTTTACCGAAGTCCCTTGTCAGTCGTTTAGACAATTCCACGATCAGCGCTTTGCCGTATTCCGCCCGATTCTTGCCCTGCTGCTCTTCCTCGACAATCAGCCTCCCGACCTCCCAGTAGGCCATGACCATTGCAAAATTAACCGCACGGTAGGCCGACTGCCGCGCCTGTTCCAGTATGGCCTTTACATTCCCATAAAAATCTCGACTTATCGGTTGTTTTAAGACAGGTTTCTCATCTGAGCGGTTCTGTTGTTTCTTACTTGCCATGCTTTATAGTTCCCCCCGGAACGCCTGCCGCAGCAATGCGCCAGGAAGGGCGTTAATGGGCAAGGGGACGTTCGTGCAGAACGTTCATAACTCCAGATTGATGCCCTTGATATCCGGTTTTATCCAGTTGGTGTGATTTGTATCCTGTATTGCCCATAAAACATTAAAGCGGAAGTTTATAATATCGCCATTTTGCGCTACGTAGGTTTTGCCTCCAGAAGTTTCCGTGCCAATGCAACTGCTTTGTGAAGCCTCTGCCCCAGCAGTTCACGTTTTGGTAGTTCTGTCATGTATCAGCCCATCTCAGTATAGAAATCGCGTTGGATATCACCTTTAAGAGAGATTATTTCAACAAAATGACTCCAGCTCAATTGTCTCAACAGTGTCGATATAATTTCCTCACCGTACTCTGCCCGTTTTTCCTTCAAAATATCCTGGCGGATACGCTTGCCGATTTTAAATGCAATTTAAGCCAACCTCCTGTTTCCAAACCTCTTTGACCCCACATGCATAATTTTTCCCTCTTCTTTGAGTTCTCTTAACACCTAATTTGTCCAAAAAACGTCAACTAATCACCAAAATTACCCATTAAATGCCAATGGTTATGTCTGATAAATGTCCCATATCAGGCACGCATAGTCTCTCGGGCATTAGGCACCATGTCCTGTTTGTCCAGTTTATGTCCAGTTTGCATCGATGCCTGAATCATGTCCTGTTTGTCCGGTTTGTGTCCAGTTTGCAAGCCAAAACATAGTGTGTGCTACGTCCTGTTTTCCCCATTTTCACCAGCACTCCTTTGCGAACAAGATCTTTAAGATCCCGTGAGGCCGTTCTGATTACGACGTCTGTCAGATCACGCAGTTCTTGATTTGTGATCTTGCCGGTAGTCTTAACATGGTGGACAGCCTTCTGTTGCCTTTCATTCAACCCAAGTTTGCATAAATATTCTTCCGTGTAAATATTCTTCCTGAATTCCACAAGGAAGCCACACTGATATTCTTCGAAATGAGGTACCGGAATGCCTGCCAAAGAGCAAAGATTCAGGACATTCCTGCTGGTAGAAACAGCGCTCAAAACAACATCCCTATATCAACAACTTACCTTCACTCAAAAAGACTTTTCTGAGGATCAGGAGGACGTTGACCTTTGTCCATTTCCTTTTTCACCCACTTCAGAACCTCCTTTGCAATCTCAATTGCTTTTCTAAGGTCCTCTTCATCCACCGGTTCATAGTCCCCCGGATAACGGGTTTCAACGGCATAGCCTGTTAATATTTTCGAGTTTTGCAGGTTTTCGGGCACTTCCACGCCTCCTTTTTCCAATAGCTCAATGAGATAAGCAATATCATGGGTTTTAGGAAAAACGATCTCGTGAATAATGCATATTGATTTAAAAGCTTTTTCCACAGCCTGCTGGGCATCATAGCAAAGGTCTTCACAAAGTATGTCAGGTGAAACGCTACCCGCCTTTGCGCGCGCCATGTTGCTTTTTGCCCTTTGCAACCACTCGTTTGCCTTATCAAGATTTTTCATAAACCATCCTTCCATTCTTATCAGCTTCGGAATAAATCAGGTAGGGATCCGTCTTTAGATGCTCATACTTGTCTAAATCAGCGACAATCACGTCTATGGGGGCTCCGACATCTTTAAAGCTCAAATATATCTTATGAGTTAATGAACGCTGTTTTTTAACACCTCTTTTCAAAACAAGAAGGTCATAATCGCTACCCGGTTTGTCATCACCTCTTGCATGTGAGCCAAACAGGATAATCTTGTCAGGTTCGGCTACTTTGACAATAGTTTTTATTGCCTTTTCTAATGAATCATTCATTTGATAACCCCTCCCTCATGCCGCAGTCAGTTGATTCTAACTCATTTTATCATAAAAGATTTTCTATTCCTGCTATATCTCTACTTTTATCATCTACCCCAAGAAACAGAAGATTTGTGAGTGAGGACCCAAACCCGGGGTACGCCTTGATTTGTGATTTTGCACATGTCAAGATTACTTTGGACCTTATTTTTGGATTCAACAAAACGGAATTTGTGTCTATAGCTGTTGTTTCGGTTGGAAAGAATCTTCCATTATATCGCGGCATGCCGACAATGACCCAGGGGCGAGCGGAAATGAAGATGGATTGCATGATGTTCGCTCCTTTGAGGAGTAAGTCAAAAACAGAAAAGGCATGAAAACTTACTGAAAATTATCCGAAAATGCCCTGACGGTCAAGGGATTTTGAGGGGAGCGGTGCGCAGAAAGTCACTCCCCCGACAACCCTTCGAGCAGAGCCAACACATTGTGTTCCAGGACCTGGTGGTTGTACCCCCCCCTTCCAGAATAGCGAAACAGCCCCCGCCATATCGCCGGGCAGCCGACCGGACAATACGTCCGATCTCCCTGCCCTGACGGCCCGTTCGGAGGGGGATAGCCAGAAGGGCCGCATCACTCAAGGCCTCAGGGCCTTTTTCCCGAAAATGTTTTCCTCTGAGTCTCCGTGGCTATTTTTTTAACCGCACAGGTCGAATATTTTAAGGAATTCTAAAAATTTTTAAAAGACCTATCAAAGAAATGACGGAGCGAATCCCACCAAAGCGGGACACAAATATTAAATATTAAATATTCAATTCCGGCTACGCCGGATTAGGTACCTGCGGTGCTGGTTTGCCTGATAGACTATCGGAAACAAGACCCCCAAGGAACATTGCAAACGGCGCGATGTCCTGTTCAGCGCTCGCGTTTTCCAACACAGCCATATAGTCGTTTCGTTTTTCCAGTGGGATAACGGTCCAGGGGTACCCGCCCGCAGCGAGCATCACGTTCATAAAAAATCGTCCCATACGGCCATTGCCATCCATGTACGGATGGATATATACGAATATGAAATGCGCCAGAACAACACGGACCGCTGGTTCCGGCTCTTCTCGCAGCAAATCAAAGAATACCTGCATGCAGTCCCACACCGCTTCATGGCGCGGTGGCACATGCATTGAGCGGCGGATATATACCTGGTCGCTGCGGTAACCGGCGAGGTCGGTCGTCCGCAAGAGGCCAGCGGTTACGCCAGGCCCGAACATCTCACGGTACCAGTTACCGTGATCATCATCGCCAATTGCTCCGGGATTATCGCCCTCCAGTACCTTGCGTACGCTTTCGCGGACAGACTGATAGGCCTGCCAGTATCCCCGTGCGGCTAAGGCATTGTGGTGCCCCCGGTCATCCTCGTTTTCATCCGGATTCCACTCGCCACTGCGGACCCGTTCGATCAGCTCAGGGCTAACGCGGTAACCTTCAATGGACAAAGAGTGATAAGCGTCCTCAATGTAAATCTCATCGGCTGCCTTGAGATAGGCGAGAATGTCGGAGGGCAGGCCCGGGGCAGCCGGAAATTGTCTAAGGATGGGTTCTCGCATCTGCTGCCACATCAGGTGAATACGGTTCATGTACGGTGACTGTTCGCGCGCTGGCAGGATAAGATTTACTGTATCTTCGAACGGATCGGTTTCGCGAATGTCGAAGTCTGCGGTCCGCATTGTTTTGACAATATCGTCGGCAATACGGTCACGTCCGATGTTTCGGAAGGCACCTGCGAGACGGCCCGCAACCGTGGTACGTCCTCCTTCAAGGAGTAATGCAAGCACATCGGGCGTATGACGTACCAGGCCCAGAGCGGCACGTGCATCCGTTGGGTTCTGTGGAAAGAATCCGGGTCCGCAGCTCACCAGACCAGCAGGCACAGAGAACAGACGCAAGCCCTCATGCTCCACGATTTGCCCAATCCCGGGCAGGGCCGCCCGCGTATCAAACAAAGAAGTGCCGTATATCAGCCTTGTGGTCTTGTTGCGGGCCTTAGGTGAGCGTACAAGGAGTTGGCCTGGAACCGTCGTATTGCCAACATGCAGCAATAGTGACTGCTCTGGAGAGAGGCTCCAATTAGTCCCAAAACGCTCATGTAAATAGGCTGTACAGAAACTCCAGAATAATGCATACCATGCCGTACTCTCTCCCTTAATTTGGTCCGGTCGGGTAGGGACATACCAGCCCTTCATGACCTCTTGCAAGAAGCCGTTTTTAATCAGACGTTCCCGATGGGTCCTGGTCAGATTACCTGAACGTATGGCGACGATACCGCGGTCTTGCAGTGCTCTCAGGACATCAAGGGATTTGGCCAGTTTTTCATGTGGGCTTGCCATAACTCTCACCCTTTTTTAGTTTATTAAGCTGTACAACTTTTAGTTTTTAATGTCGTACCAATTTCAGCTTAAAAAGCTGTATCATTTTTAGCTTGTTATGTCCAACAATTTTTAGCTCTTCCTGCAATTTCATATAGGAAGTTGCCATCGAATTGTCAAAGCCTGCCGATATTCCGATCATGTCTGCCTGACATCGTGCCATTTCATCGGATGAGGGATTCTATTGTGTATTCGGAGGGGACCCGAGTTTATAGCGAAACCGTTCTCTTTGGTGGTCTTTGGCCGCAAACGAGCTGATACATCTTGACTTCAACAAACACAATATATTGTGCATATTCTTGCCTTGACATACAAGTTCTCAGCTTGTATTTTGAACCGGAGAATGCCGATTGTCGGGTTTGGGTCCTCAACCAACCCAATCTACAATGGCGCATAAAGACGAAACGCAGGTGTCGTCCTGAAATATGATAATACCTAAAATTCCAATACATTACAGTAGGATATATTAGAAAACCAGGAGGAAAACTCATCTGATGGCAGGGTACATGAAAGAGACATATTATCAGACTTTTTCTCAGGCATTAGAAGATTATTACATGGTAGATGCCCTTAAGTCGATGGCAAAACTGGTTTGTGAAGCGGTTCCGGCTCGGAAGGCCGATATAATTTCGGCCATTTCAACTGCTTTGCAAGGTGGGAATTTAAAATCCGTGTTCAATAGATTAAGTAAAATTGAGCAATATGCTGTTGCAGAGGCTGTTTTTGCACCTGATGGAAAAATCGATTTCCAAAAATTTGAGGCAAAATACCTGGCAGGAGAAAATTTTGATCAAACCCTTGGAGACATGGGCAAAAACAATCTTCTGCCTCTTTTTATCATCAGGGGACAGATACCCGCGGATATCCGAAACAACCTGAAAGCTTTTGTTCCAAAACCAAAATCAGATCATGTCAAATATGTTGAAAAACTACCCCAATCAGTTAAGCCTTCTAAAGGCGCAAAAGGTCTTGCCCCGGTAACAAGGGTAACCTCCCAGGCTGCCTTGAGCAACATGGAAGCTGTTCTGAGATTAATAGATGGCGGCAAGCTCAAAGTGAACGGGAAAACGGGCCGTCCTACTTCGGCTGCCACAAAGAAATTATCAAAAATTCTCTATGAAGGGGACTGGTATATTGAACCGGAAATGCTCGATGAAGTTGGTCCTATCCAGGCATTTGCATGGCCGATAATAGTTCAGGGCGTCGGGCTGGCTAAGGCTGAAGGCAGTACGCTTAAACTGAGCAATGCAGGTAGGAAGGCGCTTAACGGAAATCTGCCGGATGTGATCAAAACGGCATGGAAGAAGTGGGAGAAAACCAAACTCATTGATGAATTCAGCCGTATCAACGAAATAAAGGGGCAAAAATCGTCACGCGGACGCGCCCTTACCGCGCCTGCAACAAGAAGGCCGGTTATCAATGAAGCGCTCTCGCAATTGATTCCCGGGAGATGGGTCAAGGTTACTGAGTTGATTCGCTTTATGCACTCAAAAGGATTTGATTTTGATGTTGCCCGTTATGCCTGGAAGCTTTATATCTGCGATGCCCGGTACGGTAATCTTGACGGCCATGGCAACTGGTCAATTATTGAAGGCCGTTATCTTCTTGCCTTCCTTTTTGAATATGCCGCCACCCTGGGTCTTATTGATGTGGCATATACTCATCCGGCCGGAGCACTTCCCGATTATTACGACTTATGGGGTATTGACGGGATTGATTTCCTCAGCCGTTACGATGGTTTAAAGTACATACGCGTCAATTCACTCGGAGCGTATGCGCTGGGCATTGCGGACCAATATTATCCTCCTGTATTTAAGGTCAGGCCGGTATTAAAAGTTCTGCCTAATAATGATATTGTAATCACAGATGGCTTTTCCATATCGCCTGCCGATAAGCTGTTTTTGGGCAAGACATGCAAGAAGGTTTCTGCATCTCTGTGGCGGATTTCTCTTAAGACAATCCTTGCTGCAGCACAAAGCGGAACAGAAACAGAAGAAATAATTTCATTCCTGAAGTCCCGATCATCTGAAGCGATCCCGCAAACAGTAATCACACTGCTGAATGATGCAAAAAAGCGCACAACCCGGCTAAGCTATGCAGGAAGGACGCATTTAATTGAGTGCACAGATCCTGTGCTGGTTCAATTGATAGCTTCAGACAGGAAGCTTTCAAGGATGTGCCTGCCCGCCGGCGACCGATTTATCGTCGTGCTGCCGGGAATGGAAAAACCCTTTATAAAAGCGCTGGCAGATATAGGGTATATCGTGCCACAACTCAGGGAGCAGATATGACAACATACGAACCATCCAATCCTTTGATAGTTCAGAGCGATCATACCGTTTTGGTAGAAGTTGACAGCCCACGCTATGAAGCAGCGCGGAATGAACTGGTCAGGTTTGCGGAACTGGTAAAGTCGCCTGAACATATTCATACCTACCGGATTACGCCCCTTTCCATCTGGAATGCGCGCGCAGCCGGTATTCCTGCTGATGAAATTGCCGATGCGCTTTGTCGGTTTTCAAAATACCAGGTCCCGGAACACGTGCTGGTCGAAATAAATGATTTTTCATCCAGGTTTGGACGTCTGAGCATACTGCTCGATTCAAGGGGGCTTGTGCTGTCTGCCGATACTGAACCGCTTGCAGAGGAAATGTCGCGCAGCAAACCGGTCACCGGCCTGCTGTCAGACAGGGTTTCGGAAACAGAATTTCTTATCAGGCCTGCAGACCGCGGCAAAATCAAACAGGCCCTCATAAAAATCGGCTATCCTGCTGAAGATCTTGCGGGTTACGTTAAAGGAGAACGAATTAGTTTTTCTGTGCTCGAGACCACACGGGCAGGTGAAAAATTCATGTTTCGTCCATATCAGAGACAGGCTGCCGATATCTTTTACGCAGGCGGCAGCGAGCGTGGCGGCGCAGGTGTTATTGTCCTGCCGTGCGGCGCGGGAAAAACCATCGTTGGGATCTCCTGCATGGAACAGCTTCAAACCTCAACACTTATTCTGACCACGAGTGTTACGGCGATCAGGCAATGGAAGTCCGAGCTCTTAGATAAGACAAACCTCAGGGAAGAAGAGATCGGAGAGTACAGCGGGGCCAACAAAGAAATCAGGAAGATTACAATAGCAACATATCAGATCATGACATACCGCCCTGACAAGGAGGGAGAATTCCCTCATCTTGAACTGTTTGACAATCGCAACTGGGGCCTGATTATTTATGATGAAGTTCATATGCTGCCTGCCCCCGTGTTTCAGGTCACAGCCGGTTTGCAGGCGCGTCGGCGACTGGGCCTGACCGCCACGCTTGTGAGGGAAGACGGCAAGGAAGAAGATGTTTTTGCCCTGATCGGCCCCAAAAAGGTCGATGTTCCCTGGAAAGATATGGAAGATCAGGGATGGATTGCCAAAGCGAGATGCTGTGAAATCCGCATGCCCCTGCCGGAAGACCTGCGAATGCCTTACGCCGTTGCCGATAAACGGAAAAAGTTTCGTATTTCATCGGAAAATCCCGCAAAACACAGGGTGGTTCGTCAGATTTTGGAGTTTCACAAGGACAGTCCGGTCCTCATAATCGGCATGTATATAGATCAACTCAAAGAAGTTGCCGGTGACTTCAATATTCCTTTGATTACAGGATCAACCACTCAGTCTAAGCGGGACGATCTTTATAGTGATTTCAGAAAAGGAAAGATCAGCATCCTGGCGGTTTCAAAAGTGGCAAACTTTGCCGTTGATCTGCCTGATGCGTCCGTGGCCATACAGATTTCAGGAACATTCGGTTCCCGGCAGGAAGAAGCCCAGCGTCTGGGAAGAATTCTAAGGCCAAAACCGGGAGAAAACCAGGCCCACTTTTATTCACTTGTGACCCGGGATACAGTGGAGCAGGATTTTGCATTAAAACGTCAGCTTTTCCTGTGTGAACAGGGGTATGCGTATAGCATCAAGGCAGAGAATGCTTTTTAAAGAGAGGCAGCTATGGATCAAGACAAAATGCTGAAAAAGATGTGCAGATTCGGGCTGAGCCAGGTAGATATCAAGGCTGTTTGTAAAGCACGGGGTTTTCCGCCTGCATGTTTGAAATCCCGTGAACTCTTCCAGTTCAATTTTCTTTCCGACACCGGAATTGAAAAAGCCATGGCCTCTTTGAATGAAAAGCAGATCCTGTTTCTTCATCTGCTCAATGCTGAAGGCGAGGAAAAGGACATCACATTTTTTGCGCGATTGTACAAACAGGCATACCCCCGTGATTATGGCTATACTTTCAATGATAAATACAAAGTGGTATTCAAGAAAGTCAAAACAGAGTTGATCCGTAAGGGTTTGCTTTTATTTGCGGAAGAACCAAAAGAATGGGGCAACACCACTGTGCTGGAACGACAACGATTCATGTTCCCAAACGATTTTGAGCTCTATTTGCCTGTGCCTGTAAATCCTGTAGATATTGCCGAACCTGACAATAAAATTGAGAGAAAGGATATTCTCCGGGATAAACTTGCCGAGATTCTTGAACCCGGAAAAACTTCGGGCTCTCAACCGGATTCATTTGAAGGAAGATTGCATATCAAGGATGGACAACTGCTCCTCGGTAAAGATCGGTTTACTGTTAAACGTCTGAAAACCTGGAACAGATCACAATGGACAAGTTCCGTGACCAGTGACCGCAAGTCAGGCGACAGTTTGCTGTCTCCTGTGGCCCTGATCAATTACACGTTGTCTTTTTTAAAAAAAAGTGAATGGGCTGTACCCGATGATGTGTTGCCGCTTTGGAAGATAGCATACCCGGCGGTCACAAATCTGCCGGATATAGAGTCTGCGTGCGAAAAGGGCTTCAAACGGGGATGTCTTGAAAAGATTACAAAGGACGGGAAGACACTTTTTCGGTCACTGAACATTGATACCGGCCCAGGCAACAGAAAACCTGAAGATTTTTTGTCAATCAGAGACGATCAAATTATCGCTATAGATCTTTCATGCATACCTTTGGACACCCTTGAATGGTTGTCTGCAGTATGCAATATGAGTATACGGCAAGGAGGGCTTGCAGCGCAACCGGACCTTGTGGAGATGAGTCACGCCCTGGAAAAAATAAATGAGCAACCGGCATTTGTATGGCTTCAGGAACATCATAAGGCGTTTAGGCGGATTGTCAGCTCAATAAAACGGAAGAAGGGCAAAACCGTTGTTCACAACAACCTTATGATAGCGAGGGTCAGAGATTTAAGCCTGAAAGTGCTTCTTGAAAAGAAATTTGCGGACACAAAAAAGCTTGTCTCTCTTTCTGACGAATTCATCTCTTTTCCGGTAAACCTGCTTCCGGAAATTCAGAAGCTTGTGAGCAAATCAGGTAATACCGTAAAATTTGTGGATACCAATGCCGACAACTAAATTAGAAAAAGCAGATGTAGAAAACCTGCAAATTTTTGTCAATGCATGCGATTTGCGCAGAGACCTACACTCCTTTGCACGGTATGTGTCCGAAAACGAAATAAAACGCGCGCACAGGGATAACACCCTGCCAAAGGCCCATCTTAAGCGTATTGCAAAACTGATGACAGACACATCAGTGATCAGGGATGTAAACGATGATGGATATTCGCTCTGGATAGATTATATAGACCGCCTCAGCCTGAAACTCGGGTTTGTTGATTACCAGACTGAAGGGACATACATGGGCTACAGCAGCCAATCAGAATCCTATCCTGACAACTATATAGACTTTTCCGACAAGACTTATGAAAATTTCCTGAATCAATCATTGCAAAAGCAGGAAGATGACATCCTGAATGTTCTTGTTCATGATGCCGAACCCTGTGACAATGAATTTTTTAAACATGGCCCCCTGAGTATGCTTGACAGGTTTGACGGCTGGGGCTGTGCCACGGGGACAATGACGCAGATCTCTTTTTTAAAGACAAGGACATATCTGCTTGAACTGCTCTCCAACTGCGAAGCAGGGGTCTGGTACAGCACTGCCTCGCTGATTGAATATGTAGAGAACAATAATCCGTTTTTTCTCATTCCTGAAAAGCTCTCCTTGAAAAAGCCGCAGTATGATGAAGGCCTCTACCATAATTTCATCGAGACAAAAACAGGAAGTAGATATGGGAAATCATGGGGCGTTGAAAATTTAAAAGACAGATTTCAAAGAGTTGAAGGGAGATTTATAGAGAGGTTTCTTGAAGGGATTCCACTTAATCTGGGGTATGTTGATGCTGCATATTCCGAAAAAAGAGAAGACAATTACCCGTCATTGAACAGGCTTCAGGCCTTCCGGGTCACAGACCGCTTATTAAATGCAATAAACGGATCGGTCAAGGAGCCTGAAATAACAGTACTGCCCAATTATGAGATCCATATCGATTCACTGTTGTACCCGGCAAAGGCCCTGGACCGGCTATTTGACCTGTGCGATGTCGTCATAATAGATATCCATAGTGTTTTAAAACTGAGTAAGAAGAAAGTGATTGAACAACTTGCCGTCCATGAGAATTTAAATGTCATTGGTCTGCTGAAACGGCTTTCCGTTCACGAAATCCCCGGTAATGTAAAAAAGGAAATTGCAACATGGGCCGAGCATGCTGATAATTTCATTGTCTACCGGGGTTTCGGCCTGCTGGAAGGTGATATGGACAGGGATTCTGCGGGCCGGTTTGTCTCTGTTGCTGTTGCGCCGGATATCAATATTATCCTTGACCCTGAAACGTTGCATAAACATCTGGAAAAAGCCGGAAAAATCCCCGTTTATGTAAATCATTCCGATTCATCGCTTAAGTCCCTTCAGAATAATATTCAAAGCAGGTTTGCCCGAAAGAACCGCCCAAAAAAAAGGAAGGCCCAAAAAATAAATAAATACACACTAAAACGCACAGTTCATGTAATCCTTGAGTTCCCTGATAAGGAGATATATGAAGCATTTACAAACGCTTTGCTTGATAAAGGGTATGTTTTAGATACAAACAATCAAATGAAAACTGTTTCCTACACAAAAAGAGATGAAAAGATAATAACCGAAGTATTGAATTCAGTAAAAATGAAATACAGCACTGTTATAAAGGACACTTGATACCAATAACCCCTCCTACCCTCGCCAAGGCGGCAGGTACAGAGAACAGGGGGCAGGTGCTCGTAGGTTTCAGTCCGAGGATTATTTTTTGAGTATAACGCAGATATTGGGCAAAAAGACCATTTATGGATGGGCACGAGGTAGCTTACTATCTGTTCGTTTGAATTTGGGGGACAAGTGGAGAAGCTGTTTTTCCACGGTTGTTCTTACTTCTTCTACGGTTAATTCTTCTATGCAGCGACTGATTCCCCTGTCCTGACAGCCCTTCTGCCTACATGGCACACAGGGGAAGTCCTTGTGAATTATAAGATGTTGTTCCCCTTTAGGCACCCACGAAACAGGTGAAGAGGGGCCGAAAATGGTTACTGTAGGGGTGCCAACGGCACCGGAAATGTGCATTCCGGAGCTGTCCGCACCGATGAACAGCCGGGAGCGCTTCAATATAGCAGAGAATGTTCCTATGGAAGTCTTTCCCACAAGATCATAGACACCCCGTCCACACATGTCCATTATTTCAGATGCCCTTCTGGTTTCACCAGGAGAACCGGTGAGAACTACCGGGAACCTGTATTTAGAAGTAATCCAGTCAATCAGATGAGCGTATTTATCTGTTCCCCATTCCTTATATTCCCAAAGAGAGAACGGCTGAATGATGATAGCCGGTTGGTCCAATGGTATTTTCTCCTGTTTGAACAGTGTTGCAGCGTTTTGATGTCTTTCATGGGGGACATGAATCTCAGGCCAGATATTTTCTGTTGTCAGACCATAAGCCGTCAATAGATTAAGGTGATATTCTGCCACATGTTGAAGTGGGTTATACTCATCAAGATACAGATGGGTAAAAATTCGATTACGCCATAATTTGCCATTCATGGAATGGTACCCTATTTTTTGCCGCGCGCCCGACAGGAAGGTCAGGATTGCTCCTCGTGTGCCTGTCCTCATGTCAATGGTTAGGTCAAAATGGAATTTTCTCAGACTCAGAAAAAACCCTTTTTGATATGCTATCTGCTTAGTTAGCCCCCTTTTTTGTTTGTTTACGGAAATTACTCCATCGGCCCAGGGGCAGTCTTCTATCAGCTCATCGGTCTTGTCTCTTACCGCAACAATCAGATTGGCTTCAGGGAAATTTTCGCGCAGGGCCCTGATGCAGGGTAAGGTAAGGACTACATCCCCTATATCACCCAGTTGTATCAGTAAGATACTGTTGATATTTTTTGTATCCAACGCAGCCACTCTGTCCTGTCTATGCTGGATTACCTTCTTCATACCGTTTTCACCTAATGTCCGTCTTTACTAATCGAAATCCATAATATATTGGAAAACATCTTAAAATCAAGTGGTTTCAAAGTATAGAGAAATGATATGCTGCTTTTAAAGTTGATCTGATACGCTCATATTGCGGGTCCTTTTTCCTTGACTCAGAAGGGGAGGTTCTCTATGCTTTTGCGCTGAAAAATCGGCTCTTTTTCCCTTCCTCTGATCAAGGAGGGGATGTGAGCGTGGGCGTTTTAGGGGGAAAGGGTGGTACTCTACTTATAGCTGGGAGATAACCATCAATAATCAATAGTCAATCTCCGTTTGTCCGGGGTAGGGGTTTGAGCCATGAGAAATGGTACGTTTACTAAAGTGGAGAAATCTGCGGAAAAAATGTATGGGCCGAGGCAGCTTCTGGTGTGTGGATACACTTCCGGACAACAGCCAATTTTTTTAGCGCTGCTTAAGCAGATTGATATGGTGGATCTGCCAGTTAAATTCATCACAGATGAGGATTCCCACAGGACCCTCAAAGATGTCCTGGCCCTGAAAGAGAAAAGAGGTGAGGGTAAACCCTCCACCCTGAGTCGGGCAATTATTATGTGTGGTTTGACCCATAAGGAATTGCACAGACTCATGGGCGTCTATCGGGGTTCAGGTTTCCCTAAACAATTTTGGGCCACCCTGACCCCTGTTTCTGAAAACTGGACAGTGAAGGATCTGCTGGAAGAGCTGGCAAGGGAGTCTGAGGCCATGAGGCAACGTAATTCATCCACTAACCCTTGAATCGGGATGGATAAATTCAGACACATAAAACCGGACCGATTTTGAAAAAGAAAAAAATTTCCTTTTCGGGCCCATTTTCTACGTTACACTGGAAAATTGACGATTCCAGCGTGCAGGGGCTTTTGTATGAGGACTCTTAGCAAGCCGGAGTAAATCCATGGGTTCAGAAGCGGACAAGCGCTTATCAGTATGTATCATTTGTTATAACGAGGCGCGGAATATTAGGAGATGCCTTGATAGTATTAAATGGATCGATGAGATTGTTATTGTAGACTCCATGAGCAGCGATGATACCATGGATATTGCCAGGCAATACACCGGTTGTGTATTCCAGAGATCGTGGACAGGGTATGCGGATCAAAAGAACTTTGCCCTTTCAAAGGCCTGCGGCAACTGGATATTGAGTTTGGATGCCGACGAAGAGGTCACGCCGGTGTTGCGTGAGGAGATCTTGACTGAGATCGATAAGGCGACGGCAATTAACGGGTACCGCATCCCTCGACGGTCATTTTATCAGGGAAGATGGATAAATTACAGTGGTTTTTATCCTGATCGACAGCTTCGGCTTTTCAGGCGGAATAAAGGCCGATGGATAGGAGGCCGCGTACACGAGAGAGTGGAGATAGAGGGGAGCATTGGAGACCTTAAAAACAATCTTTTGCACTATCCTTACAAGGGCGTCATCTCAGGACAACTTCAGACTGTGGACAACTTTTCCAGCTTGATAGCAGAAGACATGTATGAAAAGGGGAAACGTTTCCACCTGATACTCCTTCTTTTCCGCCCCTTGTTCAAATTCTTTGAAGTCTACTTCTTGAAAAAGGGCTTTTTGGACGGTCTGCCGGGATTCATCATAGCTGTAACGTCTGCCTATGCCCTGTTTGTGCGCTATGTCAAGATCAGGGAAATCGAGAAGGATCTCGGAACCCGGTAAAAGATCTCACAAAATAATAGGCGACACGTGTCTTCTTATACATACAATTCAGACTTTGTAAGCAATGAATTAAGAGAGACGATCTTTTTTAAGATGTTTGCAAGGCATATCTCTAAGATGTTTCACGGAAATTGGATCGCGGTTGTGTGTAGAAAAAACTGATGCAGGGGTTCACAAGTTCAAGTTCACGGGTTCAAAGTTTCATTCTGGTTTCATTAGGGCCTTAAAAAGGACTATTCGGCCTGTGTCCGGATG
>Ga0190283_1000680_pt1 | contig 17045 bp, 5 predicted proteins | sample 48691801_MG_FD_161669 | JGI IMG/M metagenome (GOLD analysis project Ga0190283, IMG submission 161669) | Hydrothermal vent microbial mat bacterial communities from Southern Trench, Guaymas Basin, Mexico - 4869-18-0-1_MG | ecosystem: Environmental > Aquatic > Marine > Hydrothermal vents > Microbial...
CTGACCGTCTGGTTCGACTCCATATTATCAATTTTTATTTTTGTAAATTTTTCTTCAGTTTTAAGCGGAGTATTTTCATCAGTTTCCTGAAGCAAAAGATGCCCGGCAGGCGGCAGAGAGATTTCAACAAGTTGACACTCCCCTTCTTTTACAGAAGGATAACCAATAACTTCACCGGATACAGTATCAAGTTTTTCAACACCCCCAGTCGGTAATTTAACATTAATTTTTTCAGATTCAAATCCGGAATTAATAAAGAAATGAAGATTGTAGCCACTATCAGAATTTATATTTTCGTAAGAGATTGATTTAGGAAGATGCGAACCGTCAACGCATTCAATTTTTATAGGGCAGGTCTTGTATATTTTATTGAGCAAATTTTCATAATCGGCAACAACGAACCAATTATTTTTATATTTATCAGCGAGTTTTTTAACTTCATCATTTTTCCTTCCGTTGACAAATTTTATCGGATTAGAAACAGAGATAATTTCCCCACCTGCTTTCAGATAATTTTCGAGGATTATTAAAGTTGAGTCGAGAATATTCTCCATAGTTTCAGGAATAACAAGGACATCATAATTGCATTTACCGACCGAGAATTTTTTATCATTTACAGAAGCATGATTTTTAATAATAAATTCATCCCCGAGATCGAAACCGATTTGATTATTTGCGAAAAGTTGAATTAAACTTGTTTGAGAAGTTTTTATTTTTTTGCATTCATCATTTAAGAACTTACTTATTATATAATTTTCTTTATGTTCGTAAGCGTTGTGAACCATCGGCGTATAATGCATCCAGGCAGTAGTGGTAGGCTGCAGCAGCAGGATTCTGTTATCGACTTTCCCATTAGCGAGGATGGCGGACAAACGCGCCTGATGATCAGCCTGTTTTTTATAAAATTTAAACCATGGAGAATGGTTACTGAAAGTCTGTGCCCAGTCATATTTTCTTGTGCCCGCAACAGTTTGTAAGCTAAGATGTTCGCAGACAAGATTTACCCCATTAATAAGAACCCAGTCACACGTTCTTTTAAAGTCTTCCGGAACAGCGTTATATCCCCCACCGCCATGAACTTCGCAAAGGACTCTTTTTTTTCCGAGTTGTCTTGCTATCGAGGAAACTTCTTTAAGATTCATAAGGTGCAGGCTGTTAGTTTTTTCTGAATTAAAATCTATATTACAAGCCAGAATATCAACACCCGGAGACTGCATCCATTCATAAGAAGCCATAGTGCTCGGAGCACTTTTCGGTGAAGGCCATTCATGTTCCATAAAATGGCCTGTAAAGTTCAGGTTATTTTTTTCGCACCACTCGTGAATAGGTTTACAAAAATTATTTATCCAAAGTCTTTGCATAGTGAAATAGTAATCAAACCTTACAGATTTATAATTTTTGTTATCAACAAAAAGCGAATCAAGATAATCGATCAGATTGTACCCGTGGTCACGTTTAAACTCTTTAAGAATAAAGTGTGACATAAGCGGTCCGCCATTTTCTGCAAGCATAGGCTCATCAGCAAAAGCATATTTAACAGTTTTCCCGAATTCATCAGAAAACCGGTCGGCATATTTTTGGTGAGTAGAATCAAGAAATTCCTTTGCAACCTGCGGGCGTGTTCTGTCCACTGAAGGAAACCATGCGGTCCATGCTTTTGAAGGGCTTATTTTATGTTCAATAATCAGAAAAGATCCGTCATCCAATTTAAATTTTTTTAAGATGTTTTCTCCTCTTTGAGGAGCGACTGAACTATCGAATTTTCTTGCGACCATATACTTCGCGAGAGCATAAGGTTTATTTGAAAGAACGTGGCCGCCGCCGAACCCTGACGGGAAAGAATTTTCGTCATAAATATGACATTCTAATCCAAGCCTTTTCGATTCATTGATCGCGTGCTGCCAAAGTTCGAACCATCTTTCAGAGAGGTATTCAGTAATCAATCCTTGCCGCGGATGAACGAATCCGCCGCCGATCCCAACTTTTTTAAACTGCTCAAGTGTATCAGTTATTTTATTTTCCGACATATCGCCGTTCCAGACCCAGAAGATCATGGAGCGAAATTCAGAAGAAGGGTTTTTAAATTCATCTTTCCAGTTTGGCATTTAGATAGAGGTTAGAGGTTAGGCATTTGACGTTTGACAATCACGAAGTAACATGTACTCATAATCATAATCCATATTATTCCCGGTTCAGGAATGTTTGGCGCCAATGGTGTAGACTCCATATCAATAAAATCACCATGGGCGTCCGGCAACCTTCCGAAAGAAATATCGTTATTTTGCTGCCCAAAAGTAACAGAATCCAACAGATAAAAAGTATTATTAGTTTTATAATACAATGCCAGTTCTTCTCCAATACCGGATAGTTTGAAATTAGCGTGCATCGGTCCCTGGTTTGTTTCGCCATCAGCCCAGACAAGAGAATAAGAATTTGTCGCGGCAAAAACATCCGGAAAAGCCCATTTATCTTTTTCAGAAAAATCATCCGTAAGAAAACAGTTTTTTAGAGATTCAATTTTGCTTCCATAATTATATATTTCCACCCAATCATCAAACTCGCCAAACGAGTCAGTAATTGTAGAATCATTAATCGCCATGAGCTCGTTGATAGACAGAGACGGATATTCGGGAATGGCAGATGAAACAACAGTAATGGAATCAGAAACAACAGCCTGTCCCTGAAAGTCATAGCCTATAAAATTCAAAAAATTAGTTCCCGGAATTAATCCGATATTAATATTCCAATTAGTAATAGTATTCCATTCGGGAGAAAGAAGAACCGGATTTCCTTCGATATAAATTTTATTTATATCAATCCATGCAGTTCCATGAATATCAACCGATAGTTCCGAAGTGTAAAAATCCTCACCGTTATTAGAAGTAATTTCAAAATTTACTTTTTCGGGGAAACTGTTTGTTACATGATAGGTTCTACCGTTGACATAAGCAAGAAGAGCGGAAAATTCTCCGGGCTGATTTTCGACAAGAGAATAATAATGATTAGCCCAATAATTCAGATAATCAGAATTAAAAGAAGTGTCAATAATATTTTTTGCGTGACCATAAATTTTTCTTGTGTTTCTTGGAATATCAATAATTTTGCATAAATTATTTTTGCCGGATTTCCAAAGCGGGTCATCCATATAACTGTTTCTGCAAGCCCAGTCCATATCAATAGGAATGGCAAGAACTTTGTTATCTTCCGGTCGGACATAAAACATATTATTGTGAAAGCCCCCCCCTGCAAGTCCGTGATAAACATCAAAAGCTCCAATAAGCGAAAGAAAGGCATAAGTTCTCATAAACTCATCTTCGTCAATAATATTTCCTATAGAATTTTCCAGGTTAGTGCCGGTTAAGTCAAAAGTTTTGCACATTTCCTTTATTTTAGAATAATCGTCATTCTGCCGATGGTTTCTTATAAGATAATGCCAGCGATGAAATTCTTTGTCATCGCCAAGATTGGAGACATCTATTTTAGTGTTATAACCGCCTACAGCTATAGGTTGTTCCAGGACATGATTCGGCTGTTCTTTCAAGCTTTCCGGGTTGCCGTCTGTCGTGTAAGTAGAAAAATAAATAAGCTCGAATTTGAACAGTTTTCCTTCACTACCGTTTTTATATTGCCCGTCAAAATAATCATTTCCAAAGCGTGCCATGGTAAGAATTCCGGAATCTCTTGTATCGTTTCGAATAACACATACAAGGTCATCATTTGGCATAGGAATGTTTCCGGCGCGGTTAGCGACATGCTTCCAAAGGATTTCTTCCTGGCTGCCGCTGCTTCCGAAGTTATCCATGTGCTTTCCTGAAACATCTATAGTAATAGACGAATGTACTCCGCGAAAAAGTTTATTTTTTGGAAAAACAAGTTTGTAACCACTTTTCCCTCTTCCGTAACCGCTGCCTTTCAAGCGTACACCTGCATTATAAAAGACATCTTTTTCATCATAAATAATAGTACAAGGCCGCAAAACGTTGCTGACTTTTTCTGTTTTCAAATACATTCTTTCAACAACGCTTGTGTTCATAACAATTCTGATATTATGAGTTGGCAAAGTTGTCGCGTGACCATCTTCTATTTTGTAAAGTGCAGGTGCATCCGAGCCGGCAACCGGATATTGTGATGTTGAGTTTAGGTTGTCAACCGCTTCGATATAAAACTGAACGATTCCTTCAGAAAATCCCGGAATAGTTTCAGAAAAAATATTGTTGGTGGAGATCATAATTTTACTGCTCCAGCTTCCTTCATTCAGCGACCAAAAAAGCCGGGTTGTTTTAATGCCTCTATGGGCATTTATATTCGCGGTAACTGTAACTGCTTGATTAGCTTCAGGAACGGCAGGCGAATGGATAAAATCAGAAAAAACCGGAGGAGCGTTAGAAACGAAGCGTGAGTTTTGCGCGCCGGGAGTTCCTGATTTATCCGGCACATTTAAATACATAGTTTTAGGCACGCGATTAAAGTAAAGGCGTGTATTAAGTTGATTGTTTCCAGCAAGCCATTTTGCTCTGTAAGAAATTTCATAATAATTTCCTGTAGTAACTTCTTTGCCGGACAGAAAAGTTGTCTCGGCATGATTATGCATGTGCTCCGTTGGTCCCGTGGCGACAAGTTTCAAAACATTGTTTCCGGAATCATCAAAAGCTTCGCTTTTTTCGTGAGTTCCAAGAAGCCGCCATTTGTCCGTGCCGGAAGCAAAGGCTCCATTTTGCAGGAAAGAAGTTGCAGCGCCATCCGGATCTTCTATAACTTCGATATCGTCAATAAGAATTTCACCTTCGTCAAGCAATCCCATAACAAATTCATGATATTTATCCGGTCGGACAGAGTTATCAGCTATTCCTCGATAAGTATAATTACTCCAGGAAGATTTTAAAGATTCATCGCTTGCCATCCAGTTTTCGGCAATAGAATTATCAGCAAAAGGATTAGTAAGTTCGAGCGAGCTACCGCCACCGTCAGCATATTTCGGCCATGGATTTCCGTCAAAATAATGAACTTTATCGGCGGGATTTCCATGCGCGTCAATCAGTTCAACAGGTTCACCGCTATTAGATAGTTTACCTTTAAAGCCGATAAAATCGAAATAAGGATATTGCAGTTGGGGCGGAGTATTTTCGCTTGCAACAACAATATAGCCACCGGGATTAATGATTGTTCCCTGCGGGAATTCAAAATCAACAGCGTTGGCGAGTTTCCAACCGCTGATGTCTATCTGCGAGCTTCCCCGGTTGTAAAGTTCAATCCATTCTTCCGGCGACTCGCCTTCAGAAACTTCTTGAAAAATTTCTGAACGAGAAATAAGTTCCAAACCAAAAACAACATCCCCGCTGTTTTTAGTTGCCTGATGAGTTTCCACGGCAATAATGTTTGTGCCGGAAACAAGAGCGTCAGCCGAAACAATAAACGGCCCGTCAAAAGTAGCGTCCAGTCCGTGTCCTCCTGTAGTTAAATACGAAAGTTCACCTGGTGGAAGCATATAACGATAAATTTCTTTTCCATTAAGATAAACAACAGAGCCGTCATCTACAACAAGGTTCAATTTTAAAGAATGAGGCATTTCTGTTCCATCATTAATAAATTCAGTTCTAAAATAATGAGTTATCGGCGGGTTGCTGATTTCAGTATTTTTAACAGCCGGCAATGGGTCGGGTTCATGGTATAACAACGCTTTCCCCGAAGGCCAGGAAGTGTCATCGTAATCTACTTCGCGCCAGGCAGTTCCGAGATTCGTGCCGGTGTCGTTGTATTTCCAAACATTGTCAATAACAATGTTGGTAATGTAATTATAAACTCCCGGTGTTCCACGAGTGTCACGTTGATGATACATTATTTCATTAATAACTATATCATTATTAAAAGAAAAAGAGTTTGAGGCGCCTGGAGTTTCAGAATTCGGATATAACCAATCAGGATTGAAGTGATTGAAATGATTTATCCACGATCTGCCTCTCAATTTTTTCTTCGCGGCAAAGGCATCGAGAAGTTCTTTTCCATCAGCAGCGAAAAGATAAATTTTATCGTCTTTTGCGGGTTTAAATCCTAATGCAGAATTATCTAAACTCAAATATCCTTTCGCGGCAATTTCCGTTGCCGGGAAAGTATAAAATAAATTTGTTCCTGAAGAAAGTATTTTGCAGTTTTCGAGTTGTGCGATGCTGGTTCCGTAATTATAAAGTTCTATAAAAGAAGTAGAATTTGTAACACTTGAAATTTCATTTAAAACTACCGAAACAGAATGCGAAGAAGAAAAGTTTTGTTCGCCGGGAGTGCCTCCGACAAAAACACTGCAATCCCAGTTTTCCGAAGGCGCGCTTGCCGTGCTTTTATTAATTTTAGCGAGAGAAACACCGGAACCGTCTGCGCCGATAGGCCATTTTCCCCCATCGGAATATTCTAACGAATCCATTAAGCGACCACTATTGTCGCGCAGGTTAATTTTTTCGCCTGAATTGGAAAGCCTGCCTAAAAAAGGTCCGACAACTTTAAAATCATCGAGTCCTGTGGCGGATTTAAGCGCGTCAGGATCAATTGCTACAACAATATAATTCCCGCCGGAAATAATCGTGTCATTAGGGAAAGTATAATCAATACCTGAAGAAAGCCGCCATCCTGATAAATCAATATTTACCGACATTTGGTTATGAAGTTCCAACCATTCTAAAGCATCTTCATTTTCCGCAGGGTGATACATTATTTCGTTGAACACAATAACAGCATCAGCGAGGCAGAAATTCGAGAAAATAAGTAAAAAAATAAAAAGACATTTCATACCTGTATTATATCATTAAACACCCCAAAAAAGAATGTCAGAAACTGTCATATTTTTGCGCAAATCATCCAAAAGCACGGTAAAACATGTCAATAAACAAGTAGTTTTCTTGCGGAAAAAGGGGCGATGGATTTTTTAGGGAGGATATGTAATTTTTATGGGCTCAATGTTTTTTTCTGGGGGAGAACGATAAAAAACCTTATTTAAAATTCTTGACTTTAGTAGCCTTCAAATAAAAAAATATTCAACCTTATTACCTTATTATTTTAAAAAGAAATGGAAATAAATCCGTCCTGATATAATTCTGTTTTTTTGTTAAAATTGGTCCTGCCGGAATTGAGAAATCCGGTAACATCAATAGAAAATTTTCCCGGCGGCAATTCGTTAAAATCCATTCGCGAAATATTGTTTTTTCTCCTGCCGGAAATATTAACATAAGAACCGTCAACCATAAATCTTATGGAAACTCTCCAGTCCCCTTTCCAGGGAAAAAACAGTTCGATTTTTCCATGTCCGGAAATAAAATTAATCCTGTTTTGAACTTTGTTTTTTAAAGTAACCGAAATGGCCGTTTTAAAAGGGCGGCAAAAAACAAGATATTTTCCGGGCATAGCGTTAAGTTTAAAAATCCCGTTATGCGCGACAGCTTTAAAAGACATATTTTGAGAAATTAATTTAAACTGCAAAGTGCCGCTGTATTTTTTGCCATTCACAAAAGCAATTCCTGTAATACGTGAAGTAGATTTAAGTTGAACAATCTTTTCTTTTGTTTCTTCAGTAATAACAAAAGGAATTGTAATAAAGTATGCTAAATTAGCGTCAGTTTTAGCGCCGATGGAACCTTCTTTCGGGACGAATTTCGAGAAAACCTTTGTGGACGGAAATTTGCCGGGCTTGAGCCAAAGTTTTAAACTTCCGTTTCTGTCTGTTGTAGATTTAAATCTTTCAACATACATATTTCGAGCAGGATTTCCATTAGGAAGAACAAATTTAAGATTAACAAAAATTCCGTTAGTCGTGCCGATAACCAAATCAGGCACGGTAGTAATAACACCCGGCGCAGGAGTGAAAGGTTCCGAAACAGCTTTTCCAACGCGTGTTTTTGCTTCGAGATACATTTCTTCAACAGGCAAATTGTCAAAAGTAAAAGTTCCTTCTTGCTTATCAGATTGAGTAGAAACCGTTTTCATTCTGATTGAAGTATCAACAAGTTTTAGAAACACATCAGCAAAGACAGGAGTTTTGTCCTGGTTAACAACTTTACCTTTTACAATAGCGTATTTATTTTTGAGAAGGATATCCCCGGCATCATATTCTTCATCATACTCAAAATTTACTTCGATTTTTTCCGGAGAATAACCATCAGCAATAATATAAACGAAACCTTTGTCTGCGAAAGCTTGTTTTGAGTTTATATAAAATTTAAAACTGCCATCAGGCGAAGAAAATTCTTTTCCTGTGTTTTTGTTTCCCGTCAAACTAACAAAAAAGTTTGAAGCAGGCGAACTGAAGTTTTCATAAAAAACGTACCCTGTAACAAACTGTGGTTTATGCAAATAAATATCAACATCAAAAGTTCCCGCAGGAACATTAGTAACAGCGGAAACTCTTTGGCGCCACAAAGACGCATGTAAAAATACATCTTCTTTTTCAGCGCAGTTAAGCCCGCGAATTTCAAAATATCCGGTGTGGTCGGTTTTTGTGTTAGCTTTGCTTCCGCTTGCTTTCGCGCGCGCCGTAACAGAAGCATTAACTGCCGGCATTTTGTCGGGCATATAAACGTGTCCGGCAATTTGCGGTTCTTCCGGTTCAAGTTTTAAAGTAACATAATTAGTAGAGAAACCGCATAAATTTACTGGCTTGCTTTCTTTACTTGCAGCGGTTTTTGTCGAAGCGGTAAAAGTTACTTTCGCTTTCGGATGACAAAATTTAACGTCAATACTGACGGGCGCCCATTCTTCTCCCCGGTGGTCGATTTTTATAGTTTTCGCGTTTTGAGAATCAGCAGTTCTCACATTACATTGAAGCTCATATTGTTCGACTGGAGTTTCTTCTTCATTCAATGCTTTAACAAGAATAACATTTTTTGTATAGACAAAAAGATTGTGCAAAGCCGGAGATTCTGGTTTGACATTAACGATATTAATTTTGGGGTCAAACCTGTTCATCGTAAAGCACCAAGGCGAAACAACATCAACGCGATAAGTTTCAGGAGCGGCAACATCTTCAATAACGTAAGCGCCGTTTTCCGTAGTCGGCGAGCTTACTCCTCCATACTCAGTTTCGAAGCCCGGGTCAGCGGTATTTCCGAGGAGTTCGTCATCGGATTTTTCGTCAGATTTTGTTTTCGGCGAAAAAGATTTAGCGCTAACCACCACACCTGCAACCGGTTTTCTTCGTGCAATAAAAACTTTACCTGTAATGGAAGAAGCCTCAAAAAGTTTAAGAACAACTTGCTGCCCGGAATAAGTTTTAGATAAATAAGCAAAAGCGTTGCAGAAACCTTTTTTTTCAGCTTTGAGTTCGCCGGGGTTGCGGCCTGGCGACAACATAATATCAAACTTAAAATCGCCAAAATCATCGGAAAGTTCCCGTTGAGTCTTATTTCCGATATAAGAAGTATAAGTAACGGTAACATTAGTAACCGGTTCTCCCGAATTTCCAAAAAGAGTAGAACCATGAAGAGTTACAAAAGGCAGTTTTTCAAAATTTATATCGAAATAATTTACACCTTCAGTAATCCATAAATTTGTTTTAATTGCGGCAGTTTGTTCTAATTTAACATTAATATTATAGTAAGCTGGAATTAAACCCGGACACAAATATACGCCATATTGGTCGGTGAAAATTTTTTTATTAATCTTACCGGAATGAAATTTGCCTGCCTCATCAGTAACGGGATTTGCGTTAAGTTTGAAAGAGCAAACCGGAGTTCCATCGCTAAAAATTGCTCTGCCATAAAGTTTAGAACTCGAGGGAACAACAACGATAACCGTTTTATCTTTTCCGTCAACAGTATCAAAAACTTCAGAAAAGCATTCCGGCATATCTTCGATTTTTAAAGAGACGCAAAGATTTTTCAGGCCAACCGGAATAGGATCAAAAATTATTTCGTTATCATAAAAGTTGGTCGAAACAGCATTTTTTAACGCCGGAATTCTTTGATTATCTGTAGAAAAAATTCTTGCAATAATGTTGCTTGTCGGCAGCCCGTCTTCAGAAATTATCCAGGCAGTTATTACAGGCCCATTTTCAGAAAGATTAAGAGTTACTGATAGAGGATTTTCGATGGAATAAAATTTCTTTATAAAAAAAGAAGCATTAAGATAGCCGGGATGTGAAGCAGTAATTTTTATTTTCCTAGCGTGAGCCGGAACCTGAAAAACAGCTACGCTATTGCTTTCTGTTTCGGAATAAAACCAGATTTGTTTTTTTTTGAAATTCGCAGAAATGGAAACAACAACACCTGTTGCGATTTTTCCCTCAATTAAAACGGTAGCAAAAACAGATTGGAACTGTTCTTTATTATTTTTTCTTTTTTTGAGCTGAAGTTTTTGTTTATTTTTCTTTTTTACACGCAACTTGTTAGTTAAACTATTTGCGACAATAGAATTTGCTTTTTTTTGTGAATGTGGGCCTGCGTCTTTTTTTTCACAATCGAAAAACAGCAAAGCAATCGCCAATAAAAATATTGGTATTAAAGCAAACAGAAAAGGTTTAAACTTCTTCAAATAATTCATAACTTAGTTCAGACAGAGCGTCATTTTTCCTCAGTCAGTCACCATTTAGTGATTTTACGATTGAAACGATTTGGTGATTTCAGGTACATCTGAGGAAATTATCCCGAACGCCCGCGCCTCGGGAAAATTTAGAATTTAACTGTCAATTATCGTTCTGCTTTTTTTTACAGGTTTATATCCTTTTAAAAATTATTTTGCCACTAAATTATTCTGCCTTAAAAAATTAATGATTCTGATTTTTCAATAATCCGGCAACCAATCAGAAAGAGATAGAATTTGGACTCTGTTTTTATATTATTAAGAAATGAAAAGATTTGAAACAGAACCATTAACAGTAGTCGATGTTAAAATTTAATACAAATATTTTTATGGCAGAATCATTGGTGGCAGAATAATTTAGTGGCAGAATAATTTAGTGGCAAAAATAATTTGATGTCCTGACTGAGTTAAAAGACTGTGCGAGGTACACTTTTTTTACAAAAAAAAAGGCCGCGCCAAACGGCACGACCTTTTATTATTTTACGATTTAATGATTTAATGATTCGGTGATTTTAATTCAATCATTTCAATCATTTCAATCATTTCAATCATTAAATAATTACCTTCTGCGGATAAAAGCAATGATTCCAAGTCCGAGAAGACCAAGAAGCGCCGGCTCGGGAATCGGGATAATATCAACATTGTCGATGTACCCATGTTCTCCACCGCTAACATCTATGCGAGTAATTGAGAATCCTACCTGTACCCAATAATAGTCGCTTGGTGTGCTGCCAACTATATTTGTCAGAAGTAGTGGCTGACCCTCAACCGATTCGGTTGCGATATTAGCAATTGTGAGTTTTCCAAGTACATCAACGTCTGTTCTGCGAGGAGGATTATCTACATCGTACAAAACTATTCCTGAGTTCCATGCCCATCCATCACTACCCCACACTTGAACGTCAAGGGTTGCATTGCCGCCGCCAGCGATGTCATAGTCGAACACCAACTGGATATCGGAATCACTGAGCCAGGCGCCCTCTATCACCTGACCAAAGCCTCTTTTGGCACCAAGGGTGTCAAATTCAACACGATCATCGGTAGTATCATAAGACACATTAGAGGTATAACCCTGCCAACCGTTGGTGGTTTTGGTTATGTCATTGCCCGTGCGGAGAAACCCGGTGCCGGTAAAGTCGCCGTCCTTAATTCCCGCTGCTGATACAGCGCCTGTTGTTGCGATTGCGAGAATCGCGATAAGAGTAATAATTTTCTTCATTTTTTCCTCCATTGTTAGATTGTTAGATTTGATATTATAGTTCGGAATAAAGTTAAATAAAGTTATCAGATTGGCCGATCAATCTAATTATATAAATATAAAGTAAATAACACACTCCGCCCTTTCGGGAACCCCACTCGAGAGGGGAATTTTAAACACCAAATCTTTACTTTAAATTAAAGTATTAACCGGGGCCTTCCCAGTTTTCGGGAATAGTATATCACAAGAAAAAGTAAAATGGAATGGCAAAATGACATAACTTTTTAGCGAAAACCGTCCAAAAAGGGCAAAAGTATGTGTTTTTGAAACAATTGCTATTTTTTTTAAAAAATGGTAAAATAATAATTGAAGTAAATTTTAGCCACGGATGAACACGGATGAACACGGATGAACACGGATGAGTATTTTGACAGCAGTGATTATATTTATTTTTTTGTTAGTGAAAATTAGTGAGGATTAGCGGTTAAAATTTAAACCACTAATCTGCACTAATCGACACTATTTTTATAATGTTTATCGTACTTGAGCTTATTTTATAAAGTTTTAAACATAAGTAACAATCGCATTTTTGGCGGTTTTTTAGCTCCTTAACTTAACGGCTATGGGTTTTGGGGAATTAAATAACCAAAATATTCAAAAAATCTGTAAATATTACCAAAAACAATAAAAAATGGCGAAAACAATATGAAAAAACATCGTTATGTAAAATTCAATCCGTGGCTTTTAACACCGTCTATGGAAATATATGAGACAAAACATCCTCAGATCATCTCGCTTGGCAAACCTGAAGACGGGTTGCCGGCAATCAGAGATGATATAAACTGGGTGTCGCGCTTAGATCAGAGGATTCCGGTGCAAGTGGAAAGAATAGGCACGTCCGAATGGTGTCCTGGCACTCAGGTTGAACGGAAAATATCCGGCCAGACCAGCATTGAATTCGTATTACAGGGAAAAGCGGAATTGACGGTTAATGGAAAGAAATTTGATTTACAGGCCAATGATGTTTATATACTGCATCTCGATGAGCATCATATTTACCGCGCATTGCCTCCTGAAAGGTTTCTGCGGAGATGCTTGTTTTTGCAGGGAAAGAACTCCCAAAAACTCATAAAACAAACCGGGTTGGACACAGTTTCGCGAGTGCGGCTTTCACCTGGCAAAGCTGAATTCGTCCGCGAAAAATTTGAGCATATTGATCTAACCAACCGTGCAAAACAAGATGGATTCATACGAAAAATTGCCTGCGAAACTTTTGAACTTATTCTTATGTTGTCGGAAGAAGTTTACGGAGAAAGTAATTTACCCGATCTGCCGGAGAATCTGATAAAAGCCATGGAGTTTGTTTTCGAAAATATAAAACGGCAAATTCATCCTGAAGACATGGCAAATGCGGGTCACTGCAGCGTGGGACATCTGGCGAAACTGTTCAGAGATTATCTTAAGACAAGCCCGCATCATTGGCTGGAACGTCAAAAGATAACGTTTGCCGTTGAACGTCTTGGAACCTCACGCATGAAAGTGTATGAAATAGCCGAGGAACTTGGGTACTGCGACCAATTTCATTTTGCAAAAGTTTTCAAGAAAGTTATGGGCATGAGCCCGAGCAAGTACCGTGAACGCTGGAGAAAGAAAGGTTAGAGGTAAGAGGATAAGATGTTATATAAAATTAAATATCCAATGTCCAACACGGAATATCCAACCGAAGAAGTTTGAAAACCTTTGGTAGTCGCCGATACAACAGAATTGACTTGGTAATAGAAAATCCGGTGTTGGATATTTGATATTCGAAAAAAGGGGTAACGGCATGGATTCGCGAATTACATTGTAGGCGCCGGTTGCTACCGGCGTTACCCACGAGACAATTATTTGCAAATCCAAATTTACCGCCAAAAAGGTTACGGATTATATGTTTTTCTCTAATAACGCCGATGGCAATCGGCGGCTACAATTGAGTTTTGTAGCGTTACGAAAAAAACACCCCTCCTAAAACAGGAGGGGAATTTGGTGTTCGCACCCTTTTCGAGTAACACCTTATTAATACCGTTTAATACAAATCCCCCTTACATAAAATGCAAGAGGGATTTATATTTTTAAATTATCGGTTACCATTCCGGCTTTGCCGGAATACGGCCTCAGCGAGACCGGCTACAACTGAATATCGGTTACCGATCATCTAATACTTCCTCAATCCAACCGCTGCGAGGATTAACCCTAACGCGAGAAAACCGAGAATAGGTTCCGGAACACCCGTAACACCCATCCAACTATCGCCAAACCTAATTTCATCATACTTAACTTCCGGTAGCGGTTCGTAACTTTTAATAACATTAGTAACTCCCGGTTCCGGGAAATTTGTTACAACACTTATTAACGCGCTATTCCCCTGCGCTACTATAAATTCAAAATCAAAAGGTGCAACCGAGTTTGTTCTTACGGAAACAGCAGTATCAATTGTCGGTTCATCTTCGGAAAGCACGGGATTTACCCACAGAAGAGCAGAACCGTTCGTTTCCTGCAAACTGCCGGGAATAAATCTCGCAACAATAAACGCAGTTTCATTAGTCTTAACAATATTCGTATTCGCGCCTGCGCTGAGAAGTCCGGCAAGACTCCAGGAAACTTCATCAGATTCCGGCAAATATTTGCCCTGCACACCCGCATTTATATAAGAACTATAACGTGCTGCTCCTACTTTAAAATTCTTGTTTGTCCATTCATCGCTAATAGCAGCGAGAAAAGAAAACCAGTTCGTAGAGCCAGGTTTACCGAATCTGTTGCCAATCATCATGTGATTAACTCCATCGCCGGCTTTCAACTTGCGATAAGCGCGCACGTTAGAAGAATTTGTCAAGACGGAATCTTCATCCATGAAGAAAGCGTTGCCGTTGACAGGAAGCGTGTCGAATACCATTCCCGGACTTACAACTTCAATACTCATCGGAAGATTTGTGCCGTAATAATTGTTGACACTCCAGGCATTATCCCAACCGTAACCGCCGTTCAATCCTTCTACCTCGTCAGTTTCAGGATAATCTGCGCCATCGTAAGCAATTGGCGTATCTCTTGGTGACCAAACAGTAGAAAAAGCAGTGGTTACTGAATAAGATGACGGAAGGCCGCTAAGTGTGCTGAAATATTTAACTTTCCAGCTGTACAAAGTGTCCGCCTGAAGTGTGCCGGCAGGAACAGTAACTGTTTCCGTTGTGCCGGTAACAGTAGCAACTACACCATCGTAGCTTTCAATACGGAACACGCTTTTCAATAAAGAATCCCCTGGTTCCGAAGAAAAAGCTGATCCTTCAAGAACAGCTGTTCCGTCAACAGGAATATTTGCCGCGGCGTTTGCGGGCGCGATATTAGATGGTGTATCCGGTATAACGGAAGGTTTTCCCGGCATAACCTGCTGCCAGTTTACTCCAATGCGGAACTCATCAAATTTAACTTCCGGCAGAAGTTCGCCACTTTCTCTTTGAACAAATAAAGCAACAGTATCATAACCATAATCGCTGTTATTGACAGTTGAGCTTGCGGAAACAGTATTACTTAAAGGTTCTTCACCGAGATTCGGGTTTACCCAAAGTGAAGCGACAGAGTTGCTTGGTGTGTAAACAACCTTAGCAACAAGAAAAGCCGCTTCGCCGGGGATAACTTCCGTAGCGGAAGCGGAACTATTTACGGACCAAAAAGCGCTGCCCTGGTTTTTACCGATTCTAAGTTTATAATTTCCTGCTGAATTTTGAAGTTCAATATAATATTTATTTTTTTCAGGGTCAACACCAACGGGAGCTTCAATAAGCCCGCTAATCCAGGTAGTCATATTCGGGCCGCCAAAATGATTGTTTTGAGCAAGCAAACTTGCAGCGCCGTCACGTTTAAGCGATCTTACGGCTCTGGAATTACCGTTTGTCCTGCCTTCACCGCTTATCTGATTTCGCGCGATAAAAGTATTGTTGGTTACGTCCAGCAAACGGTAAGCAAGTCCCGGACTGACAACATCCTGCTGCGAAACCCAAAAAATGTAACCGTCAAGCGGATTCCAGTTGTCTCTCCAGCCTTCACCGCCTGAATAACCTGCTATCCCGTTTGTAGTTTCGTCATAAGTAACGCCTTCGTAAGCAAGTGGAGTCGGGTCGACAGAATAAGTAGTATCGAAATAAGTAAGATCGGAAGCTGTGCTCCATTTTGCGCTGTGGCTGCCTTTATAACGCACTGTCCAGAAATAACGGGTGTTTTCTTCTAATAATCCGCCCGGAACTGTAAATGTAACTACTCCGCCCACGTTTGTATCAAGAACAACAACACCGTCAATAGATTCTACATAGAAGTGGCTCGCGGAATGTGAATCAGCGCCGTCATCGCTTGCAAAAGCTGAAGCTGTCAGCGTCGGAGTAAGCGAAACACCGCTTTCAAAATTCGTGGGAGTTTGATTTACAGGAGTATGAACCAGAATCGGTTCATCGGTGTTCACGTCATCCCATGTTTCACCAACGCGGATTTCATCGAAATAACCTTCGAAAAATCTTTTGGACGGCGGACCGCTTTTCTGAATATGCACGCCTGATATGGCACCCGCCGGATATACACCGCCGAAAGCGTCTGTATAATTAGTAGGATGCTGATTTACAGGGGGATTAATCCACGCTGTCCATAGGTCTTGTGTAGAATTAACAAGATTAATTTTTTCAATAACTACAAATAGTGTTTCATTACTGACAAACGGAGTGGTAGAAAAATAATCTGCTCCGCCGCCTTCATTCAATGCCCAGGTATCCCAACCAAGCCCGTTAGCAATAAACCTGATGTTACTCTCGTCATCTTCCGTACGAAAACCTATAATATACTGCCCGAAATTATTTGTGTCAGCTTGCAGCGAGCAAAGAAAACTGAACCAGTTTGTGCTGCCTGCCGTGCCGGTCAATGGCGCGGTAAAATCCCGGGAAGTAAAATCCCAATAATTGGTTCTGACTGCAACGCCTTTATTTCCTTTACTATATAAGGTGTCGCCACTTGTGTAGCCCATGCCGGGAGCGGTAATAATACACGGGTTTCGTCCGGACCCCGGAATTCCCTGCCAGGATTCTCCCCAACCGGAACCGCCGTTGAGACCATCGATGTTGTTTGTCGGCGCGTAGTCGAAAGGTTCGTACGCAATAAGCGCCGCGTTCGCAACCATGGCGGAAGCCAAAGTGATTGTTAATACTATAATCATCATTTTCAAATTTCTCATTTTTTTCTCCTTTACTTATTAGTGGTTAAAAAAATTAATTTT
>Ga0190283_1000685_pt1 | contig 16988 bp, 13 predicted proteins | sample 48691801_MG_FD_161669 | JGI IMG/M metagenome (GOLD analysis project Ga0190283, IMG submission 161669) | Hydrothermal vent microbial mat bacterial communities from Southern Trench, Guaymas Basin, Mexico - 4869-18-0-1_MG | ecosystem: Environmental > Aquatic > Marine > Hydrothermal vents >...
ATGCAACACTATATTTACACCACAGTCAGAAAATCAGACGGAGGATAACAACTTATCTGATTCGCAGACTCACAGCAAAGAACCACTCAGCGTAAGCGACTTCCTGACTGATAGTGCATCGAGCAGTCCCGCAAATGACGATGCATCAGAGAACAATGAAGAGTCCATGGACCAGGACATCATGGAGTCTTTTCAGAATTATTTAGACGGTGACAGCTATCCCGAAGAGCCCGAAATAGAGCTACCAGATCTGAACATTGCCACGTCTGTTACACCCGTCCTGGAAGACCCGCTTAAGGAATACCAGGCCAATCTTGAAAACAATGAAACGGAAACAGTCGAGGATATTCCACAGATGAATCAAACGGTAGTGCTACCTGATGATGAATCATCTGATCTTGTCAGCGACCGTCTAGTAGACAGCACTGATGAGGACGATTCTCTGAATTTTAATACTGCTGAGGATAGCAATCAAAATAAATCTGTATTGCCTGATATCAATGAAGAATTAATCGCAACAGATGAAAAACCTGTCGAAAATAACCCAGAAACAAAACAGCAAGACATCATCAATACTGACATCGAATCCGAGGATATATCTGACCTGGCAATAGACTCGTATTTAGACAACAGGGCTGGCGAAGACAAACATTCACTGACTGGGGAATTCAGCGCTTTTATTGATGAAGTTGACGACGACCCACAAGATCTTTTTTCAGCGGATCGGGCTGACTCCGTTTATGAACAACAATTTCTCTCCCTGGACGACGAACCAGAAACACAACCAGCTGAGCCGACAGACGAAGACAGCACAAGCGAACAGATGGAGGATGAAAACTTAGTCGCCGTAGTACTGAAACAATCAGATGAATCTTCAGAAACCGGGCTCCTCGACATTCCGCCTTATATGCCAGAACCGATACTTGAAGCTACGGAAGAGCCATCCAACGCCGCCTACAATAAAATGACCTGGCTCTACACCTTGGGTGGACTGTTATTGTTGTTGACTCTCTCTGTGCAATACATCTATTTTCACCGCGAACAATTTGCAGTATATCCAGAAACCAGACCGTTAATTACCGGGTTATGCAAAATTACCGGCTGCAGCGTTTCACCACTGCGAGACCTGAGTGCTATCAAATTACTCAACCACGGTATTTATTCACATCCTTCAACAGATAAAGCACTGATCATTAAAGCCCTGATTCGTAATCAGGCTAAATTCCCTCAGGCCTACCCAACCATTGAACTGACACTGGCCGACCTTAACGACCATAAAGTTGCACTACGTCGTTTTGGACCTGGGGAATATCTAAGCAAACAACCAGCGGAAGAATCACTGATGCCTGTTGGCGAAAATATACCAGTGCATCTACAGGTAATTGATCCAGGCCAGGAAGCTGTTGCATTTGAATTTGAATTCCTCTGATTTTTGATTATCATCCATGGCCTTATAATTAGCCCAAATATTTCATAAAGGCGATCGTAATTAAGTAAAATCATCTTTGTATTCATAAGGTTGTACAGTAGAATAGCTGATGTCAAGAATTACAGTTTGTACCTGAATGGTTTTCTGAAAAATCTGACTTCGAATCTTGAACAAAACCGTTCAAACCCTAGCCTGCTAGGGTATTCACGGTATTTGTCCAACCTTCTTCGCCAGATTTCCCAGAAATTCCATTCCCTTCATGAAATATCCGGGTTAGCGCTCTATCAATGTGATAATCGGTTCATATCAACTTGAGAATAATCTGATCCTGGCGCCGATGGCTGGCGTCACCGACCGGCCCTTCCGTACTTTGTGCCATCGGCTTGGAGCGGGCATGACTGTATCCGAAATGATGACTTCTGACAGTAGTTTGTGGCATACAGCCAAAAGTCGACTACGACAAATCCATAATAACGACCCCGAGCCTCGCAGTGTTCAGATTGTCGGAACCGAACCCAGGCAAATGGCGGCAGCGGCACAGTTTAATGTAATTCAGGGCGCACAGATTATTGACATCAATATGGGCTGCCCAGCAAAAAAAGTCTGTCAAAAAGCAGCGGGTGCCGCCCTGCTTAGAGATGAAAAGCTGGTCGGCAGAATTCTGGAATCTGTCGTCAATGCCGTGGATGTACCTGTCACCCTGAAAATTCGAACAGGTTGGAGCAGACAACAAAAAAATGTCCTGCAGATCGCAGGAATAGCGGAAAATGCTGGCATCCAGGCCCTGGCTGTACACGGCCGCACGCGTGAAGACAAATATCAGGGGCTTGCTGAATACGACAGTATTGCCGCAGTCAAGCAAGCAGTCTCCATACCGATCGTGGCTAATGGAGATATCAACAGTCCTGAAAAAGCCAAAACTGTTCTCGAATATACTCAGGCTGATGCCCTCATGATCGGCCGTGCCGCACAAGGGTGCCCCTGGATTTTCCAGGAAATTAATCACTACTTAAAAACCGGCAGCAAGCTTCCACAACCCACTTTAAATGAAAAACGTGACCTGATTATCAATCACCTGATAGCACTACATCACTTTTACGGCGAAACCCGAGGCGTAAGGATTGCGCGCAAACACCTGGGCTGGTATTTTAATAACCAGCCTGAATACGCAAAACAACGTAAAATAATCAATCAGGCAGAGACAGCAAAAAAACAACTATCTATAATCAAGGGTCTCTTCAGTCAAAACAATAACAAAGCCGAACCCGAAAAGGAGGAAATGGCTGCGTGAGCAAAAAACAGAGACAAAAGCGCCTGTCTGATGCTGTACATACAGCACTACATACTTATTTTGAACAAATGAATGGACATGCGCCTAACGGCCTTTATCAGACGGTTCTCAGCGAGATTGAGAAGCCTTTATTTGCCTGCGTCATGGAGCATTATGACGGAAATCAGACCAGAGCCGCAGAAGTGCTGGGTATCAGCCGAGTAACCTTAAGAAAAAAATTACAACAATACAATTTGCTCTGAATACGCACACTCATATGTAGGAGTACTAGTTCCCTCGCGGTATAATCCGCCACCTTTAGATAACATCCAAGATAAAATCACATGACCCAGACGAATAAACGACCCGTGATGCGTGCGCTTATCAGCGTTTCTGACAAAACAGCCATTGTTGATTTTGCCCGCTATCTACATAAAAACAGAGTCGAAATTCTTTCAACCGGCGGCACTGCAAAGTTACTCGAAAAAAATAATATCCCGGTCATCGAAGTTTCCGAGCACACGGGGTTTCCCGAGATGATGGACGGTCGGGTAAAAACCCTTCATCCTAAAATTCATGGCGGCATTCTTGGTCGTCGTGGTATCGATGATGCGGTGATGGACGAGCATGATATTCCAGCGATTGATCTGATCGTGGTCAACCTCTACCCCTTCGAAGAAACTATTGCAAAGCCTGACTGCACACTCGCCGATGCGATTGAAAATATCGATATCGGTGGCCCGACAATGGTACGTGCAAGCGCAAAAAACCATGCTCATGTCTGCATTGTGGTTGATCCGGAAGATTATAGCCGCCTGGAAAAAGAAATCACGCAGAACGATGGCTACGTCTCCGATGAAACCCGCTTCGATCTGGCGGTCAAAGCTTTCGAACACACTGCCCGTTACGATGGCATGATTGCCAACTATCTGGGCAGCATTATTGAAAACGGCAAAGCCGAAGGCTTCCCACGCACTTTTAACCTGCAATTCAATAAAAGTCAGGCCATGCGCTATGGAGAAAACCCGCACCAGCAAGCCGCATTTTACGTGACACACAATGCGACCGAAGCCTGTGTTGCGACTGCAACACAATTACAGGGAAAAGAGCTTTCTTATAACAATATTTCCGATACCGATGCCGCGCTGGAATGTATCAAACAATTCGACGCAGCCCCGGCCTGCGTCATTGTCAAACACGCCAACCCTTGCGGTGTCGCCTATGGCGACTCCCTTTTAGAGGCCTATGACCGCGCCTACCAGACAGACCCTGAGTCTGCCTTCGGTGGCATTATCGCCTTCAATCAAGCACTCGATGAAAAAACGGCAAGAGCTATTATTGAACGACAGTTTGTCGAGGTCATTATCGCGCCATCAATTTCTGAAAGCGCTGCAGAAACGGTGAGTGCTAAAAAGAACATTCGCCTGCTAGCCTGTGGTGAATGGGACAACTCCCGTAGCAAATATGTTGAATACAAGCGTGTCCGTGGCGGTCTGCTGGTGCAGGATGCTGATCTCTCTTTATATAACGACCTTACAGTTGTCAGCAAAAAGTCTGCCGATGACAACACCATGGAGGATCTGCAGTTTGCCTGGCGCGTGGCCAAATTCGTGAAATCAAATGCGATTGTCTACGCCAGGGACAAACAGACCATCGGCGTCGGCGCCGGTCAAATGAGCCGGATTAACTCCGCACGCATTGCAGGCTTAAAAGCCGAACATGCCAGGCTGGAGGTCAAGGGTTCTGTAATGGCCTCAGACGCGTTTTTCCCCTTCAGGGACGGCATCGATGCAGCTGCCAAAGCAGGTATTAGCGCAGTCATCCAGCCAGGTGGTTCCATGCGCGACGAAGAAGTCATCCAGGCTGCTGATGAACACGGCATGGTGATGGTCTTTGCCGGGATGCGGCATTTCAGACATTAAACGTATACTGTAGTCATATGAGATATGCTTCTTAACCGAATGACTATAATTCCTCATTGGATCAGTAAGAGGCCTTAGACAGCTTACTGAATTACGGGACTTGCAAACCTGTTCACAGCAAAAAACAACAACTCGACTAAAATTATTCTTTAACTCTGATTACAACAAACCCGAATACTACATGAAGTCGGTCGTAACTTGATAAATAAATACATATATTCAATATCTTAGGCAGTAAAATGACGATATTAAAGAAGTACAGTTTACACCTGAATGGTTTTCTGAAAAATCTGACTTCAAAGCTTGAACAAAATCACTCAAACCCTAGCTTGCTAGGGTATTCGCGATGTTTGTCCAATCTTCTTTGTCAGATTTCCCAGAAATTCCATTCCTCCATGCAGTATCCGGGCTAATTCTATGGAAAACATTTCGAACATTTGTGGCTATGATATTTCGTCACGCAGTCTGGAAGGACATCTGGCATTAATTCGTGAATACGCTGAAGCCAAAAAAGGCACCTGGATTGTGACCTTGAATACCGAGATGCTGGCCAAAAGTAACAAAGAGCCAGGGTATCAGTCCTTGTTACAATCAGCCGACCTCATCGTTGCAGACGGCATGCCTCTGGTCTGGGCATCTCAAAAGAAAAAGAACTGCGATACAATTGACGGCAGAACGACAGGCGTTGATATCGTCGAAAACCTGCTGACAGAAGCTCCTATTTATGACTTTGCTATTATCGGTGGCGTTGACCCGATAAAAACACTGGACTATCGTTTCAAAGCCGCCTCCGATCACTGCAAGTTTCTGTTTACCGGCATGGTGGATTGCTCCAGTGAGCAGGTTGACGAATTTGTCGAGCAGATCAAGTCCAACAACATTCGCCTTGTCTATCTGGCGTTGGGCGTTCCAAAACAGGATAAGCTCGCTTTGCTGTTGCGCAAAAAATTACCCGAAGTGATTTTTCTGGGTATCGGCGGCACTTTTGAAATACTCGGACCTGATGGTGGCAGGGCTCCTGCATGGATGCAGAAATCAGGCATGGAATGGCTTTATCGATTCAGCCGGGAACCAGGCAGACTCTGGAAACGCTATGCGTTGAATTATCCGGTCGGCATCCGCATGCTCGTTAAAGACCAGTTCTCATCAGGCAGGAACAGCTCATGAACATCATCCCGGTCATCCTTTCAGGCGGTTCAGGTACACGGCTCTGGCCACTATCCAGAAATACCTACCCGAAACAGTTTCTGAAACTGCTGGCGGATAAATCCCTGTTTCAGGATACTCTGTCCAGGGTACATGGTCTGGGAGATAACCCACCAATAGTTGTCACTTCGGAACAGCATCGATTCCTGGCAGCCGAACAGGTCAGACAGCAATCGATCGAAGGCGCCACTATCATTCTTGAGCCTGTCGGCCGCAATACAGCGCCAGCGATAGCTGTCGCTGCACTACAGATGCTGGAAAAACCAAACGACAACCCGGTCATGCTGGTGCTCCCGTCTGATCACAGCATCCAGGACACTGATACATTCCATCAAGCGGTAAAAACAGGTTACCAGGCTGCACTGAACCAGAAACTGGTGACCTTCGGAATTGTACCGGACAAACCTGAGACGGGTTTTGGCTATATCAGGGCTGAAGCCGACAGCGACACGGACACTTATCCGGTTGATAAATTTGTAGAGAAACCCGATCTCAAAACTGCGGAAAAATATCTGGCAGCCGGGAATTATTACTGGAACAGCGGCATGTTCATGTTTACAGCGCAGCGTTATCTCGAAGAGCTGGAGAAACACCAGCCGGAGATGGTCGTAGCCTGTAAAAAAGCGCTTGCCGATGGCCACGAGGATCTAGATTTTTTCCGGCTCAATGAAACTGCGTTCAGCCAGTGCCCAGCCAATTCAATCGACTACGCTGTCATGGAAAAAACCAGTGATGCAGTCGTCATCCCGCTGGATGCAGGCTGGAGTGACGTCGGTTCCTGGACTGCTCTTGCAGGTCTTAACAAGCATGATGACATGGGTAATACCTTTCATGGTGATGTAATCATTGAAGATACGCATAACTGCCTGGTCTATAGTGATCATCGCCTATTATGCACCGTCGGTGTTAAGGATCTTGTCATCGTTGAGACGCCTGACGCAGTCCTCGTCACCCACAAATCCGAAGCACAAAAAGTTGGTAAAATAGTAGACCGGCTTAAATCTGAAAAAAGAACAGAGGCCACGGAACACCGGCAAATCTACAGACCCTGGGGGAAATACGACTCGGTCGATTCTGGTAGCCGATTTCAGGTCAAACGTATTACAGTGAACCCTGGGGCAGAACTCTCATTACAGAAGCACCATCATCGTGCCGAACACTGGGTTGTTGTATCCGGCACAGCGGAAGTAACCTGTGATGAAGACATCAGTATGCTGATAGAAAATGAATCTACTTTTATTCCGCTGGGGTCGGTTCACAGGCTGGCCAACAGAGGCAAAATTCCGCTTGAAATTATCGAGATACAATCGGGTAGCTATCTGGGCGAAGATGATATAGTCCGCCTGGACGATAACTATGGGCGAAAAGGAACGGATAAGTAAGTCACCATGAACGAAATCAGCTGCTTCAAAGCCTATGATATTAGAGGGAAAGTTCCCGACCAGCTTAACGAAGAAATTGCCAGTCGAATTGGTAAAGCCTATGCGACACTGTTCAAACCCGCTGTTGTTGCTGTCGGTTACGACATACGCCTTACCAGCCCTGCGCTAGCTGCTGCCGTTTCGGAAGGCCTGACTAGCTGCGGTGTGGAGGTCAAAAATATTGGCCTTTGCGGCACAGAGGAGATTTATCACGCGACCAGTCATTTTAATCTGGATGGCGGCATCATGGTCACCGCCAGTCATAACCCGATTGAATACAACGGCATCAAAATTGTACGTGAAGAATCAAAGCCTGTTAGTGGGGATAGCGGGCTTTTCGACATCAAGGCGCTGGCCGAGAAAAATGAATTTACGCAAGCGACTGAAACAGGCAACATCACAGCCCTGGATGCACGGCCTGCCTACATAGAACATTTGCTGACCTACATCGACAGCAGTCAGCTCAAACCGTTGAAAATAGTTTGCAACGCCGGAAACGGTGGCGCCGGACTCATCATTGACGAGCTTGAACAGCATCTGCCTTTCGAATTTATCAAGATTCACCACCAACCCGACGGCAGCTTTCCGAATGGCATCCCTAACCCACTGCTGGAAGAACGTCGTGAAGCGACTATCAATGCCATCAAGGAAACAGGCGCCGATTTAGGCATCTCCTGGGATGGGGATTTTGATCGTTGTTTCCTGTTCGATGAAAAGGCGCGCTTCATTGAAGGTTATTACATAGTCGGCTTGTTGGCTCAGGCCTTTCTTGAGAAGCACCCCGGTGAGAAAATCATTTATGACCCTCGCCTGACCTGGAACACCATCGATATCGTGGAATCACATCATGGACAGGCCATACAAAGCAAAACCGGTCATGCTTTTCTGAAGGAAAGGATGCGCAAAGAGGATGCTATCTACGGCGGCGAAATGAGCGCCCATCATTATTTCAGGGATTTCGCCTACTGCGACAGCGGCATGATTCCCTGGTTGCTGGTGGCCGAACTGCTCAGTAAAACAGGGACCTCACTCTCGGCGCAAGTCGACCAGCGCATGCAGACTTTCCCATGCAGTGGTGAAATTAATTTCACAGTAAAAAATGCAGATGACAGTATCGAACTGATACAGAATCATTATACAAATGAAGCGCTTTCCGTCGACCACACAGATGGCGTAAGCATGGAATTCCCTGACTGGCGATTCAATATACGCTCTTCAAATACCGAGCCACTGTTAAGGTTGAATGTTGAAAGCCGTGGAGATGAAGCACTGATGAAGCAAAAAACCCGGGAAATCAGCTCGCTTATCAACCCCTGAGTCAGAACTTGACAGTGACGTTCCGGCTAGTCTGCATTATTATCCCCACCTTGTGATAAAAACTGAATTCCAACTGTGAAAAATATCCTGATAATCGGCGGTGGGGGGCGTGAACACGCACTGGCCTGGAAAATTGGCCAATCCCCAAAAGTAAAAAAAGTTTATGTGGCGCCTGGTAATGCAGGCACCGCCCTTGAGGCCAAGCTTGAAAACATTGCTATTAATGCAGATGACATTCCCGCTTTGCTGAAATTTGCCCGCGAGAACGAAATCAGCCTCACGGTAGTTGGCCCCGAACAGCCTCTGGTCAACGGTATTGTCGATGAATTTTCCCAGGCAGGGTTGAGATGTTTTGGCCCTTCAAAAGCGGCTGCACAACTGGAAGGCTCCAAAGCATTCACCAAGGACTTCCTGGCCCGTCACCAGATTCCAACGGCGGCTTATGGCAATTTTACCGATATCGACAAGGCGGTTGCCTATATCAAGGAAAAAGCTGCACCAATCGTCGTCAAGGCTGATGGACTTGCAGCCGGCAAAGGCGTCATTCTTGCGCAAACCGAAGACGAGGCCATCACGGCAGTCCGAGACATGCTGGCTGGAAATGCTTTCGGTGAAGCGGGACACAGGGTCGTTATTGAAGAGCTTCTCAGGGGCGAGGAAGCCAGTTTTATTTGCATGGTTGACGGCGAACATATCCTTCCCATGGCCAGTTCTCAGGATCATAAGGCACGCGATAATGGGGACAAAGGCCCTAATACCGGCGGCATGGGTGCCTACAGTCCGGCACCCGTCGTCACGCCGGAAATCCACGAACGAATCATGCAGATGGTGATCAGACCGACTGTCGAGGGTATGGCTGAAGAGGGTAATCCTTTTACCGGCTTTCTCTATGCCGGGGTGATGATTGATTCAGATGGCATACCGAAAGTACTGGAATATAATGTGCGCTTCGGAGACCCTGAAACTCAGCCAATCATGATGCGCCTGAAGTCCGATCTGGTCGATTTAATCGAGGCTGCTCTGGATAAGAGGCTGGACCAGATGACGATAGACTGGGATCCTCGCGCAGCCCTGGGTGTCGTAATGGCAGCCGGTGGTTACCCGGAGTCTTACCAGAAAGGAGATATAATCACAGGCCTGAAAAACGCCGATAATGAAAACTGTAAGGCTTTCCATGCAGGCACTGCTGAAAAAGCGGGCGATTGTGTCACTGCCGGCGGCCGTGTGCTCTGTGTTGTCGGACTTGGCAGTGACGTAGTCTCAGCACAAACAGCGGCCTATAATGCTGTCCATGAAATCGACTGGAAAGACGCATATTACCGAACAGATATTGGTTATCGCGCAGTCCAGAGAGAACAATCGTGAATGATGATACTGACAAAAAAAAATTAAGCACCGCGCATAAATTCGGCCTGCTCATCGCCGTCAAGCTGGTGATAATTATTGTTGCTGTGGTGTTCTTCCTGAAATATAAGGGGCTGATTTAGCCGGTTAACACAAATCCCTACCCCGCCTTTAGTAATTATTCGGGTTAGCTTTTGAAAGCGGTGGGTATAATGTCCACGCCATGTTTATCAGCAACTTTGATAATGACCGGTATTGTAATTGGAGCAAAAGGCAATACTGCAAAAACTCCCAGACCTAAGGTTTTTAGAAAGTCCTGAAACTGACCTTCGGCTTTTAGCATATCCTCTTTAGTCGCTTTTCCATGAGTATAGTTGAAATACGTTTTCAGCATTTCTTTCGTTCCGACAGACTGATGCGCGAGGGCATCTTTAAGCTTTACCACAGCTTTTTTGACCCTGGCTTTTTTAAGCCTGGCTTTTCTTGAATCGATGAGTTTTGTAAATTTCATTTTACATAGTCTCTTCAGTACACTGTATCTATATTATACCAAGTACCGAGCCACTATTAGATCCTGTATAACCCCAAAAGCGTCACATTTTTCGACAGCCGGTTAGCAGTCGGTCGGATTTTGGGGGTTGTAGCCCGGATATTTCATGAAGGGAATGGAATTTATTACGGGCTTCCTGCCCTCCACCCTTCGGGCCATGTAAAAACATGTTCAAAATCGCTCCTGGCGATTTAGTCTGGAAAATCTGGCAAAACAGATTGGACACACTCGTGAATACCCTAGCAGGCTAGGGTTTGAGGGATTTTGTTCAAGCTGTGACGGCAGATTTTTCAGAAAACCATTCATGCCTACAGGGACGTAGGTAAGTAGAGCAACGCAGGAGCAGTTGCCGAGGTACAAACTGTACAATTGAAACCAGCTGTTTTTCTACGTAACCCTCTGAATAAATTGACTTATTTACTAAATAGTGACCGCCTTTATGAAATATCCGGGCTAGACAGGCGGATGGATAATCGAGGTGGGTTTTTAATACTTTGGATTACAACAAGCTGAAGGGCACCATAAAATGGCTGCCCGAAGCTCTTGTCACGAGCGTTTCATAGCTTCAAAAAAATCTTCATTGGTTTTGGTTGTCTGTAATTTACTCAGCAGGAATTCCATCGCTTCAACTTCATCCATCGGGTGCAGGAATTTACGCAGAATCCAGAGTTTTTGTAATTCGGATTCATCTGTCAGCAGTTCTTCACGCCGGGTTCCAGAGCGATTAATATTAATAGCCGGGTAAACACGCTTCTCAGAAATACGTCGATCAAGATGAATCTCGGAATTACCAGTACCCTTGAACTCTTCATAAATGACATCATCCATTTTGGAGCCGGTTTCGATCAACGCTGTTGCCAGTATGGTAATGCTGCCACCTTCTTCAATATTTCGTGCCGCGCCAAAAAACCGTTTGGGGCGCTGCAGTGCATTGGCATCAACACCGCCAGTCAGCACCTTTCCGGATGATGGCACGACAGTATTATAGGCGCGCGCCAGACGGGTTATGGAATCCAGTAAAATTACAACATTGTGCTTATGCTCGACCAGGCGTTTGGCTTTTTCGATGACCATTTCCGCGACCTGCACATGCCGGCTGGCAGGCTCATCGAAAGTCGATGAAACCACCTCGCCATGAACCATGCGCGACATTTCAGTCACTTCTTCAGGACGTTCATCAATCAGCAGGACGATTAAAATACTATCTGGATAATTGGATGCGATGCTCTGAGCAATATTTTGCAGCATCATGGTCTTACCCGCTTTGGGTGGTGCGATAATCAGACCACGTTGGCCCATGCCTATTGGTGCAACAATATCGATAATACGGGCAGTGATATCTTCGGTACTACCGTTACCACGTTCCATCCGCATACGTTCATCGGGATGCAGGGGGGTCAGGTTTTCAAATAACACCTTACCTTTGGCGTTTTCAGACGGCTCATAGTTGATTTCATCCACTTTAAGCAGTGCGAAGTAACGTTCGCTGTCTTTCGGAGGACGAATCTTGCCGGAGACTGTATCACCCTTGCGTAGCCCAAAACGACGAATCTGACTGGGTGAAACATAAATATCATCCGGCCCCGCCAGGAAGGAACTATCAGCAGAGCGAAGAAAACCAAAACCATCCTGGAGGATTTCCAGAACGCCATCGCCAAAGATGTCTTCACCTTTTTTGGCGTGTGCCTTGAGGATAGCAAATATCAGATCCTGCTTACGAGTGCGAGACATATTTTCTATGCCCATAGACTTGGCAAGCTCTATCAATTCCGGGACGGGTTTCGTTTTTAATTCAGTGAGATTCATAGCGAAGGATTATTGTTAGTCAAAAAGTAATGAGAAAAACGCGTTACGCGCCCGGATCGGGTATTTATATGTGAATAGATTTTTTGTGCCTGCAGCCAGATTATCGTCCGCGAACCGCAAGCAATACTTAAGAATTATTGGCTAACTATAGTATGAAAACACTCGGCCGTCCAGCCTTATGGATGGTCGGTAAAACTATCAGACATTCTGATCAAGAAAAGCCATTAACTGCGATTTGGACAACGCACCAACTTTTGTCGCCTCAACTGATCCGTTTTTGAACAGCATCAATGTCGGGATACCACGTATACCATACTTGGCCGGCGTATCTTTATACGCATCGACATCAAGCTTGGCAACTTTTACCTTGCCCGCATATTCCACCGCAATTTCATCGAGCATTGGGGCGATAGTCTTACATGGCCCACACCACTCTGCCCAATAATCAACCAGAACAGGTAAATCAGAGTTAATCACAGCTTCCTCGAAGCTGTCATCAGATAAATAAAGAATTTCGTCGCTCACGTCTAACCATTTTTCTATTATAGTGGTGACAGACTAGACGATAAGCCGATGCATGTCCAATAAGCTCAGAGAAAAACGCACATTGCTTCAGTAATAATACCTGCGTTAGGGTATGCTATCGGCCATGACAGAACACCATTTAACCAGCACCTCTTTCAGTGAGTTTGACCTGCCAGAGTCAATTCAACAAGGTATTCGTGACGCCGGCTTTGAATTTTGTACACCTATACAGGAAGCTTCGATTCCTGTTGCCCTTAAAGGTACAGATGTTGCCGGCCAGGCACAAACCGGCACCGGTAAAACAGCCGCCTTCCTGGTTGTCGCCCTGAATGAATTATTAAGAAATCCAGCTGATCAAAACCGCCGTGATAACCAGCCACGTGCATTTATGCTTGCGCCCACCCGAGAACTCGCAATCCAGATCCACAAGGACGCTGTCACGCTTTCCGCTCATACTGGACTCAAGCTGGGTCTGGTCTACGGTGGCGTCGACTATGATAAACAGCGTCAGATGTTAAAAACCGGCATCGACATTCTTATCGGAACGCCCGGGCGATTGATTGATTACCACAAACAGCACGTTTTTGACTTACGAGCGATACAGGTGCTGGTTCTGGACGAAGCAGATCGTATGTTTGATCTCGGCTTCATCAAAGATCTACGGTTTTTATTGCGTCGGATGTCACCGCCGACCAAACGCCTGAACATGCTGTTTTCTGCAACACTTTCCTATCGGGTAATGGAGCTCGCCTATGAGCACATGAACAGCCCGGAGAAAATTGAAATAGAAACAGAAAAGGTGACAGCTGACCGGATACGACAGGTGGTTTTTTACCCTTCCAATGAGGAAAAAATTCCTCTATTGATTGGGTTGATGCAAAAGAAACAGCCGCAACGCAGTATCGTTTTTGTCAATACCAAGCATGCTGCTGACACTGTTTATCGCTGGTTAAATGGTAATGACATTACTACGGCAATGCTATCTGGTGACGTACCCCAGAAAAAGCGCCAACGCTTGCTGCAAGAATTTTCAGCAGGGAAATACAGCGTACTGGTTGCCACTGATGTTGCAGCGCGCGGGTTACACATCCCCGATGTCAGCCATATATTCAATTATGATTTACCACAATCCGCTGAAGATTACGTACATCGTATTGGACGCACCGCACGCGCAGGCGCTGAAGGCGACGCACTGAGTTTTGCCTGCGAGGACACTTCGTTTTATTTACCCGAAATCGAAGCCTTTGTCGGCAACCCGATCCCGATGCAGGCCGTCAGCGCTGATTTAATAGCTCAGCCTAAACCACCTCTGAAAAGAGAAAAACGCCCCTATCAGGAAAGAAGAAGGCATAAAGGGTCTGATCAGAAATCCAGACGCAGAAAACAGCCACCGAGGCGCCGCTCAGGGTAACCTGACATCTGATCGCTCATACAAGTAAAGCATTGCCTGCGTATTTGGTTTTTTCTGCAGTAGAATTGATCCAGGTTATGTCACTTTGGGGATGAAAATTTTAAAGTGTCTGGAAAGGTAGAGGCTAGAATATCTCTAATGCGGATATTTCGGTTCTCTGCTGCAATACACATAAACAACAACAATTCCTCAAAACCTGGTTTATAATCATAAATATGGCACATCTGGTTGACCAATATGACCGTAAAATCGAGTATGTCCGTCTGTCGGTGACGGATCGCTGTGACCTGCGCTGTTTTTATTGCCTGCCGGAGGGATATAAGGATTTTGAAATACCTGATCACTGGCTGACCTATGATGAGATCGAACGGGTCATCAAAGCCTTTACCCATCTGGGCGTCAATCGTGTCCGCCTGACTGGCGGAGAACCACTGACCCGCCACAAGTTACCCGAACTGACAGAACGCCTCGCCGCCCTGCCCGGCCTGGACGATCTTTCCCTCAGTACCAACGCCACCCGCCTGAGCAAACACGCAGAATCACTGAAGGCCGCGGGTGTTTCACGCATCAACGTGAGTCTCGATTCGCTTAAACCTGAAGTTTTCAGGGAAATCACCAAAGGCAAACTGGAAAAAGTACTGGATGGATTAATGGCCGCCAAAGCCGCCGGTTTCTCACCCATCAAGATCAATATGGTCGTAATGCGTGGTATTAACGACGGTGAAATCGAGGATATGGTGGACTTTTGCCTTGAACACGACTTCACCCTGCGCTTTATCGAAACCATGCCGATGGGAGATACCGGCCGTAACGCCAGCAGCAATTACTATGTTGATTTGCAGACCGTCAAAGCTCAGCTGGAAAAACAATACGACCTGGTACCCGGCATGATGCCAGGCGGTGGCCCGGCGCGTTATGTTCAGGTTGCAGACACCAACCTCCGCATCGGCTTTATTACCCCGATCTCCCGACATTTTTGCGAAACCTGTAACCGTGTTCGCCTGTCCGCTGATGGGACACTCTATCTGTGCCTGGGTCAGTCCCATAAATTTGAGCTGCGGCCGCTACTGCGCGCTGGTGCCAGTGACGCTGAAATTGAAGATGCTATCCGTCAGGCTATCGACCTGAAGCCGGAAAAGCATGAATTTCGTGAAAAACCGGATCAAATCATACGCTTTATGTCGATGACGGGCGGTTAGCTAGCGCAATTTGCGGGTTAATTCCTTTCCTGGAAGAATCGACAAAAGAACAACAGGCAACGGTGTTTCAGAAATGAAAATCCAGACAATTTGCATGCTGGGTGGTACAGGTTTTGTTGGTAAACACATTGCCGCAAAGCTTGCATCCAAAGGCTACCGGATAAAGATTCTGACGCGTCGCAAACACCGTCACTCCGAGTTACTGGTATTACCACAACTCACCCTGATCGAAGCAGATATACACGACCCCGCCCAACTCGTCAGACATTTTGAAGGATGTGATGCCGTAATCAATCTGGTGGGTATTTTGAATGCGACTGGAAAAAACAGCTTCCGCCTCACGCATGAAGATCTGACTGTAAACGTTATCAATGCCTGTAAACAACATAAGGTCAGACGTCTGTTACACATGAGTGCTCTGAATGCTGATGCAGGCGGCCCCAGCGAATATTTGCGCAGCAAAGGCAAGGCGGAAAATCATGTGCATACCTTCTCTGGCCAAAAGCTTGCTGTGACCAGTTTTTGCCCCTCCGTTATTTTTGGCCCTGGAGACAGTTTTCTCAATCGCTTTGCCACATTGCTGAAACAAATTCCACTCATCTTTCCTCTGGCCTGCCCGAGCGCCCGCTTTCAGCCCATATATGTTGGGGATGTCGCAAACGCCTTTGTCAATGCACTCAGCGATGAAACAAGCGTTGGCCAGCATATTAATCTCTGCGGCCCACAGACTTACACTTTAAAACAACTGCTCGAGTACACAGCAAAAGTAATAGCTGTGCGCCGTAAAATAATCGGTTTACCCGATTGGGCATCCCGGCTACAGGCCAGGATAATGGGCATACTTCCCGGCAAGCCCTTTAGCATGGATAATTTTAATTCCATGCAGGTAGACAGCGTTTGCGAGCAAGGACAAACCTTCACTACCAGCCTGGAAACTATTGCGCCTAAATATCTGGGAAAATCCGGCTATGATGCCGTCATTCAGAAACAACGCGAGACGACACGAAGTTAGCCCGGATATTTCATAAAGGCGGTCGTAAATATATTAAATATTTTGAACATTCAATTGGTTACACAAGAAAATGGCTGTTTTATAAAATTACAGTTTGTACCTGAATGGTTTTCTAAAAAATCTGACTTCGAATCTTGGACAGATTTCCCAGAAATTCCATTCCCGTCATGAAATATCCGGGTTAGCAGTTTGCCAACTACTAACTACTACAATCTGCCAGGCCTTGTAACCGCTCTTGTCGCCTGTGTTTATCGTGCTTGCTTAACTGCTTCATGGTCGCGTAAAACTCAGACATATCTCCCTGGCAGGCCTCCAGCCAGCGCACAAAATCCGGCACCCGGTCCCGGTATACGGCTATAGACGCAAGACGGGCATTATTCAGCTTTCGCGAAAACCAGCCGTCATAACCCTGATAACCACCCCAATGCTGCTTTTGCAGGAGATAGCGATCCTTTAGCTCTGCGAATAAGGCGAGCTTTTTTGTCTGCATCTCTTCTACTGGAAGTTTATCCTGATAAAGCAGTTGTAAATGCCCGGACGTCCACTTTAGAAGATCGAAAAATTCATCTTTGCGTT
>Ga0190283_1000689_pt1 | contig 16923 bp, 8 predicted proteins | sample 48691801_MG_FD_161669 | JGI IMG/M metagenome (GOLD analysis project Ga0190283, IMG submission 161669) | Hydrothermal vent microbial mat bacterial communities from Southern Trench, Guaymas Basin, Mexico - 4869-18-0-1_MG | ecosystem: Environmental > Aquatic > Marine > Hydrothermal vents > Microbial...
TATCACTAAAATGCGCGTGTGCCAAATCTGCCAAAGCCGGGGCTTGCTCCACAATGGTTTGGACATGATGACGCAAAAATAACAACAAGGGTATATTAGCAGACAAACCATAGCGGCGATGTTGCTGGCTGGCAAAGCTCAACGCAATATGCTGTAACAGCGTCGTTTTACCACAGCCCGGCGCACCGATAACGGCGAACACCCGCGTCTTATCATGATAAGACTTGTTATTAAAACGCAAAAACGCCCAAATCGGCCGATTGCCAGCTAATTCTTTAGCAGAAACGAGATCATTTGTGAGTTGATTGGGATTAGCAGCCGGAGCAATGCGTAATTCTACAAAAACTTGCTCCAATTCAAGCGTAAACGTACCCATAGTCCGTAATCCGCGTACATTAAAAACACGATGTTCATAAATAACATGCTGATTGTAACTGCGCTGAAAACCAGAAAAGAGTTCTTTTAATTTACCAAGAATTGTTTTAACCGGATTTTCCGCTTCAATCTCACCAAGCTCGCCAAGCTCGAAACTATAATCACGAATTGACCAAAGATCAGGAGAAATTTCCCTTAATTGTCGTTGATAACCACTAGGCAGAACAAAGATTAATGGGCGATGGAGATAATTACGTAATAACTCTCTACGCTCGTTAAGACGAGCAAACAAAATAGAAATGACATCAACGGCTTGTTTACTCGACAGGCCTCTATCCAATTCTACCCATATCGGCGCATGGGTGACTTCGCCGGTTTGAGAGAGTTCGTCAAGCCGTTTTCTGATCTGCAAAACTAAGCTTTCTTCAGATAAGTGACTGAATGTAGGAGAAATACGTTCTAGTTGCCCGGCCGATGGGCGAAAGTGATCGGCCAAGCGTTGTCGAAACACATCGACTCCCGTTGGTTTAGGAGAAAATAGAAAAATGAGACAAAAACCTTGGCTCCATTCAATATAACGAAGTAGGGTTTGCCAGAATTCTTCGCCTTTAGGAGTCAGGTTAGATTTTTGTGCTATTAATTTAGATAGTAATGACATAAAATTGAGTTATGTTTAAGTACAGCGAATTACGCGGATAATCGAATTAGAGCCTAAGTTAGTGCAGCTACGCGGATAATATAAGTACAACTAATTACGCGGATAATCGAATTAGAGCCTAAGTTAGTGCGGCTACGCGGATAGGATAATATAAGTACAACGAATTACGCGGATAATATAAGTACAACTAATTACGCGGATAATCGAATTAGAGCCTAAGTTAGTGCAGCTACACAAGCGCGGATAATCTAAGTAGCTTTTTTGCTCCTAATCTAAGTACAACGAATTACGCGGATAAACGAATTATAGCCTAAGTTAGTACAGCTACGCGGATAGTCTAAGTACAACGAATTACGCGGATAATCGAATTATAGCCTAAGTTAGTACAACTAATTACGCGGATAAACGAATTAAAGTCTAAATAAGTACAACTAATTACGCGGATAATCGAATTAAGGCTCACTAGCAGCCTGTCTGATACAACTAATTTATTGTTTTATAAAATATTTACCGTAAATAACAAGTTTAATAATCAATGAGTTAGTGGATTAATTAATCCGACAGGCTGCTAGACAATTCGTTTATCCGCCACCTCAGCCAATCTAAAAGCTAAAGTAGGCTAAAGCCTACTAACCTCTTGCAGTGCCCTTCGGGTACTAGCGGCAACCAATTCGCTTATCCGCGTAATTAGTTGTACTAAAGGCTTGTCATAAAATAACCTAGTCATTTTTGTAGAGCAAATTCTAATCAAATTGATTAAAATTTTTCAAGTTATTTTGTTACAGACACTAAAGTGCCTACTACAAACTTAGGCGCTAAAGCGCCTACTACAAACTTAGGCGCTAAAGTGCCTACTACAAACTTAGGCGCTAAAGCGCCTACTACAAACTTAGGCGCCAAAGCGTTGTACTAACGGCAACAACCAATTCTAGACAGTAATGACATCTTTCAATAATGGATGAAGATCGTACCAATCATCCCCGTTACGATAATTCTGTACCAGATTATTATCGAAAAAACGCGCCAAACGCGGTAATTCATCAATAGATGGTAATTTAGCTTCTTTGGTATCAGCAATTTTTATGAGCCAATCCATGTCTTGTTCAGCAATGGGTAATATATCCCTACGCAAATGATTTTTTGCGTTATTAATAATGTTATCCGCTACCGGTAACAACGGTTTGAAGCCTTCTCTCAAAGGAGCCGCTTTAATCAAAATGTTTCTGATGAGTCTAAAAAAATCCCTCAAATCGCCACCTGTTGCTAAAATCATATTCCGTAATTGTTCACGCGAAAAGATTTGTTGCCAATGAGAAAAACGCCGCTGAATAATATTCTCCATAACGGCTAAACCCGTTGGATCAGGTGTACCATCACGATGGAAAACATGCACATTATCTATGGAACGGATAATCGTGCTGTCCAAAAGTCTTCCCAAAGCCGGCGCCAGCGGCGGCAAATACGGTGGAACGGTATAAACTGTATGGAAGTTTGTCAGGTGCAATTTGTCAGAATGATAACCAAACAAATTACTCACACTGTCATGCACCGCTTTTGCGTTTTCGCCTACCCCGCGAATTTGTTCAACTGAATCAATCAATAGCACTATCTTGTCATCAGTTTGTTGCCTGACAAAGTTTACCATGTCTTGAGAAAACTCGTGGGCTTGTTGCACAATTTTAGTGACATGTCCACGTAACGCATTCTGCAAACGCTGCTTAATAGTCGGATCTTGTTTAAGTGCAACCTTAATGGGAGCCTCTCCATTTCCACCTGCGAAATCAATACCGCCAAACTCTATCTTGGTTTGGGTCATAAAATCCTTAAAACGCTCACCATAGCCCCGCTTAGTGAAATTTTTGCCATACTTTTCTCGGATGGCTTCACTTAAAGCAAGCATAATGGAAATCAGAAAATCCGTGATTTCTATCGGAAAGTGAAAGTTCATGTAGCCTTGCATATCGCAAAAAAATACCACATAACCTTTTTCCGTCAATAAGTGCCGCAAGCGGCGTAGTTCGGTACTTTTACCACTGCCCCGTTGCCCGGAAAGCAAATTAACACTATCCTGCTTCGCCCACGTTATATCGCGCACCAATTCCTTAATGGGATCATCAGGATTATTATCCAAATACGCTTCATAAAAAAGATCATCTGGCTCTAACGGCCGATTTTCTAGGTTTTGAAAAAACCTTTGTAAATCTGATTCTGACAGAGAGGACATCTGGTATTCTCCTCATTTATTGAAACCGATTTTTTGAAAAACTCGGCTTTCTTATTAAACTGTTTGATTTGGGGGCCATAAACGAATTTGAATGTTTTCAAATGAAAGTATGGCCCTATATTGCGCCCAAGTACAACTACTAATTATGCGGATAATCTAAGTACAACGAATTACGCGGATAAACGAATTAGAGCCTAGGTTAGCACAAGGAATTACGCGGATAATCGAATTTAAGCCTAAGTTAGTACAGCGAATTACGCGGATAAACGAATTAAAGTCTAAGTTAGTACAACTAATTATGCGGATAATCGAATTAAGGAAGGAGCGTGAAAATAAATAATATACCCATTGAGAAATAACGTTTTTCAAAAAAACTTGGGTGTGATCATTTTGTGTGGGTATTTTATTTACCAATACTCCCTAAAGCCTAAGTTAGTACAACTCATATTGCTCCTAAACGAATTAAAGCCTAAGTTAGTTGAGATATTTTTGCGCTTTATAGCATTTCCCGATTGACTGAAATACAAATCAATAACACTCAATATAAACAAACAATTCCTCAACCCCAAAGGGGTTGAATGTGAAACGCAGTAACTCGCTACGCGAGATATACTGTCCACCGTTACAATTTGCGCTTTTGCCCCTGGAAAAATCTCCGAGGTTAGTCACCTTTAGGTTCCTGAACGCTTTCAGACGACTGTTCAGGCTAAAGTTTCGCGGAGCGAAACTTTAGCCTGAATAGCTGTTGGCTGTTAAATTAAAAAAAAGCGCAATTTATGACTGTGCTAAGTATAATAGTATTTAACCAAATCTGGAAATGCGATAGTCTGCCAAACTCAAGTTTGGACTCCTGCCAAACTGGCTGGTTTTGTTGAAGGCAAACAGCTTTATTGGCCCTTTAAATTGATTGTTTCTAAATGCGGCCCTATATAACAAATCGTCATTCGGCACAAGTCTTTGTTGACTAACCAGTATAACCGATAACCCTCTGGTTGAATATTGCAATGCCATTCAAATACTTGTTTTTTTGGATGGTGTGGACAAGTGGCTTGACGCATTTCTTTCAGTCGTTTGTTTTTCATTGTTTGCCGACTTTCAGGACGAACATTCATCGGATAAATGGGCGTTGCATCGTTTTCTGTATCCCAGTGGTGACAAACTTCATCCAGTTGCCATAGTCTGTGCAAAACCGATTCGAGTGTTTTTTTGTTAGGCAAATGTGGCAACATTTTTTGTTCATACTCTTCGCACCAGTCCAAATGACTGAATACCGTTTCCCATTGTTCAATCAGCTCGCTGACATTCTTAATCTTTTGGCTTAAACTGTGTTGCCAATCCCGAATCGCAAAATCCACTTGATCTGGATGAGAAACTTGTCTGACTTTATGATTGATTTTATGAGGTTTTTCTGCGTCCGCCTCTTCGTAAAGCTTTTGTACTATCTCAATTTTGGATTGGCACCAACGCGGTTCGGAAGCTAAACTGATTGCAATACCGTCGTGAAGCAATGCAACGCCTAAGGCCGTGGCTTCTATTTTAGGCGTTTGTTTTAACACAAATTCTGAACCAAGGAACTCATCATACGCTTTAACCTCGGTTTTTAAGTCTTGCTCAACCGGACTTCGCGCATCAAGCTGATGAGCCAGTCGTTGCAAAACCTGATCAACCTGAGCATCTTCCAACCATTCAATATAACCATAGTCCTCGGTCAGATCAATGTCATAAAAATCTCGGTTTGTTCTTATCGCACGGTTGCAAATCGGCTTGCCATTAATTTCCTCATCAATCAAATCGGCAACGGCTTCCATCATGTCGGTTAACCACTTTCTAGCGATTTCTTCAGAAGGCGCGGTGGTGATGGACAGATCATTAAAAACCAATTCCGCCTCCATTATTGTCCTCCACTCATGGCTTTTCTACGTTCTCGGCGACGACGCGACGCTAAAGCCGCGAGATTATTGATCGATTCATCAAAAAAACCAGAAGGCCAATTATCAAGACGCCCTTGTTCATTGATTTTTGGCGTTGCCTTTTTAACCAGACCTTGTTCATCAAAATCAAAGTAATGGAAACAGGTTTGTTCTGGTTTAAGTTGGCCCTCAAAAACGGCCAATTGTATACCCTCAAGTATATGATCGCTGTGAGTTTCTACAATCACCTGCGTTCCTGCCGCGGCAACTTGTGCCATCAGTTTTCCCATCTGGGTTTGTCCTTTGGGGTGCAAATGCGCTTCTGGATTTTCCAGCAAAACTAACCCGTCTTTAGGAAGGGATAACAATGCCACGATAATGGGCAAAGTGTAACTTAAACCAAAACCGACATGGGTTGCTCTAAAGGTGGGGGAATCGATGCTTCCTTCTCTTTCAAATGAAAACCCTATTGTTCCAATATCCGCGTTTTTGATAGCTTGTATGGCAATACGTGTGCCCGGAGAAATTTCTCCTAGCCAAGACTGTACTTGGCGCAACAATGTTTTACCGGCTTGTTCTTCTCGCAACGGAATATCAGAATTTTGCAACGGTTGATTGCCATTTTCGATCAGATAATGGATCGTGTATCGGCCATCTTTCGCTAAATTTCCCTGACGAATAGCGTCATCGGACAATGGGGTAGTCAGGCGTGGCCCCCAACGATCAGCACTCAAGTAGTGAAAATGATGATTGAACAAGGCAAGTTCTTCTGTTGGTTCTGGCATTAAGACAGTCACAAAAGCGGATTTGTCTCCAGAAGACTCAAAGGCATATTCCCATGTCAACGGAGCATGGTCGTTTGTGTGCAGTTCAAAAACCATCTTCTCATCTTCGGCCTCTGCACAAAAGGCATCATAAGCTTGCCCAGCATCTGTTAGTTCACCTTTCAAACGAATGACTGGATGTTGATGGGACTGACGAAGTAATAGTAGAGATTGTAAAAGAGAACTTTTGCCCGTACTATTGATTCCAGAAAGTAACGTTAATGGCGCGAATTCAAGCGCTAATTTCTGAAAACATTTGAAATTATGAAGGTAAAGTTTTGTAATCATAACAATTCCTTGAGTATTTTGTGAATTAAGCCATTGATAATTGATATTTCGTTCATGAAGAAATAATTCTAGAAATTAAAATCCAACGTTTCGGGAATTTATTCGTCATGAACGAACCGGCACTGGGGCCGTTCAATGGGATAATCCTTACAAAAGTTATTCGTCAATGAACAAGTAATCAATGACTTAGAACCTTTGCCAAGCTCATTGTAAAAGATTGATTTTATAGCGTTCCCATTCAAGGGCCCCAGTGCCAACGAACCACAAATTTTTATGAATACCTATAGATTTTCAGAAAAATATGCAGCCAACAGCTTTTTACTGTTATCTCGCACAGCGAAGAACGAGAGTTATATCGCGTAAGCATTTACTGCATTTGTCTGAGAGCGTTTGTCTCCTAAAGGAGACTAAATTAATTATCTGAACATCTATATACTTCAAACGGACAAAATTTCGGATTTTCGAGAGTCCCGACAAACTAAAGAGGGCAATCACAAGGGATTTTCCCTACATGCGAAATAAGGTTTGTGGGCCATACACGCGCAAGCTCGGTACCAAAAAAACAGAAAAGTTGACCGTGTGCAGTCTATATTAATGATTTGTGAACTTTGGACCAATTTCAATGAATCGTATTTTGTCAGACTTTACGAATTTTACGAGTCATTTTTGTTCAAAATATCCTGAATGAGGCGGCTAATCACTTTAAAACGAAAATACACTCGATCACGGTTAAAGGTATGTTCTGAAATCGCTTGATCGAAGGTGAATTTTTCCTTTCTAACCCCGGTGGGTAGATAGTCTCCATTCATTAACCGAACAAAACGTTCTTTTACCACGGCACTATTTTCAATTAACGTGGCAATCTGTTTGTTGTTGCATTGGCTAAGTGCAACGCTCCATGTTTCAAATAATCCCCGATTGATAGGAAGAATACGATGCTGACGCGTTTTATAGCGTTTGCGAAAGGCGAGTGGCCCAAAAATATTGAAGGCGGCCCTCATGGATTTGTCAAAATCCTGTTGAAGTTGCTCAAAAAGGGTTGGTGGCGCTTGGTTAAGGGTTGCCATGATTTGTGATAAAAACGCATCCATATCACGGTGCTTGGCATAATGTGCTATCGGATTGATAACAAAAGCCACGTATCGCAAAATACATTCTTGATCCGTCATTCGATCATCAATAATGTCATCATTGGTCGCTTCTTTAAAGGGCTTGCTTTCCGCTAATTGTTTTAAAAAGTCTACCGATTTTCCTTGATAAAGGGCATGGCGAATTTCTTGGGGAGAGAGTGGTAAGCCGGTGGTATTAATACGTTTAAAAATCGTAGAGGTCACTTCTTTAGGTGCGCCCGGTTGAATGACATGAATCACAAATTCGGTTTCACTGATTCGCCTTTGTATATTGCGTTGTAATTGGGCAAAAGTTTTGCCATTAAATTGGGGAAGAAATTCAAGATGGGTTAGGACAAATTGTTGCAGACGGGTAAATCCATACAAGGTATGCAAACGTTGGAGTCCATCTACAATGATCCAATTATCGTTTGGATCGGCTGCGACGTAAAAAGCCGCAATTGGAATGCGTAACAGCAAGGATTCAATAAATTGGCTTTTTTGCGTCGAATCCCAAACACCGGCTTTACGCTGAAAACCGGGCTGTAAGTCAATTTCGTGACGCTCAATACGATTCATCAAGAGATCAACTGTATGATGCCGAGTCGTTATTTCGACTTCTGATGGCTTAAAAGGGGCCGTCATGTCAGATTGTTTGTTGGTATTTTCTTCTCTTTCGATACCGCTTGCTCTGCCATCAGAGGTGAGTTCTTGTGTTATATTGTTATGAGGTTGGGTTGGTTGAATCATGTTATCAGTCATTGTTTTATTGGTAGAGTTTTTTATGAAAGTTCAGACTTTTCATGAGTAATGAACCGATGGTTAGTGAAGTTAATCATTGTTCCTAATCTAAGTACAGCTAATTACGCGGATAATCGAATTATCTAAGTTAGTACAACTAATTACGCGGACTAAGTACAACGAATTACGCGGATAATCGAATTATCTAAGTTAGTACAACTAATTACGCGGACTAAGTAAGTACCCGTGCAAAAGTTTGTCAGTATTTTGTTTGACAACGAAAACGACTGTTTTTATTAAGTTTATTTTTTGAAAATATATGCACGGGTACTTACAACGAATTACGCGGATAATCGAATTTAAGCCTAAGTTAGTACAACTAATTACGCGGATAATCAAATTTAAGCCTAAGTTAGTACAGCTACACAAGCGCGGATAATCTAAGTACAACGAATTACGCGGATAATCTAAGTACAACGAATTACGCGGATAAACGAATTAAAGCCTAAGTTAGTGCAGTTACACAAGCGCGGATAATCTAAGTACAACTAATTACGCGGATAATATAAGTACAACGAATTACGCGGATAAACGAATTAAGGCCTAAGTTAGTACAGCTACGCGGATAATATAAGTACAACTAATTACGCGGATAAACGAATTAAGGCCCACTAGCTGCTTGTCGGAGATTTTGTAAAAATAGTTAGTGAAAATAACCCGTTTAATAATCAATGAGTTAGTGGATTAATCAATCCGACAGGCAGCTAGACAATTCGTTTGTCCACCACCTCAGCCAACCTAAAAGCTAAAGTAGGCTAAAGCCTACTAACCCTCTTGCAGTGCCCTTCAGGTACTAACGGCAACAACCAATTCGCTTATCCGCGTAATTCGTTGTACTCGCGGCAACCAATTCGCTTATCCGCGTAATTAGTTGTACTAAGGGCTTGTCATAAAATAACCTAGTCATTTTTGTAGAGCAAGTTTTAATCAAATTGATAAAATTTGTTCAAGTTATTTTGTTACATACACTAAAGCGCCTACTATAAACTTAGGCGCTAAAGCGCCTACTACAAACTTAGGCGCTAAAGCGTTGTACTAACGGCAACAACCAATCCGTTTATCGGCCCGTCATCCGTTGTACTCGCGTCATTCGTTGTACTCGCGTAATGAGTTGTACTAACGGCAACAACCAATTCGCTTATCCGCGTAATTAGTTGTACTAGACAATTAGTTGCACTAAACTCTTCCTATCAGCGACGCGTCGAAAGTACTACAATAACTCCCGCTCCCGCACAATACGAATACCTTCCCACGCGGACAACTTGCCCTCTTCTCGTGCCATGACAATTTGTAGCCACCAATAAAGATTTAAGATATCTTGTTTGTCTTCATTGTAATCGATCCTGCTGCGGCGTGACAGCCAACGTTGCCGCCAAGGACGATTATTTTTGGGTTTTTCCAATTCGTTATAGCTAATCCAAGCGTACTCTGCGATTTTTGCGGAGTATTTTCGCCATGCTTGCCGTGCTTTCAAAGGTGTTGTGGCAGTGGCACACTCTAACAAAAAATAGAGCCACGTACCTAATCGTTGTTGTTCAGGATTAGATTCCGTTTGTATAGCTTGAGCCAATTGTTTTGCGGCTTGTAAATTCCCTTCTTTTATTGCCCTATAAATGTCGTCACTCAAATAGGTGCCGACAAGGGCGAGGTCGCGGGCGAAGTCATGGGCGAAGTCGAGGGCGCGGGCGAAGTCGCGGGCAAGGGCGAGGTCGCGGGCAAGGGCGAAGGCGCGGGCGAGGCCGCGGGCTCGGTGGAAATCAAATGGCAACTCAGAAATTGCTTCCAGCTTGACATGGAGGTTGGCTTCCTCGTTTTTTGTCAAGCCATTCAAGCTATAATCACCATTTTCACTATTTTCTCGACACCACGCAGCTAAGTTATTCACAACGGTTATGCTGGGATAATTCCTGATTTCAGTAGGCCGTGGCAAACGATAATGTATTTCACCGCCCTGTCTTTGCGTGAGCCATTCACAAAATAGCTCGGCATCTTCTGCGCGTACTCCGCGTATCGGTTCTTGGGCGGTTCCGTTGGGAAACGTATATTCCGTCCAATGATCAGGTTGATAATACTCACCTTCGGCACGTTTATCATCCAAAAATAGCTGATATTCCGCACAACTGATATACTCCAAACCAATTTCACGCTGTTCATCGACGCGTTGTAATGAGTTGAGACGTTGACTTAAACGCACTTTAGCAGCCAATTGGCGACGTTGAGGCTCGTCAGATTCCAGATCATCAATCAAACGAGCTCTGACTTCGTTACGCACCGTAACATCTGAAAATGAACGGGCTTCTTCTAAACAATCGGCAGCCAGTGTTAACGCGGTGACGCTGTTATTATCAAGACAGGATCGCGCTAATCGCGTCGCATCACTTTGGGCCGCATAAAGACGTAAGGTTTCATGCCACCAACTGTTATTGACGACTTCATTCCAATCCAATGCGGTTTGCTGTTCTACAAAATGGGCCGCGGCCAGATATTCTTGAAAGGTTAAATGGGCAAAACGCCAGACACCCACTTCACTCTCTAACAATAAACCACTACTGGCTTGCACATCGCTTAGAAACTGTTGAACCGGTTCATCTACCAACCCAACACTGTTTAATGGCCCCTCAATGATTGGCCTCGCGTCATCAGTACAAATGTCACGGCATTTGCGCATCATCATCTCAGCAGCCAGCGGTTGTAAAACCACACGCTTTTGAAAGGCGGTTAGGGTATCCTGTATGCCCATCGCTTGTCGCCGGTGTCCAAGCAACACATCGCAAATCTCGGCATACAATTCCACCCGCCGCCCCGGTAATTGCCCCCGATAGCGGTGTACCATCGCAATCATCGTGAGTAACAACGGATTAACCGTGAGTGCGCTTAAAGTCGGCCTATTTCGGAGGCGTTGCAGTAAATCCTCCGCCTCTTGCTTGGCTTTATTGCGTACTCCGTCATCCTCACTCCCAAAACTGAGCACTTCATTCGCCAAATACCAAGCATGAACAAAACGCCGCACTTGTTCGGCCCTAAAAGGCTGTACTTCTAACACATTGGCGCGTTCCACCGGTGCCGTCAGATAACCTTGGGGCCGTGACGTGACAATAAAGCGGCAACGCGGATAATTGATAATTTGTTGATCAACCCACTCCGACACGGCTCGCCGCTGTTCCAAATCGGCCACTTCATCCAATCCATCCAATAAAATCATGCACTTGCCGTTGTTTAATTGTTGGGCAAACCAATTCGGCGGTGGATTCAACTCAGGATATTTTGTCGTCTCGCTAAAATGTGCATGTGCCAAGTCGGCCAATACGGGCGCTTCATTGACAATGGTTTGGACATGATGACGCAAAAATAACAACAACGGTATATAAGCAGACAAACCATAGCGACGCTGTTGTTTGCTGGCAAAAGTCAGGGCAATATGTTGTAACAACGTCGTTTTACCACAGCCCGGCGCACCGATAACAGCCAATACCAATGTCTCATCAGGATCACTGTTAATACGCAAAAAACGCCCAAATGGGGCGATTACCCGCTAACTCTTTCGCCAAAACCGGATTCACATTGGCTTGTTGTGGATTAGAATGCGCTATGCGTAACTCAACAAACACCTTTTCAAGCTTTAGCGTAAACGTGCCCTGAGTACGCAAACCACGTACATTAAAAACACGGTGCTCATAAATGATATGTTGGTTGTAGCGGCGCTGAAAACCAGAAAACCAGCGGCGTTTAGTAGCCGTTTCTTCTGTAGAGGGAATATTTTTCCGGGCTTTTTTAAAGAGGAAAGATAAAAAGCCCACGACTACAGCTATTCCTCCAATGAAAGTCGCAATCCTTTGAGTCCAGTCGTTTGCTATAATCTCCGTAATTGTAGTCATTAGCGATTCAAGCATAACGAATAATCTCCTGGTTGAATTTCTTAAAAGACACTAACAATTAAGGGTTGAATTAAAGTCTAAGTTAGTACAACGAAACGCCGTTTTGGCCCGCCTATTACGCGGATAATCGAATTAAAGCCTAAGTTAGTACAGCAGCTACACAAGCGCGGATAATCTAAGTACAACTAATTACGCGGATAAACGAATTATCTAAGTTAGTACAGCTAATTACGCGGACTAAGTACAACGAATTACGCGGATAAACGAATTATCTAAGTTAGTACAACTCATTACGCGGACTAAGTACAACGAATTACGCGGATAAACGAATTATCTAAGTTAGTACAACTCATTACGCGGATAATCGAATTTAAGCCTAAGTGAGTACAACTCATTACGGGCCGATAAACGAATTTAAGCCTAAGTTAGTACAGCTACACAAGCGCGGATAATCTAAGTATAACTAATATTGCTCCTAAAGGAATTAAAGTCATATGCGTACAGTAGTCGTCCAAACTAACGTTTGGCAGGACTCCAAATTTTGGCAGGACTCCAAACTTGAGTTTGGCAGTGCCCAGTCGTCCAAACTAACGTTTGGCAGGAGTGCCAAGTTAAAACCGGCCGACGACTAAAACCCGTCAATAGAACATTGACAAAGTACTCGGTTTGGACAAGCTGGACGCGCTGTCGTCCAAACCTAGGTTTGGACGAGTTGGACTAAAGTTTGTACTTCTTTTGATTTGAGGGCCATAAAATATTTTGAATGTTTTCAAATGAAAGTATGGCCCTCTGTCGAACAAAAAACCATAAATTTTGTAATGTTATTGGATAATCTGGTTTGAGGGCCATAAAAGAATTTGAATGTTTTCAAATGAAAGTATGGCTCTATATCGCGCCCAAGTACAATTAATAGTGTTGCGGATAATCGAATTAAAGTCAAGTACAGCTAATGACGCGGATAATCGAATTATAGCCTAAGTTAGTGCAGCTACGCGGATAATCTAAGTACAACTAATTACGCGGATAAACGAATTAAAGCCTAAGTTAGTTACAGCTACGCGGATAATCTAAGTACAACTAATTACGCGGATAAACGAATTAAAGCCTAAGTTAGTACAACGAATTACGCGGATAAACGAATTAAAGCCTAAGTTAGTACAACTAATTATGCGGATAATCTAAGTACAACGAATTACGCGGATAAACGAATTAAAGCCTAAGTTAGTACAACTAATTACGCGGATAATCTAAGTACAACGAATTACGCGGATAAACGAATTAAAGCCTAAATAAGTACAACTACTAATATTAGGGCCGATTTAAATTGTTGAGCACCCAAGGCCGCAAAGTACGCTCAATCATAGCATGTATTTGTGGTGTTGGATGGCCGTCATATGCAATCACAATTTGGGACTCAAACGGCTTAAGTTCTGTAACCGCACGAGAAATCCTCGGCAGTAACGACAAAAACGGCAACCCTTCTTGTTTTGCCCACCGAGAAGCATTTTTATCCAATAACGAAGCATGCTCACGATAAGCTTTATTTAAGCCCGGCTCTTGCCCCGTCACCGAAAGGTTAGTAAACATAACCGAAATCCCGCGCTGGCGACACACCGACACAATATAATCCAAATAAGCTTGCGTCATCCACCACTGCTTGTCAAACACGGCCGGTGCCACCAGATGCTTCGGCCTCGGTTTTAACGTGTGAAGCGCAGCCTGTTCTTCTTCAAACGCCTTAATAGCCTCTTGTTCCTCCTTGGTATAAATAATGTCCCTATTCCAAACAATGATGTCCTCAACCGGCGAACGAACAAAATGTTGCCATCCTCTGTGCAACAACGTATAAAGCCGCGATTTAGACAAAAAAGCGCCAGTAGAGGTTTTCATCAACAACGCCTCAAACTCATCAAAAAAAGGCAAATTAAAAAACACCGACTCCCCAGTACGATCATCCGAGATATCATTCTCAAACAACACTATCAGCACAGCATCCGGCTGCACCGACAAATAGCGTTCCAAATTCGCCGCATAATAAATAGGACTGCCCCCTTGCACTCCCATATTAATCACTTCCCAACCCGATTGACGAATATTTTCGCCAAGCAGATAAGAAAAAGTTTCGGTAAACTTATTGCCATGCCCTTCGGTGATAGAATCTCCTATAATAATCAATCGCTTAAGGCCCGTCTGCGATTTATGAACAATTTCAGGGCCACGAAATCCCATCGAATTGATTTCGTAATTGACTTGATAGGAAGAACGCGCCTGTATATAACTTGAACTAGGTATATGAAAATAAATATAAGGACGCGCCTTGATGATGTAGGGATTCGCTTGATAAGGATCTATCGTACTGACAGGCGGTGGCTCTGGTAGACGCTGCGGTGTCACAAAAAAACGCGCCACTAATTCTCCAATTGCTAACAATAGCAAAAGAGTGATGAGAAGCATTAGGATATAAAATAATGCCTTTTTTCGGTTGTTAATATTGTTACTTGGTTGAAGTGTCTCCATTCGTACCTCATTTTTTTAACAACTACAGGCCGATTCGTTATAATAACGGATTTATAACGAAACGAAGCTCAGCGAAGCTAATCCTTGTATTTTAACAACAACTACAAGGATTCGTTATAAGAAAGGATTTTTTTCTAACGAAGTTCAGCGGAGCTAATCCTTGTAGATGCTTTTAACTTTCATCCGTTATTATAACGAAACCTTGTAGATGCTTTTGTCTTTCATCCGTTATTATAACGAATCCTTGTAGATGCTTTTAACTTTCATCCGTTATTATAACGAATCCTTGTAGATGCTTTTGTCTTTCATCCGTTCTTATAACGAATCCTTGTAGATGCTTTTAACTTTCATCCGTTATTATAACGAATCCTTGTAGTTGCTTTTAACTCACACCAAAGCCACTTCCTCATAATGCACCAACTCCCAACCCCGAAACACCAACATAACACCTATCAAATTCACCCCTTGATTGGCTTGAACGACTCGCGCGTCGGTAGCATACTTTTGCAATTGAGTTTTGGCATCTTCAATCTGTTCTTGTTTCAAGGCTTCGGTGAAATCACTACGCTTAATGTACTTCAGTTCAATCAAATAACTAGACTTGATATCCTCATATTTGGAAAAAAACGGTTCAAGGTATAAATCCACAAACCCTTTACCCATTTCCTTTTCGGTGTGGGTGATGTAATAATCAGTCACATTCAAATAAGCCAACAAAAAAGTTTGAACCACCTTTTCCCCAGTCAGATAATCCCGAATGGAGGTTTGCTGTTCCACTTCAGCGGCTAAGAATTGAAACACCGGTTGCCATTCTCCTTGGTAAGCCATCTGCCGAACCAAGTTAGCAAATTGCCACAAGTCAATATTGAAAACATCGACATCTTTGTAACCCTCACGCAGATAACTGTACATCAATTTCTGCACCGTGCGATTGGGAATAATCAGTTCATCTTTGGCTTTATAGCTTAATAAACCAAAATAGTACAACAAAGAAATGAAGTTTTCCGGCCGGATTAAGTCTTCCACTGGGAAACTATCGACGATATCTGAGATAATGCCACCGGTTTCGGTAATGTTTTTTATGTGACTGAAGTTGCCATTTAATCGTCTATCAAGCACAACTAAGTGACGCAGTTTGCCGTAATCAATCCGAATGTTTGGATCAATCAGGTTATCCGGAAAAACGCCTTTGCTGATAAGATGTTTGACAAAATACAGCACCAGATTGGTATTGAACAGATGGGTTGTCGCGTGTTTTGAAAACCGATAGTTATCATACCAAGTACGCAACAACGCGATGATTTCATTCACATCAGCTAACGCAATCCCATTGGCTTGATAATAGTGCAGTATGCCAAGCACATCGGCTTCTGTGAAGCCCAATAGCTCATTGAAGGTTGAATCTAGGCTAATATTTTGTCCAATATTAAAACCACTGGTAACATCATCCATCGTCACTGGCGAAACCCCGGTAATGAACATGTGACTAATACCGCTATCCGCTTGATCAACGGCCCCCTTCAAGATGCTAAAGAAAAATCTAAAAAAACCGGCCCCATGCGTCAATTCGTGATAATGGCTCTGCCCGGCTGTGGTTAAAATGGTATTGGTGAAGTTGTCATACTCATCAATCAGCACATACACTTTGAGTCCTTTGATGCCGGCATAGTTAAGGAGAAATTCCAATTGTTGGTAAGGCTGTTGATGACTCGCCATCATTTTGAAATAGCTTTCATCAAGAAAAGCTTTATACTTCTGCCCAAAAAAGTAAAAGCTGTTTCTGACATGGCCATTAAATGAGGCTTCAACCTGATCAATATCAGGATCGACTTGGGAAAAGTTGAATTTCAGAATGAGATAGGCGTTTTTCTCCGGCGTGGGATGTGCATGGATGTGTGTGCCGGCAAACAACTCATCAAATTCCTCTTGCCGAGCGATGTCATAGTAACATTCTAACACCGTCAATAGGGACGATTTGCCGAATCGTCTGGGACGAATCAGAAACAGAAAATCACCGGCCGATTCCAATTGTGGAATATAATGGGTTTTATCCACATAGTAGCCGTTTTTTTGCCGAATGGTTTTGTAGCTCGATAAACCGTATGGTATTTTTTTCATGGGCTTTGAGTCTCCTGAATATTCAACTACAATATTCAACTACAAGGATTCGTTATAAGAAAGGATTTTTTTCTAACGAAGTTCAGCGGAGCTAATCCTTGTAGATGCTTTTAACTTTCATCCGTTATTATAACGAATCCTTGTAGATGCTTTTGTCTTTCATCCGTTATTATAACGAATCCTTGTAGATGCTTTTAACTTTCATCCGTTATTATTACGAATCT
>Ga0190283_1000690_pt1 | contig 16874 bp, 18 predicted proteins | sample 48691801_MG_FD_161669 | JGI IMG/M metagenome (GOLD analysis project Ga0190283, IMG submission 161669) | Hydrothermal vent microbial mat bacterial communities from Southern Trench, Guaymas Basin, Mexico - 4869-18-0-1_MG | ecosystem: Environmental > Aquatic > Marine > Hydrothermal vents >...
CGAAAAGTTCTACTTGGACTGTTTTAATAAGGGAATATACGGCATCATTATCATGTCATGCGGCGTGGAATGCGCATACGAAGGCGCCTATCCGGCCCTTGCTGCCAGGATAGACAAGCTATATCCCATGATGAAGGAGGCGGGCTTAGATACCAGGAGGATTCGCCTGACAGGGGTGTGCACGGTATGTACCAGGGCCTTTGTCAAGGAAGTAAACCAGATGAACCAGCTCCTGGAAGAATTAGGCCCCCCTGGCTCTGAGAAGGCTGCGTAGACCCTATACCGGCCCTGGCATGCAGGGCCGGGGCTGGGACAAAGACCTAAGCAAAGAGGACAAAACAACTCCCACATTTGAAAATTGTTTTTGGATTCATAAATCTTAATCGTACTCATAATCTTAATCGTTTTGAGTAAGATTAGGATTAGGATTATGATTAAGAGATGGAGAAGTTAATTCATCTCTGATCGTAAGCTGGCGAAACTGGATTTGATTTTGGAGGAGTACGGTGTAAAAGGTGAGCGAAAGGAAAGATATATGTCCACAAAAACAATAAAATTCGACACTCTGGTTGTAGGCGGTGGCATCGCAGGGTTGCAGACGGCCTTGGATCTGGCTGATCAGGACTTCAAGGTGGCCATCGTGGATAAAGACGCTACCATTGGGGGCAAGATGATCCGTCTCTCCAAGGTGTTTCCAACACTTGATTGCGCAAGCTGCATCACAACACCCAAGATGGCAGCGGCCGCGCACCACCCGAATATCACCATCTTTACCTATTGTGAGCTGAAATCTCTGGATAGTGTTGGTGGATCAGTGACCGCCGTTGTAACGCAAAAGCCGCGATTTGTGGACGAAGTCAAGTGTATTGGATGCAGGCAGTGCGAGTACGCCTGTCCCGTTTATGTAGATGACGAGGAGCAGGGAGGACTCGCGGCACGGAAGGCCATCTATGTGCCCTTTTCCAACGCCATTCCACAAATTGCTCTTATGGACGTGGAGAATTGCACCCTGTGCGGGAAATGCGCCAAGGCATGTCCAACAGATGCGGTGAACTATTTTCAGGAGCCGGAAGATTTTACCATTGAGGCCAAGACAGCCGTTCTTTCCACCGGATTCGATTTGACTCCTGTTGAAAATAAACAGCAGTACGGGGAGGGAAAAATTCCCAACGTGATCACTGCGCTTCAGATGGAAAGACTCCTGGCCCCCCACGGGCCTTATATGCGGGTGCTCAGACCATCCGATGGTATGGAGCCGGACTCTATTGCGTTTATTCAGTGCGCCGGGTCTCGAGACAAGAGCATGGGGATACCCTACTGTTCACGCGTCTGCTGCATGTATGCCATCAAGCAGGCCATGCTTCTCTCGGGCGCTGTCCCTCTGGCCGATATCACTATCTATTATATGGACATACGTACCTTTGGAAAGGGCTATGAGCAGTTTTATCAGAATTCCATGGCCATGGGAATTGAGTTTATCAAGGGAAAGGTGGCCACCATAGATGCTGGAGAAAACGGTACAGTGAAGCTACACTATGAGGACCAAGGCGAAGGCGGAGGAGTAAAGATTGCGGAACATGATCTGGTAGTCTTGTCCCTCGGCATGGTTGCGGGATGGGATCCGGAAGGCGTTTGTGCGGTCTCCAAAGATTCAGACAACTTTATCAAAAGCGTTCAACCTAAAATAGCCCCCACATTGACGGATATGGAGGGGATCTTCGTGTCCGGGGTGGCGGCCGGTCCAAAGGATATTGTGGATACCATTGTGGAGGCAGGCGCAGCAGCCATGGAGGCCTCCAAGTACTTGATTTCCATGAATGACACCAGTAAGGCGGCGTAATAGATTAAAGGGTTAAACCAACCATCGGGAGATGCAGTAATGGCGGATGAAAACAGCGATAAGAAGAAAACCTCAGAGAAGGTTGGCGTATATGTTTGCCACTGCGGCGGAAATATTTCCGACCATGTGGACGTTCAGAAGGTTTGTGAAAACGCGAAAAATATCCCGGGCGTAGTGAAGGTTCAGGACAACGTGTTCATGTGCTCGGATCCGGGCCAGGAACTGATTATGGAGGACCTCAAGAGTGGCGTTATTGACCGTGTGGTGGTCGCCTCCTGTGCCCCTGATCTCCATGAAACGACCTTTCGAAACGCCATAATCAGGGCGGATGGGAATCCATACATCTATGAACATGCCAACATCCGTGAACAGGTGAGCTGGGTTCACCATGGGGACCAGGCAACCAACAAGGCGATCCGTCTCGTGGCGGCGGCAGCGGCCAAGGCAAAGAGGCTTGAGCCTCTTGAGCCCTTCCGTGTGGATGCGAAAAGACATGTTACGGTGATCGGGGGCGGTGTTGCAGGCCTTAAGTCAGCCATAGATCTCGCAGATCGCGGCATTGACGTGGCCCTCATTGAGAAAAGTCCGTTTCTCGGGGGATGGACAGCAAAATGGGACCATGTGTTCCCCACCGATGACAAGGCCTCTGAACTCATATCAGAACTGACCCGAACGGTCTTAGATAACCCGGCTATTACGGTGCACAACTGCTCCCAGGTGACAGGGTTTGAGGGCTACATCGGTAACTTCAAGCTCGTTATTACGAGAGAGCCCCCTGGCTTGGGTGAATATGAGGACGAGATTGCAAAGATGAGTAAATCCGGACGGGAGATGGGCCAGTTTATTCCCTTTGCGGGCGTCTGCCCTGAAGGGATTCCCGAGACCGGTGAAGAGTACACCATTGAGACCGGAGTTATTGTTTTAGCAACCGGTTTTAAGCCGTATACCCCCCGAAAAGGGGAATATGGATACGGCGAGTTTGAAGAGATCATCACCCTGCCTGATTTGATACGGATCATTGCTGAAAACCGGGAGAAGGGCGGTGGAGACGCCTTAGAAGTAAACGGCAGAAAGATCAGGAACATGGCCATGATACACTGCGTGGGTAGCCGGCATATCCCGGGCGTTCACGAAGCAGATGAGGAGGGGCATCTGAATGAATACTGCTCCCGAACATGCTGCTCGGCAACGCTTCATGCCGCTAACACGATCCGTGAGGAACATCCCTCTACCCGGGTCTTTGATTTCTATCGCGATATCCGGACATATGGCCGCGGGCACGAGGAGTTGTATGAAAACGCCTCCAATAACAAGGTTGTATTTTTCCGTTTCGAGGCCCAGGATGCTCCAGTGGTTAATAGAAACACGGGATCAGGGGCCCAGCCATTGCGTATAACGGTTAAGGACGGTCTGACCTTTGATGAGGAGATTGAGGTCCCGGTGGACCTCGTAGTACTTGCCGTTGGAATGGAACCGAATAATGTATCGGATTTGGTTTCTATGATGAAGCTCCCAGTGGGGGTTGATAAATTCCTCTTAGAGGTACATCCCAAGTTGCGGCCTGTGGAGATCGCAGTATCAGGTATTTTATTGGCCGGTACCTCCCAGGCGCCCTTTGACATTGGGGAGGCATGCGCTGCGGCGTCAGGGGCTGCGGTCAAGGCATCTGCCACATTAGCCAAGGGTTATGTGGAGTTGGATCCCTTTGTTGCGGAGGTCGATCTCCAAAAATGTAACGGAACCGGAGCCTGTGTGGAGGCCTGCGTGCACGAGGGGGCGATTGCCATGGTAGAAATGGAAGTAAACGGCGAAAAGGTCATGCGTGCCCAGGTGAACCCAGCCCTCTGTGTTGGAGGGGGCTCTTGTGTGGCTGCCTGCCCAGGAAATGCCATTAACATCAAGGGGTGGACCTTGGGACAGTATGAAGACATGGTGGACATGATCGTTTCAGACCAGGTCTTGTAGGGGAAGTGCCTAAGCCGGCGAAGCCGGAATTGACTATTGAATATTGACTATTGAATATTGGTGGAAGTCGCTTCGCTCCGTCATTTTTTGATAGGTTTTTTTAAAATTCAAAGAATTTCTTAAAATATTCAATTTGACTGTGGCATAAATCCTACGCAAACATGACGGGATTTTGAAATATAGATACTAAAGTTTAGGTAATTCCAACAATATTCAATCCCGCGCATCGCGGGATCAATATTCAATAGTCAATAGTCAATATTCAATTCAAAGAGGTATCCCATGGGCCAGACAGAAGAGGAAAAGAAGGCGCAAAAAGAGGCCATGAAGGAGCTGCGCAAGAGCAGAAAGCAGTTTATTAAAGCGTCAGCGGGTAGGTTGAAGGAACAGAATAAAACAATCAAGGCGATCAAAGAACAGATTAAGGATGATCCAAAGACGGTTCCCGAGATCTCACAAGCTGCCGGAATCCCGTCGTCTGAAGTCCTGTGGTACATTGCCACCATGAAGAAATTCGGCGAGGTTCTTGAAGCGGAGCAGGATGATAGCTACTTTCGATACGGATTGGCTGAAAGGGAGGATGGAGAATGACCCAGGTATATCCCGAATTTGCTGAGGAGTTAGAGCGTTTCGGCATAGACACGACCATGGATTGCTTTAACTGTGGAACATGCGCCGCAATATGCCCGCTCATATATGAGCATTTTCCGAGAAAGATGATTCGATACGCCCAGATTGGGGCAAAGGATCGAATCCTCGAAAACTATGAGGATCTTTGGCGCTGTCTGCACTGCGGGCTTTGCATTCAAACCTGCCCAAGGGAGGCCGACCCCGGAGATCTTATATTGGGGCTAAGACGATTTGTGGTGGATAATTGGAGGAGGTCTTAAGATGTATAACCCGAAGAATATCATCAATGTCCTTGCGGACAATGTAAGAAAGACGCGCAATCCCTTTGGGGCAGGGAATTCCACCATGAACAAATGGTGGAAAAAGACTCCTCTTCGCACCGAAGGTGACGCCATGCTTTATACGGGGCTCATGTACCAGTTGATGCCCTACATCAACAAGACTACTCATCAGATTGAGCGTTTTGAGGACACCACCATAGCCAATTATGTGGGCTACCAGAAATACGTCCCAAAGTTCCTCGTTAAATTAGCCTTTGCATTCATGCCGGTCAGGAAGGACAAAAAGAGATACAACAATATCCTGAAAAACATCGTCAAGCTCTTGAACAAGTCTCATGTTGATTTCTTTTATAAACCCAAACTGGACTTCTACAGCGGCATATTGCTTTATGACCTCGGCGACAACGAGGGTTTTATAGAGCATGCCAAGTTCGTTGCCGGAAAGTTACAAAAAATGGGGATTAAAAAGATTATCACAGTGGACCCCCATACCACCTATGCACTGAAGGTGCTCTATCCCAAGTACACCGGCATCAGCTTTGATGTTAAAACCTACTTTGAACTGATCAATTTTGAAGCGCAGGATGAGGGAAGGCAGGTCACCCTTCACGACCCCTGTTTTTATGGAAGATATTTAGAGCTCTCAGACGTGCCAAGAAAAATCTTTGACAAATTCGGTATTGAAAACATAAACGTAAGGAACTCCGGTAAGTTCACTAATTGCTGTGGGGGGCCGGCGGAATCTATCTCCCCTGCCCTGACCAAAGAGATTCTTACGAAGAGATATGCGGACCTGCAGGAGACGGGCAAGCCGATCGTTGCTATGTGCCCGGTATGTTTGGGAAATCTCGTAAAGATCGGCGCTGATGTTGAAGATCTATCAGAATTTCTTGGGCATTATGTCTGATCCTGTCTTCCAAAATCTCTGTCCCCATTATCATAGACCCCCTCACCCGGCATCCTCCCCTCTCGGGGAAGCGAACCGGGTGCGGGGCCTTTTAACACCCAACCAATTTTAAAATATCACATCATTAAGGAGGAAAAGATGGCCGAACAAGAAAAGATCGTTTATATCTCGACAAACGGGGCGGAAAATCCGGAAAAGGCAAGTCTACCATTTGTCCTGGCCAATGCGGCCATGGTTATGGAAGTCGAAACATTAGTGGTTCTTCAGGGTGCCGCGGTTTTCTTGGCCAAAAAGGGGTGCCTGCAACATGTGCATGCGGCAGGGTTTGCCCCGTTGAAGGAACTCGTGGAGTCTTTCTTTGAACAGGGCGGCAGGCTGGGTATATGCGTGCCGTGTATCCAGGAGAGGAAAATAGATGAGGCCGACCTGATTGAAAATACCGAACTCATTGCAGGAGGCGCCTTAACTGAAGAACTTATCTCCGCCAACGCGACATTAGTCTATTAGCCTGAAATTGCCTCCCCATGCAGATTCCGGCATGGGGTTTTTATATATCGGAGTTATTGTAGCCCTCTGAGAAGTATGGTGGGCAAATCTACTAACACCAAAGTGGAGGACAAAACATGAAGAAAAAGAGATGGACATTAGGGATTAGTATCCTGGCCGTAATGGTCTTTTCCTTTTCTCTCTTTCTTGTTGATTATACCATAGCCGCCCAGGAAAGCGCTGTGGTTCAGATCAAGGGAAAGGTAAAAGCGGTTTCAAACAAGGCCAAGACACTTTCTGTTACGGTAAAGGGGAAAGGCGTTGTCATGCTCAAGTTTAACGACGCCACGGAATTCGTAAACTTCAAAAAAACAAAAGAGATTAAGCCTCCAACGGCTGTGGTTGTCAAGTACAAGACCGTGGGACCTGATAATATTGCCACCTATGTCAAAAAGGCGCTTATCAAACTACCGGCCGGGGTAACAGAGATTAAGACTGCCGAATTAGCAGCGCTTGTTGCAAAAGGGCCCATTGCCGGAAACTATTGCCTCATTGACGCAAGACCCGCCAAAATTGCCTCTGCGGCACACATTCCCACGGCTATTTCCATCCCTGTCAACGTACTTAAGGAAAAAGGTGAAAAACTGCTTCCCTGTGACAAGAATAAGCAGATCATATTCTACTGCGGAGGGCCCACCTGAGGCATGAGTCCCAAATCCGCCGGTCTGGCGAAAAAGTGGGGATGGAATAATTCACGGGTTTATATTGAAGGGATGCCCGCATGGAAAAAGGCAGGGCACTATACTGTATCAACACCCGATTATGTAAGGACAGCCAATATCGTTTTGATCGACCTCCGGGCCCCAGCGGCTGTAACCGCAGGGCATATCCCGGGAGCAGTAAGCATTCCAGTACGAAAACTTGATGGGGCAAAGGATTCATTCCCTGAGTCCCTCACCGCGCCCATTGTTTTTTATGCGGATAACAAAGAAGCGGCCATAAAGGCGGTAGAGACCGCCCGTGGGTGGAGATACAAGAAGGTCTCCATCCTTGATTTCCCCGGGGTGCTTGAGTGGCAGAAAAAGGGTTATGATATCAAAACAGGTCCGGCTGCCAAGGAAATCGTCTATGTGCGGAAATTAGAACCGGGTCAGATCAGCATCCCCACCTTTGAGGCGGCCTTGAAGTCCAAGGCGATTACAGTGATTGATGTACGCGGACCCTCTGAATACGCTGCCGGGCATTTCCCAGGGGCAATCAATATTTCCCTTGATGAATTACCCGCAAAGATGGATGATATCCCCCAGGATAAGTTTGTCGTGGTCCATTGCAGGACAGGCGTCAGGGGGGAAATGGCCTACCTGCTCCTCAAGGAAAAGGGTTTTGATGTGAAGTATCTCAAGGCCGGGTGTAAATGTAAATTGGATGGAACATATCTGATCTGGGAGATGTAAGATCTTAAGTGATATGATTAAACTAAAGCCCCCCGCATTTAAAATGCGGGGGGCGATTTTGGATTCATACTCTTAATCGTACTCTTAATCATAATCGTTTTGAGTAAGATTACGATTATGATTAAGAGTATGAAACAGGGAAGTTATTTCGTTCAGACACTAATTATTCACTAACGAAAGGATGACAAACTTGATGCCCCATGTTACAGGTAGATCATTTTGCTAAGGAGGAACGACCCATGAAACACGGAATTCTATGCTTCACCCTTATGGCTTTCATTCTAAGCGCGTTTATTTTCCTTCCCCAAAATGCCCCGGCCCAGGAAGCCAAGGCATTTGTCCCTGACAAGGCTCTCTGTGCCGAGATGATCCGTTTTGGGAAGCAATCATATCAGAGGGCAAAATTCCTTGATGCCAAAGAGTATTTCAGAAGGGCTGTGCAGGCCGACCCCGCATCTCCCGTGGCCTGGAGGCATTATGATTTATCAGTAATCTCCGCATTGGCGGAAAAGGTAAACAAGGATGCGGGTCTCATTGCGCCGGATGTATCTCCGCAGGGTCCGGCCAAAGCAGGGGTGGCTGCTCCGCCTCCCCCGGCTCCAAAACCGGCGCCCGCCAAGAAGAAGAAATTCGTGATTGAGGAAGATGAAGGCTGTTGATGAAAAAGACGTGGAAGGGAGGCTCGAATTCTTATGAGTGAAAATAATGAAACAAGCGTGATGGGCGGTATTCTGAAACGGGCTTATTCGACCGTATTTTATGAAAACTGGCCCTTATGGATTGGCGGAATCCTGATAGGGATCATGAGCGTTCTCACCTTTGCCTGGGCCAGGCCCTGGGGCGTAGTGGGTGGATTGAGAAACTGGGCAGACTGGTTTTTCCATCAAATAGGCCTATACAGCCAGGCCCCGGTCTCTCCTCTCATCTCCACCAACTCGATACTTACCCTTGGACTCCTCTGGGGGGCCTTTGGCGCTGCCCTCATGTCCAAGCAGTTTGCCATTCGCATGGCCCCGCGCCGCGAACTGATCAAGGGTGTAGTGGGCGGCTCTCTCTTAGGCATAGGTTCTGCAATGGCCGGAGGATGTAATGTGGGCGGATTCTATATTGCTACCAGCGCCCTGTCATTCGCGGGTCTTGCCATGATGGTGGGCCTTATTTTAGGTGCCTATTTGGGTCTTCGCTACTTATACTGGGAAATGATGCACCTCCCCTCAAATCCTCCAAAGGGGGGTTCAGGAGGAAAGGGTGTCAGTCTAATAGGCATAGAGCCCTACATCGGTCTTATAGTATTCATAGGCGCCCTAATTGCTACATGGTTTTACGCCCGGGAGGCCTATACCAGAGTGGGCGGACTCCTTCTCTGCGGTATCGCCTTCGGAATAATCATCCAGAGAACCCGCTTCTGTTTTGTTCGCTGTTTCAGAGACCCCTTTATGACAGGAGAAGGGGATATGGTAAGGGCCGTGACCTATGGCATCATTATAAGCATCCTCGGTTTTGCCGCGCTCAAATGGACCGGACTGCGGGGGGAAGAGGTCTATGTGACTCAGACCTTCTGGTTCGGGAGTCTGGTGGGCGGCACCATCTTCGGGTTTGGCATGCTGCTGTCCGGCGGCTGCGGATCAGGGAGTGTATGGCGGGCCGGAGAGGGGCACGTTAAGCTTATGGTGGTGGTAGCCTTCTTTGCCATGAGCAACTCCCTGTTCAAGGCATTGATCAAATCCTCTGAGGGTTTTAAGGCATTGATCGGAGACAGGGTCTTTATCCCCGATACCATAGGGTATAAATGGACTGTGATTATTCTGATAGCAATTTTTGTGGTTTATGCCCTGATTGCCACCTGGAATGAAGAGACAGATAAGTTTACTGTGGAGATGTGATCGGATTGCCCTTAATATGGGACGCAGATAAACGCAGATATTCAGGATTATAAATCATCAATCCAAAAGGTGTAACTATGAGAGATACTAATAATGACATATCCTCCGAATTCCACGATCTTATCATTATCGGGGCTGGGCCGGCCGGTCTTTCGGCAGGGCTTTACGCGGCCAGGGACAAGCAGGATGTAGTCCTGATCGAAAAGCTGAGCCCAGGGGGCCAGGTCCTCTCTACGGATTGGGTGGAAAATTATCCGGGCTTCCCTGAGGGGGTAAGCGGGTTTGATCTGATGGATAATATTCGGAAGCAGGCAGAGCGGTTTGACCTGAAAATACTCAGCCATGAGGTGCAGGGTGTTGATTTCAAAAAGCAGGTGAAACACCTTTCGCTCGCTTCCGGTTCAATGGAGGCCCGTTCGGTGATCGTGACCACCGGCGCTCAGCCGCGTAAGCTCGGGATAGAAGGGGAGGAACTGCTCACCGGAAAGGGCGTCTCCTACTGCGGTACATGCGACGGTCCCTTTTACAGGGATGCGGATGTAGCAGTAATAGGAGGAGGCGATACAGCGGTTCAGGAGGCGATTTTCCTCACCCGTTTTGCATCCCGGGTGTACGTCATACACAGAAGAGATGAATTGCGGGCCACGAAGATCATCCAGGAGCGCGCCTTTGCCAATGAAAAAATTGAATTCGTATTGGACACGATACCGCTCAGCATTGAGGGTGAGACCGGGGTTGAAAACCTCAGGCTAAAGAATGTGAAGACCGGCGAAGAGAGCACGCTTAAAATAGAGGGCGTCTTTGTCCTCGTGGGAACCAGACCGGTGACGGAATTTTTGAAGGACGCTGTGGACCTGGATGACCAGGGTTTTATAAAGGTCAACCGCAGACAGGAGACGAATGTCCCGGGGGTATTTGCCGCAGGCGATGTTACGAGTGAAACCCCCCGCCAGATCGCTACTGCGGTAGGGGAGGGAGTAACAGCAGTGCTTGATGCAGAAGAATACCTGGAAGAAGCGTAAACCGGTAAATGAAGGATCCCTATGTCACCTTTAATGCTTGAGCTTTCCGATAAAGAGTGTATGAGGATAGAAGCGATACTGATGGATAATGATGCCGAGGAGGCCTTGCTCTTTGTCAAAGATGTCATTAAACCGAAGGTAAGGGCCAGGGGATCAACAACCCTGGACACACACAAATCGACCGGAGTTATGACCTAACCCGGATAAACCGGGAAAATGCCTCAACCAGAACCTGCTACAATGTACAATCCACAAATTCCAGTATGTGTCTCTTGCCTCATTCCTTGCCCTTTCAAGGATCTTGAGGATTTCATCCTTTGTCATGCTTTCTTCCCCCCTTGGATCTGATTTCTTCCAACTGTACCACGTGCCGCACCACCTCAACCTTTTCTTCCGGCGCCAGATTCTCGGCCGGGTTTCTTACCACATACAGCTCCGCCCGCCAGGCAGCATTCATGAGGGACTGGGGTCAGCCCTTGACAGAGGACAAATAGTGCGGAAGAAGTTAGTATACAGTTTCCGGATAAGTCCCATCTATAGCTTTTACCGGGACATAAAATGGTTGAGGTACTATTTGGACTTTTGCCATAAATACCGCTTTGAGCCATCAAAAAGGGAAAATCTTTCAAAGTTTTTAAACAAATTGAAAAACAAAAAGCAGAATGAAAACCAACAGAAGCAAGCCGCTCATGCAATATCAATTTTCTTACGAAATCAGATGGCCTAATTTTAACAAAAAAGGCAATAATAAAGCAAGAACAATAAAGAATCGTTTGCCTCCGCCAAATACAATTGAAAAATTATTGACCAATGCTGATTGGACATGGGTTTATAATGACTTAGACGCTGAGATCAAGATCAGACACTATTTCCCCACTTCCCACCTGCCCTGCCTGTCCCGCTCTGCGGGGCTATGCCTTTTGCCCAAAAAAAGAAAACTCAACGCTGTGGTTTATTAAAATCCCGGTTATTTAATTGGTCTGAAAGGTAAGCATTGATTAAAATCGAATTCACCCTGGTCTCGTTTTTGGCAGGAGTGTTCTGGAAATCGGCACTCAGATCCCTGATGTCTATTTGACTGGAATCTCTGCTAACAGGCCCTGTTTCCGAATTGCCAGGCCTTTGATCATCAGCAGTAACACTGTGAAATGCCTGTATTTCGCTTCCTTAGCGGGATTAAAGCCCCGTTCCCTGCTCCGCCTGACTGAATCTATCTTTCCCAATAATGTTTTCACACGATCTGGCGAAGTTTTCCCCATGGCGGCATATTCTTTATCTTCGATCAGTTCGGCATCAACGATCTCCACAATGGTTTCAATTTTCTCGATGGCGGAGAGGTTTTTCCGCTGGTAACGCTCCCCGTTGGGCCGCACGACAATCGGCTCAATCAAGCCATCACGTTGGATGCTTACCCCAAGTCTTTTGAGTTTATCTTCCTTAAAATGTTGACGCCGTTGAAAGGAGGAAGGATCAATAGCCTGAATTTCAATGATTGTCATTTGGGCATGGTCAGGGGATTCCTCCGGCATAAGGGAACCTTTCAGGGAGGAAAAAAGTTGCAGTTTCACGTAATGTAGGGTAGTTTTTCCACAGCGTCAATAGTTCCCACTAAAACCGGTTATCGCAAAGTTGATGGTCTCGTAAAAAATCTCCAAGGCTGCCACTCCCGCGAAGCTTGTCCTCGATCTGATCGGGGAGCGGGAGTCTCCCGCCGCGGCGGGATTGATTTTCCTGGATTCCCGCGTTCGCGAGAATGACGAAAACGGGTCAGCGACTTTTTACGAGTTTGTCATTAGTTGTAGTGAGACATCCTAAGAATAAGGACAAATTTATGATGGCTGGTTTGTCTGAATAGGAGGCTTTTATGGCAAAAAGACCAAAGGACCCTTCAGCAAAATCCTCTTTTTATGGATTGGCCGTATTCATCTTTTCTATCCTCATCTCAGCAGGGATAGGGTGCGAAAAGAAGGAGAACCCTATCAAAGTGGGTTTTGTTGGTGGTCTGACCGGCCGACTTTCTGATCTGGGAACAGCGGGCCGGAACGGTGTGATATTGGCTGTGGAAGAGATAAACAGCAGAGGCGGTATCAATGGACGGCCTGTCGAGCTTATTACAAAGGATGATAAGCAGGATCCGGAAATGGCCCTCAGGGTTGACCGGGAGCTGGTAGATGAGGGTGTGGCAGCTATCATCGGACACATGACCAGCGTCATGTCCATGGCTGTGCTGCCGTTCATCAATAAAGAGAAGATCCTAATGATCAGCACCCCTGCGAAGGGGAGTATTGGCTGGCCGGGATTTTGAATCTCGGTGTACTCGGTGATTTCATAGACCGTCTGAAGACCGGCCCTATGGAAATCGGGGTAGTTGACCGAAACGGAACCTTTATTGCCCATTCTGTCAGGTCAAATGTATACCAGCGGGTCAATGTGCGGGCATTTGAGGGCGTTCGACAGGCCCTATTGGGCATAGAGGGGAACTACCGCGTCCGGCAGGGGGGACAAAAGGTGTTTCTAAGTGTTGCTCTTGTTCCCCAAACCGGCTGGCCTGTGGTGGTTATTCAAACGGCCGATCATGCATTTGCGCCGGTAAATAGAGTGAGAAACATCTTCTGGATTGGGATTGGACTGGCCGTTATTCTGGCCTTTATCATGGCGCTTTTCAGGGTGAAGAAGGTATTAAGGCCCCTGTCCCGGTTGATTCCAGAAGCCTTTCAATATCCAACAGCTATCGATAGGAATAAGGGAGGTTTTGGATTAACCCTGACTTTAGCACGGAATGAACGGAGTGAAGATGAGGATATTAGTTGTTGAAGATGACAGGAAGATTGCCTCTTTTATTTCAAAGGGGCTGAAAGAGGCAGGCTTTGCAGTCGACGTGGCCAATGACGGTGTTGACGGTCTGTATCTCGGAGAGACCGAGCCCTATGACGCGGCAGTGGTTGATATCATGCTTCCAGGGTTAGATGGGATTTCTCTAATTGAACGGCTTCGCACGAAAAGGATTACGACCCCGGTTATCATACTCAGCGCAAAGCGCTCTGTGGATGACCGCGTCAAGGGCCTCCAAAGCGGGGGTGACGACTATATGACAAAGCCCTTTTCATTTTCCGAACTATTAGCCCGGATCCATGCCCTGATAAGAAGATCGACCCGGGAATCGGAACCCTCTACCCTCAGGGCAGGAAGCCTGACCATAGATCTCCTGGCCCGTCAAGCCAAACGTGGTGACGAGGACATCAGCCTCCCATCCCGTGAGTTTGCCCTGTTGGAGTACCTTATTAGAAACAAAGGTCGTATTGTGTCCAAGACGTCCATCTTGGAGCATGTGTACGATTACAGCTTTGACCCCCAGACCAATGTGGTGGACGTCCTGGTCTGCAGGCTGCGCAACAAAGTCGATAGAGATTTTGACCGAAAGATGATCCATACTGTCCGCGGAATGGGATATGTCCTCAAAGAAGAGCAGTAAAGTCGGGTTAACCTTCAGTCTGCAACTGAGCGTTTTGTACGCCCTTTTTTTTGTTGTCAGTTCAGGGGGTCTGTTTGTGGTAGCCTACTATCTTGTAGATAATCTGATTGAACAGAGGGAGCGGGAAATTGTCCGGGACCGTATCCAGGAGTACCGGGCATGGTACGAGGAAGGAGGGCTTCGGGCCCTCAAGGCCCGTTTTGATGAGCAGACCGATACTGCCCGCGATATCTTTTTTGTCCGCATTGTGGGTCCGATGAACCAGGTTTTGTTTGTCAGTATCCCTGAGGGATTTAAAGGGTTTAGTTACGATAAACTGAGGTCAATTCGGCGCACTGAGAAGGATTTGTGGCTTTCCATAAAGGGCCAGGCCGAGAAAGACGCCTGGACCATTGGCGTGGCACATCTGCCCGGAGGGCTTGAACTTCAGGTCGGTAAAAGCTCTACACAGAGCCAGGCATTACTTTCCTTCTTCAGGACCGTTTTTTTAATATTCAGTGTGCCGATCCTTCTGCTCGGCATTATCGGCGGCGGTCTGCTGACGTTCCGCGCGATCAGGCCGATTCGTCATCTTATTCAGACCGTGAAAGATATCCTGAAAACAGGTAAAATGAGCCTGCGTGTCCCCGTGCGAAGGGAACGGGGGGAGATGCATGAACTGGTGGGCCTTTTTAACGAGATGTTAGACAGCAATGATTTGGTGATTCAGGCCATGCACAATTCATTAGATAATGTTGCTCATGACCTGCGGACCCCCATGACACGCCTGCGAGGTGTTGCTGAGTTTGCCCTTCAGGGACCCGGGGATCCGAAGGCGTGCAGGGAAGCCTTAGCCGACTGCATGGAGGAATCCGAGCGGGTGCTGACCATGCTTAACGCCCTGATGGATGTGGCTGAGGCGGAAACCGGGGTCATGAGATTGGAGATGACGGAGGTGTCGGTCCCGGAGGTAATTAATTCTGTTGTTGATTTGTATGAGGTGGTGGCGGAAGAGAAGGAGATCAGTGTGAATAAAGAGCTCCCTGGGGAGTTGCTGATTAATGCCGATCGAACCCGTTTTCAACAGGTCGTTGCCAACCTCCTTGACAATGCCCTCAAGTACAGCGATCAGGGCCAGGAGATCAAGATATCCGTCCGGAAAGAAGAAGGTTACGCATTAATCTCGGTCTCTGATCAGGGAATGGGAATCCCATCCAATGAGATCAAAAAGATCTGGGACCGTCTCTACAGGGGGGATCATAGTCGTTCAAGACGGGGGCTTGGTCTTGGCCTGAGCTTTGTCCGGGCGATTGTGCATGCGCACGGGGGCGAGGTCAGTGTGGATAGCGAGTTGAACAAGGGGTCGAAATTCAGTATCAGGCTGCCAGTGGCGCAAGGCATGGGGGACGGGAAGAGTTGAGCTGGATACCTTCTTGATTGAATATTGAATAATGAAAATTGAATATTTGTGGTATCGCTTCGCGATGTTATTTTATATGAAACTAATTTGTATCAGAAAACTCCCAATTTCGTCATTCCCGCGAACGCGGGAATCCAGGAGAATCAATCCCGCCCTGCGGGACTAAAATCCAAAATCTAAACAGAGAATAGGAGGGAAGAGAACAATGGAAAAAGCTGGACAAGTAGCATTGGTGACAGGGGCAAGCAGCGGGATAGGAAGAGAAACAGCCATTATGTTGGCGGCGAAGGGATTTAAGGTCATGGCAGCCGCACGACGCATGGACCGGCTTGTAGAATTGGCTGGTCAGGTCGAGGGGATCACGCCCATAGATGTGGATTTCTCTGATCCTGATGACCTTGAAAAATTCTGCCAGCATGTCGCAGGATTCTCAGAACCTGTCTCTGTGCTCATAAACAACGCCGGGTACAGTTTAAGGGGTGCTCTCGAGGATGTGTCCATAGAGGCAGCTAAAAGAATGTTCCAGGTCAATGTATTTGCACTCATGCGGGTTACCCAGGCCTGTCTGCCGGGTATGCGCAAAATGAGAGAGGGGACCATTGTGAACGTCAGCTCAATGGCTGGAAAATTCGCATTTCCCGGAAGTGGTCCATATGCGGCAACAAAGCATGCTGTAGAGGCTATTACCGATGCCCTCCGTATAGAGATTAGACCCTTTGGCATCAGGGTGGTGGCCATACGCCCCGGCTTTATTGCAACTGAGTTCAACGATGTGGGAAACAGTATGACCGGGGATCTTTTAGCCAGGACCGATCCTGATTATAAGTCTGTATATGAAACATCCGGGAAAGCGGTCGGCAGCATGTTTGCGGGTGTTACCGTGCCCGGGCCTGAACTGATTGCTAATATTATCGTGGAGGCCGTGCTTTCAGATTCCCCTAAGGCAGTATACCATGCAGGTCTTTTCAGTGAAGAGTTCCTAGAAAATCGTGCCAGTCTTGATGATGAGGGGTTTGATGAATATCTATCTGAGAAAACCGGACTTAAGGACTTGAAGCTTTAGCAGGCGTTCACAGGTTCAAAGGACCAGGCCCGCCTGCCTCGCGTTGCGAAGCATTGCGGACAGGGGTTCCCCGCTTAAAAACGGGATCTTCGACAAGGTTCCGGGTTAAAGACAAGGACAAAATTGAAGCCCCGAAGTTGCCCGTGTGATAGCAATCGAATAACGATCAAGGAATGACGAGTGACGAAGGAAAACAAAGAATCTAACATTGAGGATCGTCTCATTGATTTTGCCGTCAGGATTATAGAATTCGTAATTCGGGACTCGATTGTTCGATATTCGATTGTTGAAGAAATATGGTAACCGTTATGGGGCTTTTCAACAAATCCGGCAGAGCCGTCTCTTTCCTGGGCTTTATGAGTTTATTGCTCATAAGAAAGCGAAGTGTCCCCAATCAATTGTTCCCGATTGGTCGGAAATTTCGTAGCGTTTCGTCAATCGTCAATCCTGGGGTCTTTGCATTCTTACTACT
>Ga0190283_1000691_pt1 | contig 16861 bp, 22 predicted proteins | sample 48691801_MG_FD_161669 | JGI IMG/M metagenome (GOLD analysis project Ga0190283, IMG submission 161669) | Hydrothermal vent microbial mat bacterial communities from Southern Trench, Guaymas Basin, Mexico - 4869-18-0-1_MG | ecosystem: Environmental > Aquatic > Marine > Hydrothermal vents >...
CGGGTTTGGCAACCCCGTCCGAAATGTTCTCCGCACCGCACAACTGTTGCGGACGGGGTTGCAAACCCCGTCCGGCAGATAGAACCCCGTCCGGCAGATGGATTTTTACCGAACGGGCAGGCTCCGCATCTGCAAGAAAAAGCCGGGTTTCTTTCTCACTCCTTCTTTTTTGTCCTGTACACAGATTACGAATATAAAATGGATAAAATTTTAAAAAAAGAAATATTATGCGAAAAAAAGCTTGACAGACGAATATTAAACGGATAATCAGATCATTATTTGAACAGAGGCGGATATTTTTTTCTCGTCAGCCGTAAATTCCCGTAACTTACTGAAATCAGTGACGCTGGCATTTCCTGTTGAATAATTTTATATGGTTACTGACAGATTTTCAACTTTTCACTATCAAATTCCTTTTGTGAGTAAGATTTATGGACAGCCTTGACATAAAAATCCTTAAAGCACTTCAGGCCAGCGGCCGGAAGAAAAATGTCGAATTGGCCCGGGACCTGGGTGTGGCCCCGTCAACCATGCTTGAGCGTGTTCGCAATCTGGAAGAGCGTGGCCTGGTGCAGGGGTATCGGGCCATAATCAATCCTGAGATGCTGGATTTGAATGTTCAGGCTTTTATTTCGGTTATCATTAACCGTCATGAAGCAGATTACATCCGAAAATTTGAGGAAGCTGTCCAGCAAATTTCCTACATTCGGGCCTGCTATCATCTGACCGGACGGTTTGATTATCTGCTTCATGTGGCTGCCAGGGATCTGAAGCACTTGGGCGAACTTATCAAAAGCTCAATAACCTCCCTGCCTGTCTTTGGCAAACTGGAAACTTTTCTGGTTTTTTCAGAGGTCAAACCCGACAAAGGCTGGCCCATTGAAGAAGATCTCCTTCTCAGAACTGACAGTAAGGGCAGAAAGAAATAGTTGAAAGTTAAAAGTCGAAGGTTGAAAGTTGAAAGTTGAAAGTTGAAAAGCTGAAGGTCTGAATCCGATTTAACTCTGCTGATTTTATCAATTTTTAGATGGGATAAAACTATCCGGACAATTTTATTTTAAAATATGAGTGAAAATCATTTTTTTAATAAGGTTTCAATTTATACTTGACAAGTATAAGATTTCTGTTAAAGAAAGTTACAGAATGACAGGGGACGCTGGGTTGGATGAAAGGTGAAATTTTTTGCACTTTTAACTTTGCTGAAAGCATCTGAACTCATTTTGTTCTGTCATACAGGACTGTTTGTTTCAATAATTTTTTTACGAAAAAGGAGAACGATTTATGAGAAGGAATGATTGGAAAAAGCTGTTTGTTGCGGCAATTGTCAGCCTGTCCATGGTGTTTGCCATGTCCGGGACAGGTCTTGCAGAAGAGACAATTAAGATGGGTGTGGCCGGGGCGCACAGCGGTGATCTGGCATCCTACGGGATATCGGGACTGAGAGGCGTTGAACTGGCTGTCAAGGTCATAAATGCAAAAGGCGGCGTACTTGGAAAACAGATTGAGATCGTTGCCGAAGATGACGTATGCAAACCGGAAGTCGCCACAAACACGGCAACCAAACTGGCATCCCAGAAAGTCCCTGTGGTTGTGGGACATATTTGCAGCGGCGCCACAAAGGCTGCTTTGGGAATTTATAAGGACGCGGGAATCATTGCAATGTCTCCCTCGGCAACCAACCCCGGTCTGACACAGAGCGGCGATTATCCCAATTTTTATCGGACCATTGCATCTGATGATGCCCAGGCAAGGCTTGAAGTTGATTTTGCGCTGAATGTTCTGAAATTCAAAAAGATTGCCGTGCTTCATGACAAGGGCGATTACGGCAAGGGACTGGCTGAGTTTGCAAAAAAGTTTCTGGAAGAATCCGGCAAGGCAGAGGTCGTGTTGTATGAAGGAGTGACCCCGGGAGCTGTTGATTATTCCGCAGTAGTTCAGAAAATAAGACGTTCAAAGGCTGAAGCCGTGATATTCGGCGGTTATCATCCTGAAGCATCCAAAATTGTCATGGCAATGCGGAAAAAGAAAATGAAGACCATACTTATTTCCGATGACGGTGTAAAAGATGACACCTTTATTAAAGTCGCTGGAAAATATGCTGAAGGCGTCTATGCCACCGGCCCAAGAGACACCTCGGAAGATCCCATGACCATTGCTGCAAACAAAGCGCACAAAGACACATACAAATCAGATCCTGGCGCTTTCTTTCTGAATGCTTATGCAGCGACGCTGGCCCTGGCCAATGCCATTGAAAAAGCAGGTTCAACCGACTATGACGCGCTTACAAAGGCACTGAAAACCGAATATGTTGAAACACCTCTGGGAAAAATCAGCTTTGATGAGCGGGGAGATGCCATCGGTGTGGGGTTCTCCGTGTATCAGGTGCAAAATGGTGTTTATGTTGAAATGAAATAAAAAATAGGGTTAAGGGTTTAAGGTTTAAGGTTTAAGGGTTAAGGGTTAAGGTGCTTTGGCTTTGACCCTGCCCAAACAACTTCGTGAAATCTTAATTCAGAAACAAAGTTATTGAGCTACAATCCCTTAACCCTTAACCCTTAACCCTTATAAAGATTCTAACTATGGAATATTTCCTTGAAATTTTTTTGGGAGGGCTGACCCGGGGGAGCATTTATGCCCTGATCGCCCTTGGCTATACTATGGTATATGGGATCATCGAACTGATCAACTTTGCCCATGGTGAAATTTACATGATCGGAGCGTTTACCGGGCTGATCATTGCGAGCATTCTGACATTGGTGGGCCTGCATCCTGTTGCGGTTCTTGCACTGGCATCATTGGCGGCGGTAATTTATGCGGCCGCGTACGGCTTTACCATCGAAAAAGTGGCCTATAAGCCGTTACGCCACGCACAGCGTCTTTCTCCCCTTATCAGTGCCATTGGCATGTCCATTTTCCTTCAGAACTATGTGCTTCTGGCCCAGACATCCGACTTTCTGCCATTTCCGAATCTTATCCCTGAATTTGAATTTATGGATCCTTATGCCCATATCATCGGTTCCGCGGAAATTGTCATTATTCTCACAACAGCAGTTGTCATGGTGCTGCTGACAATACTGATCAAATTCACAAAAATCGGCAAAGCCATGCGCGCAACCGCACAGGACAGAAATATGGCGATGCTGGTGGGTGTGAACGTGAATCAGGTCATCTCTGTCACATTCATTATCGGCTCTGCGACAGCCGCCATCGGCGGGGTTCTTATTGCCTCCCATGTCGGCATGATCAATTTTTATATCGGTTTCATCGCAGGGATAAAGGCGTTTACGGCTGCTGTGCTCGGGGGCATCGGAAGCATTCCGGGAGCGGTTCTGGGATCATTTGTTCTCGGATGGACAGAAAGCTTTGCAACGGGCTATGTCTCGAGCGACTATGAAGATGTTTTCGCTTTCGCACTTCTTGTCCTTATCCTGATATTCAGGCCAGAAGGAATTCTGGGACGGTCCACGGCGCAGAAGGTGTGAGCCGGAAGGTGTAATCATGTTTACCCAGCTTTCCGTCAAAGGTTTCAAATCACTTGCAGATGTGGAAGTGGATTTGGGGCAGGTGAATATTTTTGTCGGCGCGAACGGGAGCGGCAAAACAAATCTGTTGGAGTCTCTCGCACTTTTAAGTGCGGTCATTGATACAGATTCCAAACAATTCACAAGCCGCAGGATATTGGAGCGCGGTGCTCGCCCCGATACCTCGTTTTCTTCTTTTAACAAAGTTATAAACACAAAAGAACTGAACATAGAAGTCACTGAGGCATCGGGCGATAAAATCCCTCTCAGGGCGTGGGAAACAGATCGCGTTCAATTCTCTTATTACGGGCAATCTTCCGCGATCTTATATTATGCCATTTTTTCGCCCGAAACCCCTGTCCTGTGCGGCACTGCTGCCGACAATCAGCAGCGGAAGCCTCTGGGACTGTCGGGCGGACGCCTGGCCGAAGCTGTGGAAGAATTATTAGACGATGAAAATAGCACATTCGGCACCCTTGAACTGGATGACTTGCTGGAATTGCTGGACTGGGTGGGTGAAATTGCAGTTGTCCCGCCATCTCGGGAACTGCTGGACAGCAATGTTCCGGCTGTTCGCAATATTATCCGCTTTACCGACCGATGGATTTATGAGGGACAAAATCAGTTTTCAGCTTATAATGCGAGTGAGGGGGCATTATATGTGTTGTTTGATTTGGTATTGGCAATGCATCCGGATTCACCTGAGCTGTTTGCGATTGATAATTTTGATCAGGCCATGCATCCCCGTTTGGCAAGGGCAACCACACGAATCTTTTGTGAGCAGATGCTTGCAGCCGATCCCCCGCGCCAGGCTCTGCTGACAACACATAATCCGCTTTCTTTGGACGGCCTGGATTTGCAAGATGACCGAATTCGGCTTTTTGCTGTTGAACGCAATACTTGCGGTGCAACAGAAGTGCATCGGATACAGGTTTCGGAAAAGGTTTTGCAATCTGGCGACGAAAAAGGATTTTCTCTGTCAAGACTTTGGATTATGGGACGGTTGGGGGGTGTTCCCAACTTATTCTGAGGAATCGACGATGATTATTGCCACAGTTGTTGAAGGGAAAACAGATCATATCGTTTTAGTAGAAATTTTGAAAAAACTTCTCCCTGCCGGTAAACATCGTTACCTGGCACCGTTGCAGCCGACAAAGGAATTCCATAAAAGAGGCAAAGGCTGGAAAGGAGTGCGTAACTGGTGTAAGGAAACGTGGCAGGAGGAAGATTGCAGTTTGAAAGATATTCTTTCCGATGCCACGGGTCCGGCAATAGATATGCTGGTTATCCATGTGGATGCGGATATTGCCGCTGAACATGATTTACAGGAGGGAACGGACGCGCTTTATGATCCGATAGAACAGCCCTGCCCTCCTATTCAGGCCACAATTCGTCAACTCAGGCGTGTTATCATGGGAAAAGGGTGGCTGAACAGTTCTGCTCTCCCGCGACAAATCATTTTGGCAATTCCGGCTCAGGATACGGAAAATTGGACTTTTGCTGCCCTTTTTCCTGAAAATAAATTATGTGCTCAGAATGACTACGAATGTATCAGAAAGACGCATAAAAAACCCGGGTACAAGCTGTCAACCAATGATTATGGCAAATTTTTCAAGCGAAAGGGCAGGGAAATTAAAAAGCCCGAACGCGTTTACAACAAACTGGCCCCGCAAATTGCTGAGAAATGGGACAAGGTGTGTGCCATCTGCTCCCAAGCACAGCAATTTACACAGGATGTCAGGTCATTAATTATACATTAATCTGATTATAACGCTTTTCAAGGAGGGTCTGAGTTCAGGTTCACGGGCTTCCCTTAATCTGTTATAATCAGATATTAATTAACTGGTGAAAAATGTTTACACTCTCTGATATTAAAAAATCATTACTGGTTTCACTCTGGTTCATGTTTCTGACCTTTCCCATCATGGTCATCCGCGTCAACACCATCGAAAATGTGATTGAATGGCGCTGGAACAACATGATCCTCGTGGGACTGGGCAGTTTTATTCTCTCTTTTCTCTGGCGCTATATGATTGAACGCAAGGAAGCGGGCAGGAAAAAAGCTGAAACAGGAGTCACAGAACTTCCCCTGTTTCAGCGCATTGTCGGGAATCGCAGGCTCTCTGTCCCGGGCATGATTGGTTTCTCAATCTTTATCATCGTCTTTCCGTTTGCCTTTTCCTCATATCAGGTCAACATTATGACAACCGCGCTCATATATATTGTGCTGGGCCTGGGGCTTAACATTGTTGTGGGCCTTGCCGGTCTGCTCGATCTGGGATATGTTGCGTTTTACGCGGTCGGGGCGTACAGTTACGCTCTCCTGAATTATCATTACGGCCTGGGTTTCTGGGTGGCTCTTCCCGTGGGCGCGGGCATAGCCGCACTGATGGGAATACTTCTGGGATTTCCGGTACTCCGCCTGCGCGGAGATTACCTTGCCATTGTCACCCTCGGCTTCGGGGAAATCATCCGGCTCATTCTGGAAAACTATAATGATTTCTCTTTTGGTCCGAGCGGCATTGCAAATATTCCGAGACCCGGTTTTTTCGGCATGGAAATGTCTCTCAGCACCGCCATCATTTACCTTTACTTTATTATGATCGGCATGACCCTGCTCACCGTTTTTGTCGTGGGCCGGCTTGAAAACTCCAGACTCGGCAGGGCCTGGATCGCCCTGCGGGAGGATGAAATCGCATGTCAGGCCATGGGGATAGACAAAACAAAGACAAAGCTGACCGCATTCTCACTGGGAGCGACCTGGGCCGGAATGGGAGGGGTCATATTTGCCGCAAAAACGACATTTATCAATCCCGCAAGCTTCACCTTCATGGAATCAGCCATGATCCTCTCCCTTGTTGTTCTGGGCGGCATGGGTTCAATTTTCGGGGTGATTGTCGGCTCGTTTGTGCTGATCCTTCTGCCTGAATACCTCAGAGGCGTGGGAGAGTATCGCATGCTTCTTTTCGGGATAACCCTTGTCATAATGATGGTGTTTCGTCCCCAGGGTCTGATTGCCAAGGTGCGGCGGACGTATAAATTTGAGCGCGAGGAAGTTTCCGGAACCCCGGAAGCCTCCCGACAGTAACATTGGGAAAAGACAGGATAATCAATGGAACCTATACTTGAAGTTAAGAATCTGACGATGGACTTCGGCGGTCTGCGGGCGCTGGACCGCCTGAATCTAAATGTCGGCCAGAAAGAAATCGTGGCCCTCATCGGTCCTAACGGTGCGGGAAAAACCACATTTTTCAACTGTGTGACAGGAATTTACGCGCCGACTCAGGGCGATGTGTTTATCAGTTCGTCCCGAAATGGGAACCGCGAAAGAATAAACGGTCTGAAGCCGAATCAGGTCACGGAAAAAGGCATGGCCCGGACCTTTCAGAATATCCGCCTGTTTTCCGATATGACGGTTCTTGAAAATGTCATGATCGGCAGGCACTGCCGCACATTTTCGGGAATTGCAGGAGCGGTGTTCAGGGGAAGAAAAACTGTCCGGGAAGAAGAGCAGATCAAGGAAGACAGCTTTGCTCTTCTGAAAAAAATCGGTCTTTCAGCCTTTGTCAACGATCTTGCCAAAAATCTGCCTTATGGCGCGCAGAGACGCCTTGAAATTGCGCGGGCCATGGCCACAGAGCCTTTTCTGCTCCTTTTGGATGAACCGGCCGCGGGCATGAATCCCCAGGAAACCTTGGAACTTGACGAACTGATCGTGAGAATCCGCGACACCGAAGGCATTTCCATTCTGCTGATCGAACATGACATGAAACTTGTCATGAGCCTGTCCGACCGGATATTTGTCATGGACTACGGAAAAAAGATCGCACAGGGGACGCCGGATGAAATAAAAAATAATCCTGTTGTGATAAAGGCATATCTCGGAGAAGAACCAGATGCTTAAACTTTCAAATATTCAGACATTTTACGGAAATATTCAGGCCCTCAAGGATATCAGCATAGAGATTTCCGAGGGAGAGATCGTCACCCTTATCGGCGCGAACGGTGCCGGAAAGACAACGACGCTCATGTCGGTTTCAGGAATTGTTCCCCCGAGGACAGGGGAAATAGAATTCATGGGCCAGCCGATTCACCATGTAACCCCGGATAAAATCGTTTCCATCGGTATCAGCCAGGTTCCCGAAGGACGGCGCATTTTTCCCTATCTTACCGTCATGGAAAACTTGGATATGGGGGCTTTCCTGCGGAAGGATAAGGATGGTATAAGGCAGGATATTGAATATATGTTCGGGCTTTTTCCCATCCTTTCCGAAAGACGGAACCAGCCCGGGGGCACGTTAAGCGGAGGCGAACAGCAGATGCTTGCCATATCCCGGGCGCTTATGGCCAAGCCCCGCCTTCTTCTGCTCGATGAACCGTCGCTGGGACTTGCGCCTATTATTGTCAGGCAGATATTTGACATTATTGCCAAAATAAACACTGAACACAAAACCACCATCTTTCTTGTGGAGCAGAATGCGAACCTCGCGCTGAAAGTGGCACACCGGGGATACGTCATGGAGAACGGGCGCATCACCCTAACAGATTCCGCGGATAATCTGCTCTCAAACGAGGAGGTAAAGAAAGCGTATCTCGGAATATAGCAGATATTGAACTTATGTCGAAACTCCCCTTGGAAAAATCAGGTTTGATGAGCGCGGTGACACAATCGGCGCAGGTTTCTCCATCTGTCAGGTAAAAAATGGGGTTTTTGCTGAGGTGAAATAATGCTGTGGCCGACTTCTGAGGTTTTTGGGGGCTTTGGAAGTCTGGGCGTGTTTCTCTTTTTACACAAGACTATGTTTTTCATTCCCGGAGGACTTCTGAAAATAGCTCGGCAATTTATTGCCGGGTTCCTAATCAGAAACAGTTTTTTAGTCCGGCGGGACGGATGTGCAGTCTCAGCCGTCTCGCCGGAGGCATGTCAATTATTTCCGGACTATTCTCCGTGACATGGTTCTCATGGGCTTAGAACTTGTAACAGCCGACCTTCATCCTTTATAATATATTATTAAAAAAATGCTTGACAAAAACAAAAGGAGCCGAATAATGATTAGCAGAGCAGAGCAGAGCAGAGCAGAGCAGAGCAGAGCAGAGCAGAGCAGAGCAGAGCAGAGCAGAGCAGAGCAGAGCAGAGCAGAGCAGAGCAGAGCAGAGCAATATTATTTCTCGGAGATGAACAATCACCACTTTTAACTTGGTTAAAAAATAATGGGGAATCTGTAATACAAACTTCTGAAAAACTCACAACAGAATTTATTGAGACTATTAATGCTTGTTTTCTTGTTAGCTATGGCTATCGTTATATTCTCAAGAAAAACATCTTAGAGCTATTTCCAAATCAAGCAATTAATCTCCATATTTCATTTCTGCCTTGGAACAGAGGAGCAGATCCGAACTTCTGGAGCTTTACAGAAGATACACCCAAAGGAGTCACAATCCATTATTTGGATGAAGGGGTTGATACTGGAGATATAATTGTTCAAAAAGAAATTCAATTTGATACAGATGAAGAAACATTGGCAACATCCTATGAAAAACTACAATTAGAGATACAAAAATTATTTAAGCAGAATTGGCATGATATTAAAAACGGGATTTGTGAAAGACGAAAACAAGTAGGCAGTAGTTCCACTCACAAGATAAAAGACAAAGAATCTTTGTTGCATCTGTTGACAAATAGCTGGCACACCCCGGTTTCAGTGTTGGACGAATATTGCAGTGCTTCTGTAATGGCACGGACAGGCTCGCGGGGGATTGCCAAATCCCCCGCATAATGGCCCAAAGTGCCAAGCCTCCCAAGTCTTTGAAACTTGGGAAGTCTGGCAGTCCATAAAAAAAACAAGAGTCAGATTCAATTTGAAAAAAAATAGATGTATGCTGTTTGTTGACAAACTTTTTTATATCTTAAGTGCTTAAATTGCTTGATATATACTGCCTAACATCAAGTGTTTGAAGCGTATCTTATAAACAATTCTTCTAAGAAGGGGAACCCCTTTCAAATTGTGGAACCGGTGCTGAGGGAAATTCTGAAAAGAGCGGGGCTGAGTCTCTTTCTCTGTAAATATCTGGAAATTAACAAAAGTCCGCCTCAATTAACAGTAATTTTACTGACAAACAGGTAAATAAAATTGAAAGAAAATGAATACGACCCTCTCTTTGAACCCGGTTTTCATGACATTGAGGAAAATCAGATTTATCAGATTTTTGTTGAACCATTTAATAATTCAAAGCGCAGGGAATTTTTAGCTGAACATTTAAGACTTTTGCTGGATGAATTAAAAAAAATTGGTGTTGATTTTGAATTATGGATAAATGGTTCATTTGCTACAAAAAAACCTGATCCCAACGACATTGACATAGCAGCATTTTTTTCACCAGATCAATTCCATACCTGATGACAAGAAACATCTTTTAGTCAATTTTTATCATAATCCAGACGACATAAAAATCAGATATCATTGTGATACATATATGTTAGCAAATGTTCATCAAAAAGTTAAAGAACATTGGGGCAAATTATTTGGAAGTTCTAAGCAAGGTATTCCTAAAGGTATCCCTAAATTATCAATAAAAGCAATGGTATGAAATATTATGAATAATACAAATATATCAGAAAAATATATTGATGAAGCGAAGGATATAAAATTGCTTTATCATGAGCTTCTGTCTGATGATCCTGACAATTTTGCTTATAAAATAAGCATAAAATCCACTGAGAAACATATCAAAGAACTTCAATATCAATTGAAACGGGAACAGGAAAAAATAAATCCAGACCTTTGGGATCGGGTCATGCGAAATTTAATAATGCTAGCCAGAAGAACCGGATGAGGCAAATCCTCACGTCAAATCCTCACGTCCGAGTCTGCGTCTTCGTCAGTCCGACTTTCAGTTTTCAGCTTCCCTTTGCTGACGAGGATGATCAGAAATTTGTTGACTGTGCCGTTTGCGGCAGTGCCAACTTTCTGATTACAAATGACAAACATTATCCTGAAAGATATCCAGTTTCCGAAAGTCAGAGTGATCAAAGCAGAGACATTCATTGAAAAATTTGCTGATTATAACGCTTTTAGGGGAGGCCTGAAATCAGCCCCCTGCATCGCACCTTTTTAACCACAGAGGGGCACAAAGGGGGGCAACAAAGGGCACAAAGCTTGAACCTGCACGTTCGGCCGGATCTGTCTGAGGGCAGATGCGGGAGCCTCCCCTGAATCCGTTATAATCAGAAATTATTTAAAAAACGATACGGGCAAACAGGTCGCAACATCACAAAACGAATGACAGAAAAGATGAGGAACTGTGTCAGCGTGGGTGAGATGCAGGCAAAGCTGTTGCAGAAAATTGAGGAACTGACGCTGCATGTCATTGAGCAGAGTAAGGAACTGAGGCAGTTGAAAGATGAAAATGAGATGTTGAAGAAAGAAGTTGCAGGCGTTCAAAAAAGCTTGCAGAGTGCCGAATAAGCCAAAACAGGATGACACGAATTTTTTAACACATATCCGTAAGAATTCGTGCTGTCCTGCTTAAAAAAATATCTGAGTATGAATCGGAGGAATTGCACAAATTGGAAAAGGTCATTTCCCTTATGGCAACATTCCCTTCTGCCTGACTAACATCAATCATGCTACAATACTAAGGAGCAAACATGCCAGTTATATCACGTTTTTATGGAATCGCTGTCTTTATGAACTACCGAGAGCATGAACCCCCACATTTTCACGTCGTGTATCAGGACCAGGAAATCAGTGTCGAAATAAAGACAGGGATTGTCGAAGGAAAAATGTCGAAACGGGCACTTCGCATGGTGTTTGAATGGGCAGAACTTCATCACGACGAATTGCTCGAAAATTGGGAACGTGTCCGAACACGAAAGCCATTACATAAGATTGACGCTTTAGCATAGGAAAAGTCATGCCGCTCTCGGTGATGACACATTTACGAATAGAAATCCGGGTATGAGCGTATAAAACCCGCATGAATATTCAATTTACAATCCACAATTTACATAGGAGGATACCATGTTTTTGCATGTCACAGCGGTCAAATATGTGAAAGACTATGTTTTGCAGGTGACGTTCAACAATGGTCGAATCAAACAGGTGAATCTTCAAAATGAACTGGATGGGGAAGTGTTTGAACCCCTGCGAAATCCTGCTGTGTTTCAGCAGGTGGCTGTGAATCCTGACACGAAGACCATTGAGTGGCCGAATGGAGCAGATATGGCTCCTGAATTTCTTAATGAAATCGGTCAGATGAAGCCAGAATACGATGACGTGTGCATCTCATCTCCCGCTATGCAGCCTGTCCCAGCCTGACGTGATCTCACCCATTCGGAATATGACAGGGGAAAAGAGACCCGAACTGATTGCCATATCCGGTGACATGAATGACAATGATGCCGATGTCCGTCCCGATGCGGAGGGAAAGTGGATTCCGTCTGACGAGGAGAATCCTGCTGATGCTTCTGCCGATGCTGTCAGTGTGGATGTTCCGGTCTCAGCAACAGAGGAAGTGGTTGTCGAATACGGCATTCCGGGTATGAACATCGCAGAAGTGCCGGAGGACGGGGATATCTATACTGTGACCAACATATCAGACTGCGGACATACCTCTGAGATCGGAAAACCGCAGCTTCCGGCAGTCCGCCGGTATGTTGCCGTGCCTGAAGGCTCGGTGATCAGGATCATGGGATTGCCTGAAGAAGAACTGGGCCGTACTGGGCGAATGGAAAGAAAGGCTTTCGCAACATGACAGTGGCAGCAGATCAAAAATAAAAGAAGGATAAAAGGCATTTTTGAGGAAAATACAAATAACACCAAAGGAGACTCCGTTATTATTATGGACAGCGTAACCGTTGAGATTCTGAAGATAAGGCATGTCAAATGCTTTGATGATGCAGAGATTCGATTCTGGCCAAATTCCACGCTGCTTCTCGGCATCAACGGCAGAGGGAAATCTGCGGTTCTGCAACTCCTGGCCCTCGGACTTTCGGGAGTGGAAAAACCGCCCGTAACTGCCGACTGGACTGATGTTGTCAAATCCGGGCGTGAGGCGGCTTTTGAGATTCACCTGACCGCGCAGCATGAAAATTTCTCATTGAAATTCCTCATTGATGAGGAGGACAGGGTGAGATGTGCTGAAAATGCGGACAGATACAAGCCAATGAAAGACGGCCTGCTGATCCTGGCCTACGGGGCATCCAGAAACATTGTGCGCGGCGAAGCACCCCGGGCCGGACACTTCGAGGAGATTGCAAGCCTGTTCGGGGTCAGCACCTATCTGAAAAACATCAGGGACAGTGACACATATCATTGTATGCAGGAAAGTTTTGAACCGATCAGAACGCTGACGAACAGGATATTCAGTTTGGCGGACAGAACGCATAAAATCAGACTTGCTGACTTTGACACAAAGACGTTCCATTTCAGGACACCGACCAGTCCCGGGAGTTTTGTCCGACTTGAATCCATGTCGGAAGGATTCAGGTCCGTGTTTGCCTGGCTGTTTGACATGATCGTCCGTGCTTATGATCGGGGGGTCGATATTCGTGATGCCCGGAATTTTTCCGGTATCCGTAAGAATTCGTGTTGTCCTGCTTAAAAGAAATATCTGAGTATTACTCAGTCAGATGAGGTAAACAGGAGTCAATATGCAGGCTTATGCTTATGAACTGACAATGGACAAAAAGGGGGCGCTGACACTGAATAACCTGCCCTTTGATGTCGGCGAAAAAATTGAGGTTATCATCATCCGGCGTTCAAAACCTGAACGCGACAGAAAACGCTATCCCTTCTGGGGGAAGCCGATCACATATCTCAATCCGACTGATCCTGTGGCTGAAGAGGACTGGGAGGTGCTGAAGTGATCATATTGGATACGCATAGGTATGGTGGATTCATAATAATGCCCGGTTAACCGGCGAATTTCGGGAACACATCCGGAATAACGAAGATGAAGGACTGGGAGTCAGCGTTTTTTCATGCTGGGAAGTTGCAAAGCTGGTCGAAATCAGGAAGCTGACGCTTCATTGCCCTATTGATGAGTGGATGGATACAGCCCTCAGTTATCCGGGCATCCGGCTGCTCGACCTCACACCGCAGATTGCGATTGAATCCACTCAGCTTCCCGGAGAATTTCATCGTGATCCGGCAGATCAGATCATTGTGGCAACTGCCCGCATCCATGATTGTCCTCTGCTGACTGTGGATGATAAAATTCTTGATTATCCGTATGTTAAAATTATTTAAAAAACGATACGGGCAAACAGGTCGCAACATCACAAAACGAATGACAGAAAAGGTGAGGAACTGTGTCAGCGTGGGTGAGATGCAGGCAAAGCTTTTGCAGAAGATTGAGGAACTGACGCTGCATGTCATTGAGCAGGGTAAGGAACTGAGGCAGTTGAAAGATGAGAATGAGATGCTGAAAAGACAGCTTGCAACATTGGATGAGGAAGAAAAAAAACTTCTTGATTCTGTTGAAAATGACGAATGGATTTCCAACTATGAGACTTCGGAACAATTTGACATCCGAAAGGCAGTCCTGACGAAATCGGCACGGGAGGCGCTCAACACTGAGAAGGAAACTAGGATACTTATCCATATTCCTCAGAATGTTTTCCATAAAATAGAGAAGTTGGCGGAAAAGTCGGGGGTTCACTATCAAAATTGGATAACAGAAACTTTGCAGAAGGCAGTCAGCCAATAAAGATGATAGGCATTCGTCAGACCGAAAATTGAGGAACTGACGCTGCATGTCATTGAGCAGGGCAAAAGGCTTGATCAGCAAAGCAGGAAACTGGAGCAACTTCAAAATGAAAATGGAATGTTGAAAAACCAGGTTTCGAGTCTGCAAAGCGTTGAATAAGCAAGATAAGTGTCCGCCGGATTTACCAATCCGGCGGGAGCGGGGTGGGTCCATCGAAACTGGCCCATTGGAAATATTCAAGGAAGCGAAATATGGAAACGTATAAAAACAGCTATACTGAACTTTGAGATGTGGGAAGCGAACAAATATGCAGGAAAGTAAAGATAAAATCCCAAAAAACTTTAAATCTGTTGAAGATGTCCGGGATTTCTGGGACAACCGTTCAAGCGCGGACTACTGGGATGAGATGGAAGATGCGGATATGGAACTCTCACCTGCTCTCAGATCAAAACTTGATGAGAGAGCAGGCACAACGTCGGAGGCACCATGATCCTGCTGAACAGCAATGTGATGACCTCTTACTAAAGGATATTATTAGTCTCTCCATATAAGTTGCAAACCCATCCGGCTGAAATGGTGGGTTCCGCTTCGCTTCACCCACCCTACATTTTGGGGGATTTTTTTTGTGGGGAAATCTCTAATCTTTCGATAATTTATTCTTGTATTTTTCGTAAAATCCCGGATACAGTTTTTTGGCGCACCCCGGGCAAAGCCCGTGAGAAAATTTTACTTCGGTATGTTTTTGAATATAAACGTCAACTTGCTCCCAGTAATCCTCGTCATTGCGAATTTTTTTGCAGGAAGCACATATAGGAATAAATCCCTTTAGTGTTCTGATTTCCTCAAGTGCTTTCTGTAACTCGGAAATCAGATTTTCTTTTTCAGAAATCAGTTGGTTCTGTATGTCTCTTGCCTTTTTAAGTTTCAGATGCGTCTTAACTCTGACTAATAATTCAGATTCGTTAAAAGGCTTGGTGACATAATCTGACGCGCCGATCTCAAATCCTTTCAGAATGCTTTCCATATCTGTTTTTCCCGTTAAAAAGATGACAGGTATGTCTTTCGTCTCACTATTTTTTTTTAATGCCTTGCACACCTCGTATCCGTCCATATTCGGCAATACGATATCCATGAGAATCAGATCAAAGTCCTTGGTCTTCGTGCATTCAAGTGCGGATTTGCCGGTCTGGGCAAATGTCATCTGATAATTCTCCCTCTTTAAGATATTCGCAACAATTCGGATATTCTGATAAAAATCGTCAACGATCAGCACATTGCTCCTCTTTTTGTTATCACTGTCAGGCATTATATTCTCCTATATGAATTGTCCGGAGTGCAAAGTCTGCTTTGTGAGTCGTGTCCGACTGGAGCTGCAAATTTCAGGGACTCACAAAGAAAGCTTTGCACTTCGGGCTGTATCTGCTCCGCTGATTGAATTGTATCTGCTCCGCTGATATGAGATAACTGATAACTGTCTGGCTTCATTCCTGAATTTGTTTTGGCAATGTGAATTTAAAATCGCTCCCTTTTCCAACTTCACTTTTCACCCAGATTTTTCCGTGGTTTCCTTTGACGAATTCTTTGCACAGGATGAGTCCTAATCCGGTACCTCGCTCATTCGCCGTTCCCAGGGTTGAGTACTTTGTGTCAATTCTGAAGAGTTTGTCCATATCCTCTTTTCCAATACCGGCACCTGTATCTGATATCCAAGTTTCCGTAAAATCGCCTGCATTTTTTGAAGTGATTGTGACTTTTCCGCCGTATGGTGTATATTTCAGAGCATTTGTCATCAGATTTCTTATGACGGTAGCTATCATATCTTTATCCGCATAAACAAAGGTGTCAGGCTCAACGTCATTTGCGAGATGAATATTCTTCTCTTTGGCGTTCTGTTCAAGCAAATCCTTATTTTTCTGTACAATTTCATCCATGCTTATCTTCTCAGGACTATACAGGATGCGCCCCGTCTGAGATCGAGCCCATTCAAGCAGGTTCCCTAACAAGTTAAACGCCTGTCTGGAAGCCAAGTTGATCTCTTCTATGAATTCTTTTATCTGTTCCTGCTCCAACTCTTCAAAATAATGAACCAACATGTCTGAACCGCTGATTAATGCATTAAACGGGTTTCTCAGATCGTGTGCGATGATCGAAAAAAATTTGTCTTTGGTTGCATTGAGTTCCTGCAGATGATCCCTTGAATTCCTTAAATCTTCTTTGGCCAATTTCAGTTCCAGGTGTGTTTTGACTCTTGCCAGCAACTCAGCCGCGTTAAAAGGCTTGGTCACATAATCCACCGCTCCGAGTCCAAACCCTTTTAAAACGCTTTCCTTATCTGTTTTTGCCGTTAAAAAAATGACGGGTATGTCTTTTGTCTCAGGATTTTTTTTCAATCTTTCACATGCCTCGTATCCGTCCATTTCCGGCATCATTATATCCAGAAGAATTAAATCAAAGGGCATAGTCTCTGCACGCGAAAGGGCTGTTTTTCCGTTTCGGGCAAATGCCATCTGATACCCTTCCTGTTTTAAGATATTTGCGACCACCTGGATATTTTTGGAAGCGTCATCAACAATCAGAATATTAAACTTTTTGTTCGTGTCATCCATCGTTATTTCTCCTCTGCCTGCTCG
>Ga0190283_1000693_pt1 | contig 16847 bp, 12 predicted proteins | sample 48691801_MG_FD_161669 | JGI IMG/M metagenome (GOLD analysis project Ga0190283, IMG submission 161669) | Hydrothermal vent microbial mat bacterial communities from Southern Trench, Guaymas Basin, Mexico - 4869-18-0-1_MG | ecosystem: Environmental > Aquatic > Marine > Hydrothermal vents >...
GGGAAACAAAGACCTTTCTTGATACCGAAGCCAAAGGCAACGTGACCAAGCCCTTCAACATGAGAGATCTGCTCCGGTCCGTGCGTCATGTTCTTGATGGGGCCTGAGCCGCGGTAGCAAGAAGCCCTCTTTGCAGCAATGGTCACTCCGTGCTTAGTGATAGTCTATTCTTTAGTAAGTCCGCCGAGCGTCTATTCCTATCCCTGACCTCGATTCTTAGGCGTAAAGCACCACTTGGGGCACGCCCAACATTCTTACAGAAAATATCGCTAAGGTATTATACGCATAATTGGGTTGAATGATTCCAGCGGATTACGGGGAAGAGTTTCCTTGAGTCGGATTATTCGTATAATACGCTACCGATAAATTCTGCGCGGATGTTGGTTGTACCCGCACTTACATGATCCGCCGTGATAGAAAGAGAGGGAACCGGAAGAGAAGTCTCGTCAAGGAGTGGAACTTGATCGTGCCGGAGGAGATACTGGAACGGCTACTTCTCTCTGATCTCGATCCTTTCACAGGTGAGAGAGGGTTTTGATGTCGAGAACTCCCGGTGTCCCTGGCGATTTTGACCTTCCCTGGATGGAGATCGAGTTCTGTGAAGGAATCTAATTACGTCCCGACGTAGCTGATAAGCGGTTTCTTCTGACATGTTTCCCACGCTGAAGGAATGATATTGACCGATCAATCCCTCCCCCTATATAGTGTGGGGGGGGGGGTAATTCCGGCTAAAGTTGAACATAACCATGAAGAGCTTCTATTTCTTTGCGAATCGTTCTGTCTTTACGCACGCGGAGTTCACGGAATTCCTCAATGCCCATGAACCGTGCAGCGTCAAGGCGAGGGAGGCGCTTATCACGCGTCATGTCAAAGCCGGACACATTGTCCGGGTGAAGGTGGGTCTCTATATCTCTGTTCCCTACGGAAGCAACCCTGATACCTGTCCGGTTGATCCTTTTCTCGTGGCAGCCAAGATGTCCGATGATGCGGTACTTGCGTATCAGTCAGCCCTTGGATTTCACACGGGCTATCAGCCGGGGAATGGTCTGTACCCTTATCTGAGTGACCGAATGGTGCGACCTGTGATCTTCAGGGACGACCGGTTCCGACGCTACCGATTTCTCAAGGTTCTCAAGGACAAAGGGGAGGAACTCTTCAGCGTTGGTACGATTGAGAGGGCTGGAATCCGGATCAGGGTAACGGGTCTGGATAGGACGATAGTGGACCTATTGGACCGCCCCTCAATTGGTGGTGGACTAGAGGAGGTCTGGAGGTCCCTGGAGTCCCTTGAATCGTTGGACGTAGACAAGACGGTTTATTACGCGCTTCTATTGGAGAATTCCACGACCATAGCCAAGGTAGGATTCTATCTGGAACAACGGAAGAAGGAACTCGGGGTTGAGGACCATCATTTGGAACGTCTCAGGAAACACCGTCCTCGTCTCGTGCATTACATGAATCGAAATGGCAGGGGACGAAAAACAAAGCCCTCACGGTTCGTCAAAGAATGGAACCTGATGGTGCCGATTGATATTCTGGATCGGTTATCGTTGGGAACAAAGTAGTCAAAATCTCAGGTTCAGCGGTATTCGCTGAGGGGAGGCAAGCTTAGTGGAGACTTTGCCACTCGTTGGATTGATCAATAACATAGCTCTCCTTGTGGCTCTCGGAGTGCTGTACGAGACGGTTTCTCAGAATTGGCGACTGGACACGCTCCGAGTTCGCATCCTGTCCGGATTGATACTAGGATCCATCGGCGTCGCAGTGATGATGAACCCGTGGCGTTTCGGACCGGGGATTATCTTTGATGCTCGTTCCATTCTGCTGAGCGTCGGTGGGCTGTTCTTCGGTTGGTTACCTGCATTGATGGCGGTGATCATAACGAGCGCCTACCGTTTCATCCAGGGTGGAGCAGGAGCTTGGACGGGAGTGGCGGTCATAGTCACGTCCGGAGTTATAGGAGTAGTTTGGGGGAAGCTCCGGAACGATTCCATTGAGAAGATAACCTCAAAAGAGTTGCTGTTGCTCGGCATTGCGGTTCACACAGCCATGCTCCTGTGGATGCTGTCCCTCCCCTGGCCGCTCTCGCTGGAGGTGTTGAAGAAGATCAGTCTTCCCGTGATGTTGTTGTACCCTGTCGGCACAATCCTCTGGGGGAAGCTTCTCGCTGGTCGGATCTTGCGAACGAAATCCGAGGAAGAGATTGAGAAGTCCGAACAGAGGCTACAGACCGTGTTGCAGAAAATGCCTGTTATGATGAACGCGTTTGATGAGAACGGCAACATTCTCATCTGGAACCGCGAATGTGAGAAGGTAACGGGATTCTCAGCGAAAGAGATAGCAGGAAATCCAGACGCCATGAGCTTGCTGTATCCCGATCAATCTTATCGATTGAAGATGATGGCAGAGTGGAAGGACAGAGGTAACGACTATTATGATTGGGAATGGGACCTGTCTACTAAGGACGGTGAGAAGCGCACGGTCTCATGGTCAAATATTTCAGACCGGTTTCCGATAGCGGGATGGGCCTCTTGGGGGTTTGGGATAGATATTACCGACCACAAGCAGCTGGAAAAACAACTTGTTGAATCCCAGAAGATGGAAGCAGTCGGTACCCTGGCAGGCGGGATCGCCCACGACTTCAACAACCTCCTTCAGATAATCTCCGGTCACGCAGAGTTGCTGGAGATGGAACTTGCGCAAAAGGGCATGAGATATGAAGAGATGGATGCGATCCGTCATTCAGCTCATAAAGCCGCGGACCTGGTAAAACAGATTCTTACGTTCAGCAGAAGGCTGGAAGGCAAATTTGAACACATTAATATTAATAAAGAAATCGAGATGATAGAAAGGCTCCTCTATCGGACAATACCAAAGATGATCGACATAGAGCTAAGTCTTGAAAGAAGTCTGAAATCGATTCGGGCAGATTCTTCACAGATGGAGCAAATGCTCATCAACCTTGCCGTCAACGCCAAGGACGCGATGCCGGAGGGAGGCAAGCTGATCATTGAAACAGACAATGTGAACCTGGACGAACAGTATTGTCTAACCCATGCAGAATGCAAACCGGGTGAATATGTGCGCTTGCGGGTTGAGGATTCCGGGCACGGCATGGAGCCGTCCGTAATGGAACGCATTTTTGATCCGTTCTATACGACCAAAGAGGTCGGGGAGGGAACGGGTCTAGGGCTTTCCACCGTGTTCGGCATAGTCAAGATGCACGACGGCCATATCACTTGTGAAAGCGAGGTCGGGAAAGGAACGACCTTTGAAATCTACTTTCCCGCTGCCGAATCAGCCAAACCAGAGTTTGAGAAAGAACAGGATTCTCCTATAGTGGCGGGGGGCTCCGAAACTATCCTAGTCGTTGATGATGAACCGCTGATCAGGGAACTGGCTAAGAGGATCTTGGAGAAGGCTGGATATTCGGTCATGACGGCAGGCAGCGGGAAAGAGGCTGTGGAGACTTATTTTCAGGACCAATCGGCCATCGCTCTCGTCATACTCGACCTGATCATGCCGGAGATGGGCGGGAAGCAGTGCCTTGAGGAGCTGCTCGAGATCAACCCCCAGGTCAAGGCTCTTATCGCGAGCGGTTTTGCCATCAAAGGGGAAACAAAGACCTTTCTTGATACCGAAGCCAAAGGCAACGTGACCAAGCCCTTCAACATGAGAGATCTGCTCCGGTCCGTGCGTCATGTTCTTGATGGGGCCTGAGCCGCGGTAGCAAGAAGCCCCCATCGGGCATCCTATCCATATGCACCCTGATTTAGAGCGAGATGGCTATTCTCCCTTTGATGAACGGAAAGAAGCTTCTTGAGGGAAGCATGCCGACATTGCGTCTTCTGCGCCGATGGTTGGACCGAATAGAAAACGAATTTGCCGATTGAGTGGTGCTCCGGGACCGCTATGAATCCCGGTGTTCGGTTCGCACAGACGGCCCTCCAGTCCAAAAGCAGTTAGGCCTATGCTCATCCTTCCCCGGTATCCTCTTCCAAGATGGCCCAGTTGTGAGTTTCGGACATTCTTCTGTCGAGTTCAGATCGGTCTACTACTCCTGCGGCGACCAATTTCCTGAACAGACTGCGAAGACCTTTGGCAGAAATCTTGTACCGCTTTACCAGGTCGGAATCATCCATACCGGACCTGATGCACTTGAGCGCGTCTGACGCTGATATCTCCGGTTTCTGCGAATCATGCATGGGGTGAAATGCTTCACTGAGGTCTATCATGACTGTCCCGGGATCTGCAAATTCAAGTTGTGAAATTTCGGACTGCCTCAAATGGCCGGCCGCGACCAATTGATCCTGCAGGCTGTGGAGAGCCTTGGCGGACAGATTGAACTTCTTCATAAGTGTAGCGCTGTCCATTCCTGATCTTATGCGCTTCACGGCCTGTCTTGCAGAAATTCTAATCGCTTGTCGCCTCCTCAAATCAGGCCGAGCGCTTGGCATTGACGAAGGAGTCTTGTCTCGTTGGGCAATTGCCAGGCGCCGCCGCTCCAGGGCATTGGCAGCGTTTATCAGAATCTCGTTTCGCTCGAAAGGCTTGACGATGTAGCCGTATGCTCCGAGTTCCAGAGCAAGAATTCCCGTATCCCTGTCATCAACACCCGTAACCATGAGTACAGCAAGCTTAGGATATAGTGACCTGACAATGTTGAGGAGATCGATACCGGACATACCCGGCATCATAATGTCGGCAATGAGCAGATGGAACTCCTCCGCCTCAAGTAACCTCAGGGCCTCCTCGCCGCTGAGCGCGGTGGAACAGTCATAGCCGTCACAACTCAAATATCGACAAAGCAGCAGACCTATGTCCGGTTCGTCATCCGCGACAAGCACCCTGATATTGGCGCCTTTCATTACGATCCCTCCTTTCGCCTTTGAAACTTGCCATACGCTCATTCTCGGGTTTCCATGCTTGATTTGGCTGAAAGTAATTGTCGTCCACCAGAAGGTACTGTCCGATGAACTTGACGGGCCGCAGCCAATCGCTGGTTGCGCCCTTTTTTCCGATCTGTTTCTCTCAGCTCCGGCTAACTGGCTAGACCCACCTCTTGCATGAGCCATGAACCGGTTTCCTCGTGACGCGGTGTGTCCCTGTATTCATGCCGGATCGCCCGTATCTGTGGAAGCAGAGTCAGAAAGTGCTCGAAGATTTCGGGATCATAGCGCCCTTTCGTGTTCTCGCTGATCATAATGGAAACGGCCTGATCTTCCGAGTACGCGGGGCGGTAGACCCGGTCGTGTACCAGGGCATCATATACATCCACAATGGCCACTATTCGAGCAGCTTTCGGAATAGCCTCGCCTGTCAGCCCATGAGGATACCCTGCGCCATCCCATGCCTCGTGGTGTGACAACGCAATGTCCTCTGCCATATGCAGCAGCGGCACATCCGTGCCGTGTAGTATTTGTGCTCCGATCCGGCAATGCTCTTTCATCACCCGGAATTCTCCCCGAGATAGTGTTCCAGGCTTGAGCAGTATATTGTCCGGAATTCCAATCTTTCCCACATCGTGCATGGGTGCGGCCAACCGGATATTGTTCACTGCCTCCGGGTCCCATCCCAGGTCGCGTGCCAGCACGGAAGCATATAGCCCCAGCCGCCTGGCGTGAGATCCTGTCTCGTCGTCTCGATAGCCCATGGCCGAAGTCAGCCGGAGGAGCATCTCTTCCTCTCTCTCCCGCACCTCGCGGGTTCTCTCCTGAACTCTTTTCTCCAAAATCTCTTCATGCTTCCGGCTGATCAGTGTGAGTCGCCGGCGTTCCAGGGCATTGGCAACACCGATCAACGCGTCATTTAGTTGAAAAGGTTTGATCAGATAGCCGTAGGCACCCAGCTCCAACGCCTCAATGCCTGTTGTTCTGTCGTTGATTCCTGTCACCAGGAGAACAGCCACGTCAAGGAACCGGTTTCTTATAACTTTGAGTAGATCAAGTCCCGATATTCCCGGCATCATTATGTCGCTTACGACCAGATGGAATTCGCTACCCTCCAATAGTTCAATAGCGCTCTCTCCATTTGTAGATGTAGAGCAACAATAGCCCTCTCGGGTGAGGATGCGGGACAGCAAGTCTCGTATAACCGGTTCGTCGTCCACAATGAGTATCTTTGCAGTATTGTTTTGAGTCATAATCGGCCTCCTGACACACTTTCCTGCGGACACGTCGTTCCCTAATCAACCGGGTATGTCCTGTATGATCCAATTACAGGCAGAACTTCCCTAAGCCACGAGCCTTCTTGCAGCCGGGTTGTTGTTCACCCGGGAAGGTCTTCGCTCCGTTACTATCGTGCAATTCCGCCCGGACTCCTTCGCTGTATACAATGCCGCGTCGGCATCGCGGATTACGGAATCCGGATCGCACCGGTCTTTTCCATCAACCCAAGTCACTCCCAGACTCAAGGTTACACGGATTGGGTCCCGGTCGGTTTGGACCTCTTGCTCACTGATTGAAAGACGGAGCCTCTCGGCAAAGCTTGTGGCTTCCACCTTGCCACAACCTGGAAGCACAACAAGCATTTCCTCTCCTCCGTAACGGGCAGCCAGGTCGTACGTTCGGACACAGGATCTGATCCGCTCCGCTATCTCCTTTAGAACAGCGTCCCCGGCAACATGGCCGAGGGTGTCGTTGATCCGTTTGAAATGATCCAGGTCGGCCATGATAACGGCCAACGGCCTGCCTTCACGCTCGGACCGGGCCAGTTCAGTATTCAACCGTTTGAGCGCTGCGCCCCGGTTTAGAAGGCCGGTCAGTGAATCGTGGTCCGCTCGATGACGGAGGGCTTGTTGAGCTATCGTGAGCTCAGAGATAACGCTGTGCAGTTCCGCCTGGACCCGTTGTCGTTTGGTCATCTCTGCAACAAGTTCCTTGTTCGCCTTGTCCAGCTCTGCGCTCTTTGTCTTCTCTTCCTGATAGATCCGGGTCAGATCCTCAGCGTATCGCATGGCCTGCTCGGTCGTGAGGGCCTGTTCCTTCAGTACCCGTGTATCGAACACTTGGGCCCTTTCTCTTGTCGGTTTGCTCGCAAGCAATCCTTTGCCCACAAGCTGTTGCAGTCCTTGCTCGACGACCTGGTTAATCCATCCCGCTGCACGTTGTAATCGGAATGTGTAGCCATGAAATCCTATTCGGCCATCGTAAAGCTCGAGCGCTCCGTGGAGGCATTGCTCGGTGGGTTCAGTTTGATTCTTCATGGCACGTTCCTCTTTTCCTTGACAGCAAGTCGCGAATTTCGCCAAGACTCGGCAAATTCACCGCCTGCTCTATTCTGTTGCTCCATGGCCACGACCATCTCGTCTCTTCTCTTGCTCAGAAGGTTGACGACCTGGACAAACTCGATGAGCATCGTTTCGGATTCCGACTGTATATTGTCCCCTGCATTTGGCTGGTTTTGAGGCCGACTCACAACGGGTGGAATATCCATCGAACTTCTCCGGACCTGACGTTCAGGGCGGGTCGGAGAGTGGTTCTTACTCGCTACCTCTACCCGAACAGGATCTCGGAAGGCTACGGAGCGCACGAAGCCCGTAATGCTGCACGAATAGACCGCCGCGGGCAACAAAATGAAAACAAATAGCGTGAGCGCCACAGCACCCTGCTTCAAAAGGACTTCGGTTTGGACTTCATTCCTAATGGCTTGCCCTTGTCCCGGCCTCAAACGGGTCCAGAGGATATAGATGAGTCCACCTGCCAAGCCGCCTACAAGGTCCACTGCGAAATCGGAGACCTCGACTCCCCGATCCGCCACAAAGTACTGGTGGAATTCGTCGAAGACCCCGTAACCAGCGCACAACAACACCGTGAGCAACACCACCATTGTGGTTCGGAACCCCATTTCCGATAGATACCGAGCGACAAATAACCCGAGGAAAAGGAACAGGCCCAGATGTCCCAGCATCTCTTTTGCCAGGGGGGAAATCCACGGGAGCATCTTGGGAACCTGGCCGAATTGGGAGATCAGGAATATCGTGACAACGCTCAGAGCTACTGGAATCCAGAGTCGTGAATAGTTCATTTGCTCGGCTCCTCGATTGGGTGTTCGCATCTGAGTTCCTTCAGCCTCGTGCATCATGCCTTATCAGCCTCATGATCACTTGCGAGCTACGGGGCCGTGTCGAAGAGGTTCTGCTGTAGATCCCTGTGCTCTAGCCGATTCCAGAAGTTGTCCGGCAATATCAGGGTGCAGGGTACGAATCTGATTCCATATTCCCATAGCCTGCTTGAGCAATCGCTGCGCTTCGGCACGTTGGTTTCCATTCCGGCCCAAGGTCGTTGGCCCACGCGTCATTCCATCAGCTCGACTCGCGATTGATTGAATGATTCTTTGAACATTTTGGAGATTTGGTTGCCCGCGATGCAAACGGGTATGTGGCCCCTGAATTCGATCGAGTCGCCCAACCGCCTGCGTGCGCAAATCTCTAACCGAATTTGTCTGGACTACCCTTGGGTCGGCGACTGCGTGGCCGTATGAACGCTTCACGAAGACAACACCACCCGTTCGCCAATTCGATCTCGCTGGGTCTCCCTGGAATCCCGTATTTCTCACGGATGCAAGGGCCTTCTTTGCCTTGGCATCAGGAACGGCTCCTTTGGCAAGGAGTAGTCCGACAACTTGCTTATGGCCCTTCAAGGCTGCCAGGGACAACGCGGTTATGCCTCGCTTGCCTTTGGCATTTGGATCCGCGCCCTTGGCGAGGAGTAGCCGTGCCACTTCCTCTTTGCCCCTGTACGCGGCCTCCATTAGAATAGTCAAACCTCTTCTGTCCTTGATATCGATTCCGGCGCCTGCGGCCATGAGCGTTTCCATTATGTCCGTGTAGGAGGTCAACAAAGCGTGACGGAGTGCGGTCCAGCCGCTTTTGTCCTGGAGGTTGGGGTCCGCGCCGTTGGCCAGCAAGAGCTTTACCGCTTCGTGCTCGTCTCGTACGGTAGCCCAAATCAGGGCGGTCCAGCCGCTCCCGTCATCGGCCCAATTGACACCAGCGCCCCTAGCCAGCAGTGCCTTCATCTTGTTGAGATCCCCATTGAAAGTGGCAGTTCTGAGCTTCTCATTGATTGTTGGCTGGTAAGCGCTCAACTCAAGAGGGAACCTAGATCGTGTTTCAGCCGCGCAAGTTGTGGTAGCAATTCCAAGGGCTACGACGACCGCCAGAATCATTGCTGACAGTCTAATTATTGTTTTCATTTTGACCTCCTGTCTCCGCGACTATTTCCAGCGTTCACCTCCTATTAAGCAATGAGCGTGCCAATTCGACCGATCCTGGAGCGAATGCCGGCATTTGCTCGACAAATCAACCTATTGCAGTTGTCCAGAGGGTCGGTGTTCGCAGAGTGCCCGGAGGAATTTGATGATGAAAGTGGCTGGAAAGCCGCCACGAAATTGCAGTATCAGTAAAAGAGGCGAAACAACGGCGGGTTAGCCGTGGCCGGGTTCCGGCCATCAAGTGGAGGGATTATGGCCTTGCAGGCAGTGTCAATGAAGACCTGTTATTTGCGGATGCCGAGGTGCTGGATATGATGCTTTAGAGACCCGCGAGAAATGCCAAGTAGTTTAGCAGCTTCCTTGATACTTCCCTGAGATTGATCGAGGGCTTGTGCAACCAGGGAACGCTTCACGTTCTGTAAGATTTCGTTCAGGGTCCGACCTTCAAAGGAACCTGTGGAATACAACTCCTTGTTGCCTTGATCAATCCCCATGTGAGACAAATCAATTGTGCCTCCCCTGGACAGGATCAAAGCTCTTTCCAGGGAGTTGCGGAGTTGTCTTACGTTGCCGGGCCAGTCCACAGTCTTGAGGGCCTCCAGAACATCGTTGTCGAAGATCGGAGGTGACAAGAGGCGCATCTCTTCCTGCAACTCGGCCACAATTTCCTGGACCAGTATTGGAATGTCTTCTCTCCGATCCCTAAGAGGAGGAACAGTTATGGAAAGCACGTTGAGCCGGTAGAAGAGGTCCTGCCTGAATCGGCCTTGCTTGGCTTCTTCTTCGAGGTCTTTGTTGGTTGCAGTAATGAGTCGGGCATTGACTGCAATGGGCTTTTCGCCTCCGACCCTTGTAAAAGACTTGGTATCCAGAAACGTCAAGAGCTTGGCCTGGAGGGTAGGGCTCAATTCGCCGATCTCATTAAGGAAGAGGGTTCCTGCCTCCGCCAGTTCCAGCAAGCCTCGCTTGCGTGATCCCGCGCCTGTGAACGCCCCGGTTTCATGGCCGAACAGTTCTGATTCCGCTATATCGGGCGCTACGGAAGCACAATTTATCGAAAAGAAGGGGCCATCCGAACGATCGGAGTTATCGTGGACAAATCGAGCCATGTAGTCCTTGCCACTGCCGCTTTCCCCCAAGAGCAGAACAATCGTGTCCTGCTCAGCGACAAGCCGGGCCTTTTCCAGAACATCCCTTATGGCCTCAGAAGGATATTCGCTGACAAAGGGTGCCTGGATCGGCTCAAGCCTCTTGCGATCAGTGATGTCACGCGCGATTCCACACAGTCCTATAACCTCCCCGGATGCGTCTCGCAATGGCACCTTGTTCTCCAGAAAGGTCCTTGGAACCCCGTTAACGAGCCGGGCACGCTCCTCTTCGATTGACTCGCCCTGAAGGACCCGGCTGTCAGTCTCGCGGAGCCTTCGGCCTATTTCCTTGCCAAAGAGTTCGTGGTCGGTCTTGCCGATCATCTCGGAGTTTCGAAGCTGGAAGAGAATCTCCATAGCGGGATTCACGTGCCTATAGCGCAAAGAGGAGTCCTTAACGTATATACAGTCCTGCGCTGTCTCAAAAATGGCCCGAAAACGTTCCTCGCTTTCCCGTAGGGCCTTCTCTGTCTTTTTTCGCTGGGCCACCTCGAGTCTCAGTTTTTCGTTTGACGCCTCCAGCGCTTTTCTCTTGTTCTTTTCCTCTTCATAAACCTGCGCGAGGTCTTCGGCATACTTGAGAGACTGTTTGACCAACAGCACTTGTTCTTGGAATTGATCGCTGTCTGACTTGTTATTGTCGGTCATGAGGGTTTCCTGAGCAACATCAATTACCCGAGAAGGTCGTCCACTTTTCTCATCAGTTCCAACGGACTGAAAGGTTTGACAAAATAGTCGTCCGCGCCGGCCTGAATTCCTTTTTCAATGTCCGTTTTTTGGCCTTTTGCTGTGAGCAGGATTACGATGCAGTCTGAGGTCTGAGGATCATTCTTCAACATTCGGGTAGCCTCCAATCCGTCGAATGCTCCAGGCATCATAATGTCCATCATGATCAAGTCGGGTTTTTCTTGCCTCGCAATTGCGACGGCTTCTTCCGCGTTTTCCGCTTTGAGGATTTCGCAATCGTCCCTGCCAAGAGACCTCTCAACTAGATCTCGTATGACGGCCGCATCATCTACTATGAGTATTTTCTTCATCCGCTCCGTCTCCTCCATCAGAATCCGGAATATCGATCGGAAGTGTGAACTTCACCTTCGTGCCTTTCCCATATTCGCTTTCAACCCATACCTTCCCCCCGTGAGCTTCGACGACGTTCTTAGCGACAGTCATTCCCAGTCCGGTACCCGGCACGGCCGTATGGGAAGCGTCGGCACGGTAAAATTCGTCGAAAACTCTTTCCGATTGGTCAGGAGTCATTCCAATACCTTGATCCTTAACCGAAAACAGGTAATGGTCTTCACAGCGTTCGGCCCTGACACTGATTACTCCGCCTTCAGGCGAATAGGCTACTGCATTGTCCAGGACATTGTCAAACAACTTCCTAATCTTCCACTTGTCGACCATCAACTCTATGGGATCTTCAGGCAGCGCTGTTTCAAATCGGTGAGACCCAGACCTATCTTCGTGAAATGAAATCAGTTCCATGAGTGTCTCAGTAATGTTGCAACGAGCAACGCCGGCCGGCAATCCTACACCGGACTCTATACGCGATATATCCAGCAGATCATCTACAATGTTATTCAAATTCTCAGCCTGTTCCTTGATGTGGGCCAAACACTCCTTTTGTTCATCCGGCGGAATATCGTCCCGTATCAATAGCAGCTCAGAATAACCACGTATCGCGGTGAGGGGAGTCCTGAATTCATGAGCAGCGGTGGTGATAAAATCGGTCTTCATCTGCTCAAGTCGCTTGCGCTCGGTTATGTCGCGGGAAATACCCAGAATTCCCATGGGGTTGCCGTCCGAGTCGTGGATATAGGTGGCTGTGACCTCCAACCAACGAGTAGATCCGTCTTTATGGTATTGTTCCATCTCGTCACGTACGGTAGTACTCACATCTTTGGGCTCCTCTCCTGCCAGCCCGAGTTCCTGCGCGTAGATCCGGGCAATTCGGCTACGAGATGCCTCGGTGAGCGTATCAAACGGGTTCAAAGACATGATCTCTTCAACTGTGTAGCCGAGAACTGATGTGACCGACGGACTCACATAGGTATACCTGAGGCCCAGGTCTATCGTCCAGATAATGTCTTGGGCTGTCTCGACGAGTGTGCGGTACACCCTTTCGCTATTGTTCAGCGCGGTCTCTGCTTGCTGTCGTTTGGCGCCTTCGGCCGCAAGCCGCTCGCTCGCGTCTTCCAACTTGGCCTTTTCTGTAAGCAAAGAATCGATCAAGTCATCCTTCTCAAATCGTAGTGCAAGGGATGCTGCGTTGACCGCGTGAATTCTTCTATTGGTACTGAGGATGACAGCGGCCAGCCCGATCACTGCGAGTCCTACACCGGTGTGCAAGAGGTTGCCTTCATAGATGTGACGCCCGGCCAGTGGGAGGAGCATTCCAAGGATGGCCACCGAGGAGGCCAGGACGCTCGGAGCGTATACCACTATCATCGCGCAGCTCAAACCTACGACAAAGAGGGCTAGGAGATATTGGTGAGGCAGCGAGGCTGTAGGAAACAGGAAGACAGGAACCATACCCCAAGCGAGTCCGGCGACTGCCGTGAGCAAATCCGCATATCTGCCCCAGGCAATTACTGCATCTCCTGTCGGGGCAGTCCCACGGAATGCCGCTATAAGCCCAAGCCGGAACCCCTGAATTGCAGTATAACTCCCTAGCCAGGCAATCAGACGGATGTGGGACATCTGCTCCCAAAGAATCACGACCAACAATATGGCAAGGAACAATGACCCCAGGTGTCCTGAAGGGGTCTGACCATAGAGCTGCTCCACCTCTGCTACACGGAGTCGGCGGTTACCGGGTACAGAGTCTGTGTTTCCTATTGAACGAGTTGGCATCAGCCATCTCCTTCACTTTCTTACTCTTGTGAGTAAAGCAATATCATAGGAATCCCTACCACAACTACCTCTGCGCTCATTCGTCCAATAGCTCGCGTACAGCCTTCAAAACTTGCTCCCGCTCCAGAGGCTTCGGCAATGCTTTTTGGGCCCCGAAGATTCTGGCCCCTTCCAAGGAGACATCGGCGCCCACAAAGGATGGATCGCCTCCGGAGATCGCTATGATTTTCACATCGGGAGAAAGGACTCTCAGGTCCGCTATGACATCCAAACCCAGCTTGTTCGGCATATGGATGTCTGTAATGACAAGATCGGTCGGGTTTTCTCGGAAGAGTTTCACCCCGACCTCTCCGTCGGGAGCTTCGATCACCTCGTATCCCTCCCGTTCCAACATCTTTGTGAGCAACGCTCGTATCTCAGGCTCGTCATCTATGATCAGAATTCTCGCCATAGTACAACTCTCCCAGTCGAACGGTCCGTTCAACACGTTTCATTTTTCATCCAGGACTCTTCGAATTGCCTTAAGCATTGCATTCTTCGTGAACGGCTTGCCAATGAATCCCTTGGCTCCGGCTTGAATTAAATCCTCAGTCCTTCCTTTCGCAGAATAGCCGCTCGCGATGAGGACTTTTGCTCCCGGATCAATTTTCAAGAATTCTTCAAGGCAGCGATCACCTCCCATCTCCGGCATAATCAGGTCCAATATGACAAGAGACACCTCGGGCTTTTTCTTACGGTAGACTTCCAAAGCCTCCAGTCCGTTTCCCGCAGTCAGCACTTTGTAACCAACCTTTGAGAGAATCCTTTCCCCCAGATCCCTTATCAACTCTTCATCGTCTACCAACAGAATGGTTTCGGTTCCAAAGGCGTGCAGTTCTTGAGTTGTTCCACCGTCCAATTCCTCTTCAGCCTCTATCACAGAGAGGTAGATTTTGAACTCCGTTCCTACGCCAGGCTCGCTGTAGCACGTGATATGACCGCCGTGGCTTTTCACCACGCCGAAAACCATAGCAAGACCCAGCCCAGTCCCCTGTCCGGGCTTCTTTGTTGTGTAGAATGGTTCGAAGATACGATCCACGACATCCCGTTCCATGCCGTGCCCCGTATCTGAAACCGACAGCAGGACATGCCGACCTGGTTTCGCTTCCAGATGCTCGTTACAGTATTCCTCATCCAGACTTACGTTTCTGGTTTCTAGAGTCATCTTCCCACCCCCCGGCATGGCGTCTTTCGCATTGACTGCCAGATTCAGCAGTATCTGCTCCATCTGGGTCGAATCTGCATTGACTCTCTCCAGGTCATCCGCCAGGCTTAGTTTGATCTCGATCATTTTCGGGATCGTTCGTGTCAACAGCTTTCGCACACGCCTGAGTTCATGGTTCAGGTTGACCGGGCAGGGCTCTATCTCCGCTTTTCTGCTGAAGGCGAGCAAGCCTTGTACCAAGTCGGCCCCATTCTTGGCTGCCGTGTATATTTTTTGGAGGTCTTCATATTCCGGGTCGTCCTCTTTTTTGTCGGCAAGGAGCAACTCGGAGAAGCCCTGGATAATGGTCAGAAGGTTGTTGAAATCATGAGCAACCCCACCGGCCAGAGTTCCGAGGGATTCCATTTTCTGTGCCTGACGAAACTGTTCCTCAAGTCGTCTGTGCTCCGTGATGTCCCGGATGACCCCCTGGTATCCAAGAATTGTTCCATCTTCCGCCCGCCGGACCGCTTCGCTCCCCACACATTGAAGCTCCCCTCCATCTTTGCGACGGAATGTGAATTCATAGTCGTGGACCGCGCCATGTCGCTCAATCTCCTGTTGAAACCGTAGCCGGTCAGCAGGGTCAGCGTACAACTCGCGGATATCCATCTCCATCATCTCTTTCCTGGTGTACCCAAAGAGATCCTCCCCGGCCTTGTTTATGTCAACAAGCCTGCCGTCCATCGTGGATACTATTATTGCATCTTTGGAGTCCTCGAAGAGGCTTCGGTATCTGATTTCGCTCTCCCGTAGCGCCGCTTCCGCACGCTTGCGCTCGGAAATATCCCTCACTACACTCGCTATCCCCATAGGGTCGCCCGTTGGATTTCTCAGTAAGGACACCGTGTGTTCAGTTGGAAAAACTTCTCCATTTTTCCTTTTCAACTCGAAGTCGAATGCTGCCGTTTCTTCCAGATCAAAGGCCTCTGAGATTCGTCTTCCAAACTCCAGGTAGTGTTCATGATCCACATGAAAAAGCCCTGTTGATTTGCCGACCACCTCCTCCCTGGTGTAGCCGAACATTCTCTCCGTAGCAGGGTTAACGTCTCTTAGAACTCTGTCCGGAGTTATTACAAGAAGCGCCTCGTCAGTGGAGTCGAACATACTTCGCATCCAAAGCTCGGACTCTTGTCGCTCCTGTTCCGCCGTCCTTTTCTCTGTGATGTCGAGAGAATATTCCGTGATTTGTGCGACATTCCCTTCGCCATCAAGAAGGGGATAGCCGTGAACTTCAATATTTCTGGGGTTGCCGTCGTTGTCGTGATGAAGATGCTCCAGCATCACAGGCTTCCTGGTTCTTTTCACTTCTCTAATAAGGCATGGACGTTCCGCGGTATTGCATGGTTCACTCAGACCGTGAAGAGCGGCGTAACAGGTCGCCTCCGCTGACGAGGAGATCACCCCGGTCGCTGAATTTGCCATGATAAGCGTGTAAGTGTTTGCGTCAATAACGCAGAATGGATGAGTCAACGATTCCAAGACCGTGTCAAGAAATTCATTCTGCCGCTGAATTCTTTCCTCCGCCCGCTTTCGATCGGTGATATCAACATTATACCCTTGAAAGTGGGAAAATTGACCGTGACCATCAAAGATGGGAACCGCGTGACACCAAAAGTATCTATATTCTCCCAAAACGTTTCTCAGTCGGAAATAATTGTCATGTTCACTCTTACTATCCCACGCCTTTCGCCAGATTTCGACGGCCTCCTCCAAATCATCGGGGTGAACCACTTCAGTCCATCTTTCAATAGTAAGAGGTGAGGTTGGATCCTGCCCGGTGTACCGATACCATTCTTCGTTGAGGTAAAAATACCTTTCTCCATCAAAAGCCCAAATGTGTACTGTTGCACTGTCAAGAATATGACTTATTTGTTCTTCACGCTTCCCCAGAGCCTCCTCCGCGCCTTTGCGGTCGGCGACTTCCTGCTTCAATTCCTCGTTCAAGCGCTGAATTCTCACAAAAATGGGGCCGATTGCGGCAATTCCAATAACCACGAGAAGTGAAGTAACCAAAGCCACCAATTCATCAGGCAGGTGCAGCGACACATAGGGATCCTCCGACAAAAGCCCGTAAAAGACCATGCTCCGGCGGACAGCCATCAGAGCGATTGCCACGGAAATAAATATCCAAGCAAACTGCCTTCCTGTGATCCGAATCAGCCGCCACGCTAGAACCGCGGCATAGAATTGCAAAAGAATAGAGCTTCCCAAGACAAGGAAGATTGTCATGGACACCGTTCCTTTCCGCACAGATTGTTGCCCTGGCCGCTGTAACCGGTCACCAGGATAAAAGGAAGTTCTAAAACACTTCTATTATGACAGATCGTGCGCATTTGTCAGGGCTTCCCTGCCCTGTTCTTTATTTTTTTCTCCGTGCACAGGTCTCA
>Ga0190283_1000695_pt1 | contig 16836 bp, 19 predicted proteins | sample 48691801_MG_FD_161669 | JGI IMG/M metagenome (GOLD analysis project Ga0190283, IMG submission 161669) | Hydrothermal vent microbial mat bacterial communities from Southern Trench, Guaymas Basin, Mexico - 4869-18-0-1_MG | ecosystem: Environmental > Aquatic > Marine > Hydrothermal vents >...
GCGGGCCAGGATTAGCCGGCCAAAGCCGAGGGATAAATCCCCCGGCTGAAAGCGAAAGTACGCTAAAGCGCACTGGTTAGCTGGCTTTAGCCTGCTTGAAGCTCATCAGCCTGAGAATTTATTCCCAGGCTTCCTGCGGATTGCGGTCAGGATTAGCCGGTTTCAGCCAAAGCCGAGGGATAAATCCCCCGGTTGATAGCCAAAGTACGCTCAGGCGCACTGTTCAGCTGGCTTCAGCCTGCTTGCGTTTTCAGCCTGGGAATTTATTCCCAGGCTTTTATTACTAGGCTTTACCAATGGATGAGGCAGAGCCTCGTAACGAGTTGGATTTTAACCTGCTTACGCTTTCAGCCTCGGAATTGATTCCGAGGCTTTACCAATGGATGAGGCAGATCCTCACAAACAGCGTTACGAGGCGGAGCCTCGTAACGAGTCACAAAGGAGGTGATAACAAAACATAACACAGGCTGGGCCAAAAAATCCGGCAGCCTTTGAAAAAGCAGTCACAGGGGCTGCAACTTACTTTTATTGCTGAAATTTAAAACACGAAAGGAACAAAAAAACATGGGTACAAAAAGCAAAATCAGTCCATTATCTCTGCTATCGCTGTTTCTGGCAATGGCTTTGTCATTTTCTCTAACGGCAACAGATGTGTCGGCCGAGGACGCGATACTGAACCCGGCGTATATTACCGGAACCGTCTCCCTGGGGGATATGAGCGGACTCCATCTTAACAACGGAAACGGAGGTGTCTTCAAAGTCAAGGTGTGGGCGTCCGGCAAAGATTCTTCCGGCAAGGAACTGTATGCTGAAACCTGGCTTGCCGAACCCCTGCCTGATGACGGGAACCTCGGGAATTACACCCTGACGCTCCATGTTCCTGATGGCGCGGCTTCCCAGCAATATGATGTTTTCTCCAAGCTCTGCTATACCCCTGAGGAGTCGCTTTCTGGCGATTTTTAATTCCCGGGCCAGCCTGTCTTGGTATCTTCCGGCGAGACCAAACCCCTGAATTTTACAGTTTCAGGATACGCGGAGGGGAGTATCTCCATGGAGTGCAAGGAGTTCTCTCACGCGTGGATTTCTGGCTACAAACCTGACGGAAACCGATATATGTATATGACAGTCGGCTCTGACGGAAGATTCCGTTTCCCGATACGTCAGGATATCGACACTGACATATTGGGACATGCATATACGACAAACGAACACAGTTACAGGCTGGAAAAGGAGATAAATGCTGGTGCGGGCGGCACGGTGAATATTTCATGGAGTTTTCTTCCAGGCCCGTGTGATGTGCCCTTTGTGAGCCTTCAATCAGAGGCAATATCGGCATAGAGGGGTTGGAAAATAATGTCGTTGACCACAACTATGGTTACATTAATGATGCAACTTACCGGACTGAAGAGTTCTTTGGAAATACCTACGCTTTCAACAACGTCAACTATGGGATTGATGAGATAAACACAGGGGCGCACAGATTCTGGGCGCGTACCTTTCTGAACAAAGAAAGTGACGGCACTTATGATGATCTTTTTGCTCACCCGGGTTATGATCCCGCCTCAATAGAGGTCTCTTCCTGCGATGACGTGGTTCACGACATCTCATCCCGTGCCGCGTTTGTCAACGGCAAGATCACGCTGGGTCCCCGTACCGTTGTCACACTTTCCGAGGATGCGGACCGGGACACATTCATACACGGGCATGACAGGGGCGGTTCTCCCATCAATGTTCACTGGTATTGGCTTCTTCGCGGGATTGGCGAAATTCATTACAACGACAACTATGATCTGAAATGGTGGTTCCGGGACCAGGTGGATGTCAGCACCGGCAATTATGATATGATTCTTGCTCAGGGTGACTGGAATGTCTTTTATACGACATTTCATTTTAAAAATGCCCAGGCCAAGCTTTGTGACAGCGAAAATCCGAAATATGTGGATTCCTATCTGTTTGTGGAAGACCTTGGCCGGAAAAACTCTGAGAATGCGTTCTCGTTTCAGGGCGGAGAAACGGTCAGCGACCACAATCTCAGCTATGAGACCGGAGCCGTCACCGTCAAATATTATGTGAACGGCGGCGGAAGCATGACAGCACCGCATCTCACGGATTTCAGTTTCTGGGCATTGGCCGGTTCTCCTGGAGATGATCCGCCTCCTAAGCCAACTGATACCATGCCGACGAATATTATTTTGCATGACATTAATGATCCGCAGACAACGATTACAACTGACGAAGCAATAGATAGGACATGGTTTGTAACTAGTGGAGGAAATGTCACCTCGGACAACGGAGCAGCCATCACAGCGAGAGGTGTATGCTGGAGTACATCACAGGAGCCGACCATAGCTGATGCCCATACAGCAGACGGCACAGGAGCAGGGAGCTTCACATCTGTCATCACAGGACTGGCTTCTGATACCACCTATTATGTGAGAGCTTATGCAACAGACAGTTCCGGAACATTTACCTGCAGTGACACCTTCAGTAAACTTCTCTTTATCCAGCATTATAAACCTGATATACTTTAGAAGATATGATCTGTAATCTTCTGATAATAGAACATGTAGAATCGGAAATCTGATATACTTTAGTTATATAAGACAACTTGTCAAAACTTATTTGGTCAGCAGATTAATGTGAAAGAAAAAAAGATTTGCCGCATAATAGGGGCATAATGATCACAGGATGATATTTTTTTCCCCATCAAAGGTGACTCTCAAAATTTTTTTTGGATTTATGTGAAAGAAAAGTATGTTATGCTACATAATAGGGAAATGCAGGCGATAAAGAAATCCGGATTTCTTTGTCCAAACAACAGAACAGGAGGAAACAATGCGTAAAATGAAAATGTTTGCTATGGCAGTTATCGGCATGGGAATGCTATGCACGGGTTATGGGAATGCCTTGGCATTGGCTGAAACAGATTATACCAAAGTGGCTGAGAACTTTCTGGCGTATGTTGACAGCGGCAAGACAGTAAGTTCTGTCCAGCCCGTCAGAAAGGACGGCAAGCTCGTGGGATATGCCATGGACTTGGATGGAGGCGGATATGTCTTGGTTCCGGCCACAAAGACGCTGCCGCCTGTGAAAGCCTATTCATTGAACGGCAGCTTCAGCAGTCTTCCGAAATGGTATCAGGATTTTCTGACAGGTGAACTGGATGCCTTGCAGAAAATCCCAGCTGGAAAAAGCCGTCAGACCGAAAACAAAAATGTGGCCAAATGGGACTTTCTTCTTTCTTATGATGACAAAAGAGCCTCACACAGATATCGGCCGGACACATTTCTGCTGAAGACAAAATGGGATCAGGGGTATCCTTATAATAAGAAACTGCCGAAGATCGGGGACGAACATGTTGCGGCAGGCTGTGTGCAGGTGGCCCAGGCGCAGGTGATGAATTATCATAGGCATCCTGAAACCGCACGGGGAGTGGCGACGCACACTTGGAACAATCAGGAGTTCAAAGCTGTTCTGTATAAAAACTATAACTGGGATATCATGCCGGATGTCCTGAATCGCAGCACACCGGAATATGTGCAGGATGAGCTGGCATTGCTTATACATGATCTGACCATAACCAATGAGGCGGATTACGGCAACGATGGTTCTGCCTGGACACACACTGATGCAATGACAGAGAACTTCGGATATGCCATGGGGATAGAGAGGATGTCCAATGAGGATGAAGCCCTTTTCTTTGAAACGCTTAAAAAGGAAATAGACAACAACAGGCCGGTATTACTGAGTCTCCCCGGCCATGCCACAGTGGCTGACGGGTATGCCTCGGATCCGACTGGCAGAAAGATCCATGTCAACATGGGATGGGGAGGACATTATGATGATTTCTACTATCTTAATGATACGGTTGTCGCTGGTTCTCATATATATGAACCGGATTTGGACATGATTTACAACATAAGGCCCTGCAGCAGTTGGGAAAAGAATTGCCACGCTGATATTGTGAAACCGGAAGCCACAGACAAGGTTGAGGGATCAGTTATCACAGGAAGATTCAACTCACCAGATGACGTGGATCAGTATGAGGTGTATCTCAAAGGCTTTACAAAGATCAGTGGAAGCACAGATGGATATCCCTATCTGGCGTTCAAGGTGACGATATATGACCCCGCAACCCATGAGAATCTTGACTCTTTCTATTACAGTCATGAGGGGATTCATCTCGTTGCGGGAAAATATCTGATTGAAACGGCTTTCGGCGACGAAGATATGGATTATGCCATCAGCATTTCAACGGAGTCGCTGACTTCCGGCGAGATTTCAGCAACCGACAGGCCTCCGGTGATCAACAATGAATTTAAGGATAGGGTAATTGCGGAACCGTACAAGATACGCATTGATGCCGCGGATGAGGATGGAGATGAGATGTCCCTCCGGGCGACTTCTTCCAACAGCCATGTTGCCGTCACCATAAATGACGATATATTAACCATCATTCCCCTGTCCGATGGGTACAGCAATATAGAAGTGGAAGCCAGATCAAAAGACAAGACAACGACAGAGGCGTTCACTGTTTTGGCATCACGGCATAAGACATTTTTTGGCAGAGAAATTGTCATCACTGGAACATTTGACAGTCAGGAGGATGTTGACAGGCACAAGGTTGTTCTGGACGGTTCCTGCTCCGTGGAAGGATACAGGGGGTATTCAAACCAGGCATTCTTCACGTCAGTCCTGAATCTGAATCAGAACGATGTGACAGGGATGAATGATGAGGCTTTCCAGTTCGTGTTTCAGCGGGATCTGTATCTGATTGAGGTGTCTTTGTGGGGTTATACATACACGCCGGGAGATCACGACAGCTACACATTGTTTGTCAGTTGCCCGTATGCCGATACCGAATTGTCTGGTGTCGAAGATTTGTTGGCAGATCATCCGCCAAGCATTGAGAATGATTTTGAAGACATGATTCTCGGAAGCCCACGGACAGTGACTGTGGAGGCATCTGATCCGGACGGAGATGAGGTCTCTGTCAGCGCAGTCAGTTCAAACAGCGACATCGCAGCCGTTCGTATGGACGGCAATTTGCTGACCATTACGCCCCATGCAGGCGAAGGTCAAAGCGAGATCACTGTGACGGCCAGTGCCTATGGCAAAGAGACGGCAAAGAGTTTTGTTGTGGCGGCCGCAAAAGAGGATGTGTTTTTTGGCAAGGCATTCACGATAGACGGAAGGTTTGACAGTCAGGATGATCTTGACAATTATAAGGTGGTCCTGGAAGGGGTATGTACCATCCAGGGGGATAACGGATATTCAAATCAGGCATTTTACACGTCTGTCTCGGATTTGGATGAAAATTATCTGGCAAATATGAATGACATCTGGATCAACCGGACATTTGCAGAGGACATATATGTGTTGGGTTCATCTTTGAGGCAAAGTCCTTGGGGACGCTATTATTTTTACCAACCCGGTTCTGACCTGTATGAACTGTCTGTCGGTTGTCCGGATGCGGATACGGACATATCTGTGGTTCTGGATATGCTGGATGATGCGCCACCGGTGATCAACAACGACTTCGATGATTTGGAACTCGCACACAGTGCGGCTCATGAAATCGTCATCCACGCGACAGATGAGGATGGGGACAGGGTCTTCCTGAATGTTGACAGCTCCAACGAGCATGTCGTGGTTGGCTTGGAGGAGAATGTGCTGACCATCACCTCTCTCATGACGGAAGGATCGGCTGAGATCACCGTGACGGCAAGTGCAAAGGAACAAGTCACTTCAAAGGCTTTCATGGTGAGAATTTATGACAATCCGCCGGTGATCCGGAATGCGTTTGACGATCTGGTCATCGGGAGAGAACCTTACAGCATGTCTGTTGACACGACAGATGAGGATGGCGACGAAGTGTTTGTCAGGGCTGTCTCTTCTGACGGTGGTATCAGTGTCAGTGTGAGAGGAAACACGCTGACACTCACGCCGCTTGTAACCGAAGGGGGGAGCGACATCACGGTGACAGCGTCTTCAAACAACAAGGCTGTGGAAGGAACATTCACCGTGGCAGTTTATGACAATCCGCCAGTCATCAGAACTGAGTTGAAGGATATGATCATTGGAAAACCTTGCACAATACCCATTGATGTGGCAGATGAGGACGGCGATCAGATCGTCATCCGGGTTGCCAGTTCCGACAGTCTCATCGGCATTGCTCTGGATGATAATGTGCTGATGCTCACACCTCATGCAAGCGGTGTCTATAGCGAAATCGGGGTGGAAGTCAGTTCAACCGACAAGAAGGTGGTAAGATCGTTTATTGTCGTGGCTGTTGAGGAGCAAATCTTCTTTGGCAGGCATTTTACGATGGACGGCACACTCAATAACCCGGACGAGTTCGAGGAACATCCTGTTTTTCTGGACGGACATTGCACGGTCAGGGATGATCGTCACGAATTGAACCTCTCTGTGTCTGACCTGAGTGAGAGTCCGCTGGCGATGGGCGAACCCATTGACCATGAATTTGACAAAGGAGAATATGTGATTGGCGTGTCATCAGGGGAAGGTTTCGATTTTCCGCACACCTACACATTGACCGTGGATTGTCCAGATGCCGATACGAACATGGCCAGCATATCAAGGTCTTTGGGCGTGGAGATAAGCCCTGAGATGATGAGACTGGATGATGCGATTGCGGCCCTTCAGATACTTACCGGAGTTCTTCCGGGGACAGACACTTATACGCTCGTTGATATCAATGAGGACGGGCAAATCGGCATGGCTGAAATTATCTATATTCTTCAGAGAGTATCAGGGATAAGGTGACATATCCGGAGTGCCAAACTTGCAGTTTGGCACTCCAGACAGTGTCACCGCTACTCCCTATTATATCGGAGAGTGGCTCGCTTCCCCACAAGACAGTGCTGGAAACCCCCCGCAGAATATCGGACATAGATGATTCGAGCATCGTGATGCTATTTGGTCAGGCAGTAGTTGCAACTGAGATGCTTCCCAAGCAGACCACAAATCCTTTCTTACCCACAATCCTTGTAGATGCACAACCCAGCGTTTTGCTCCGAATGTTTGCCTGAGCGCATTGTTTTTTATCTGTATGCAACAACCTGCAAAATATAAACAACCTCTTCCAGTCCCACTTTCCTGTCGGCATTCACGTCTTCATCAAGATTTATGAATGAGTATGCCGTGCTTTCCCGCAGAGCATGGGGTAGGAGATAAAATCAGCTGTCGACAACCGATGCTTTTTATGATAACTGTCTGAATTTTTATCAATTTGTTTTCAACACGAATTACCAGAGAACCATATTTTTCTTTCAGAATCCTTGCAGCTCTGAAAATAGCCTTTTCTTCTTTTTTATCCAGTTTCGTCATAAATCCATCCCAGTTCTATGAGTCTGGCCACAGACATTCCCGTATCTTCCCTGTCGGTTATTCTCTGAATTCTGATATGCTTATTCTCCGGCCGGGAAAACCAGAACCCCGCACTGCCTGCGAGGTAGTTGATGATCCGGGGATGATGCGAAATCAGAATGATCTGGAGCGGAATATCCTCCAGTCGGTCAGACAAAGTGTCCAGCCAGGGTTGAATTTCCGGAAGGGCGAGAAAGCTTTCCGGTTCGTCAACACACAGCGTATTCCCATATTCTGGCAGACAGTACAGGAGTGTGTATAAGGCAATCAGAACCCGCTGCCCGTCGGAGAGCTCGTCAATCCTGAACATTGTATTATCCGTAAATTCCGCTTTGAGAATTTTGGCTTCCCCTGCTTTCTGAAATCTGAAAATATCGAAACCGCCAATGATCTTCCTCAGTTCGCGTTCCAGCAGGCTTACTTCCCGGCGGTATTCATCGGCAAGATGATCAAACCAGTCCGCATAATCTGACATGTCCCATGCCGGGCGCGTCCGGGGCTTACGGGTTTCCGCATGCATGACATGCGGATCAATGCCGGCGACAACGAGGTGTTCCAGCCAGTTTCTGAACCATGTGAGTTTCTTATTGTCATGTCTCTCCTGAATGATATAAAGACCTGAACGTGTCCAGTCAAAAGGCAGGACAATTCCGGGATGCTCCGGGTTGTCATTATAGAGATGTGCCGTACTGACGGCCGCGCCTGTCTCATCAGTTTCAATTCTGAAGCAGTAAAGCTGCTGCGTATTAAAAAACAGGGATTCATTTCTGATTCGTGTGACCTGCCGATTTGAAGAATGTTCAACTTCAAGAGAGTAACGGTATGTGCCGTCATTGCCTGAGACATCAAGTTCAATTTTCTGAAGCAGAGAATCCGTCCGCCATCGGGTCAGAGACTCGTTTTTGAATAAATCAGAAATTTTCTCACCGTCTGAAACGAGCCGCTGTATTCTCTCCAATATGTTGAATATGCTGGTTTTCCCGGAACCGTTAGCCCCCAGCAGCAGACTGACTTTTTCGAGGTGCAGTTCAAAATTGACAAAACACCGGAAATTATCTATGTAAATTCTTTTTAGCATATTTGCTTCCTGTAACAAAAAATAATCGTAAAATCAAGAAGGTTGTCTTGTAGTAATAACTACAGGGATTGAGTTTGATAAGGATAAAAGCATTCTCCGTCAGAGCCAATCCATCCTTACTGAATCAAATCCTTACAGTTCTCACAATAACTACAGGGATTGAGTTTAACAAGGATAAAAGCATTGCCAATCCATCCTTGCTAAATTAAATCCTTGTAGTTCTCACAATAACTGCAGGAATTGAGTTTAATAAGGTTTAAAACCGGGAGCCAGCGTCAGGAGACAATCTTTTTCAAGCCTGTGACAAAATGATTAAAGCTTTTTGAACGGTTGTTCCTCACATTCATGCAGGCTGAAATCCTCTCGGCGGCATCCAGCTTGGATAAGATATCATATCTTTTCAGCTCCGGAACAATCCGTCTGAGATGTTCAGAAGGCTTTTTTATCTCATCTGTATTTCGGAATCTTTTCCTGTTCTGAAATTTTGCCGCCCTGAATCTCGGATATGCCTGCTCTATTGCCGCCATGTCTCCCAAAAACCATGCTTCCAACTCTTTGCAGACGATGCGGATCAGCACCTCACAGTCTGCTCTCTCTGACAATACCTTCAGCTTGTTCTTTAATTCAAGACAGTTGTGACTGTTCTGATCATGCAGGATGACGATTATGACACCCGGCTGTCTGCTTAATGTGGGAACAACTTTTCTGATGGCAAGCTGCAAATCCTCTTTTCCATTATGCGATCTGATCTCATAACTTTCCCCGGGAATTATCAGGGGCAGCAGATTCTCCAATGCCCGTTGCATGGAGCGTTCCTCAAGCAGAAAATAGATCACCTCAGATTCGCTCCTTTCATATAGCCATGCTGCCACAGCCATCCCAGCTCATTTCCAGCCTCAAAAAGAGCTGCCAGGGTACTGTCGTCCTGTGCGGAGGTGATTTCCGCGTGTCCCTCCTTTTTCCTCAGAAAAAACAGTTCCCTGATGTCCAGGGCATTGAGGAAATTCGGGGAGTGAGTGGAGACGAACACCTGCCCTCCTCTCACCGTATAGCTCCTCAGTTCCTCGGCCAGTTCCGGCAGCAGTTCGGGATAGAGGTGGCTCTCAGGCTCCTCAATACAGAGCAGGGGATGAGGGTTCGGATCATAAAGCAGGATGAGATAGGCGAACATTCTCAGGGTTCCGTCTGACACATATCTTGAGACAAACGGATCTGCAAAAGGGCCGTCTTTGAACCTGAGTAAGATTTGCCCTGCCTCGTTTTGGATGGCCTCGACTTTTTCAATCCCCGGAACTCTCCGGGTCATTTTCCTGAGAATCTCCTCAAACTGCTCCGGGTGATTGTCATGGATGAATTTGGCGACTTGGGCAATATTCGCACCCGAGGGGGACAGATGCTCGTCAGCCCCGACCTCTCCGATCCTTTGGAGGGCATCGTTTTTAAAATCGGACACTGACCATCCTTCCAGCAGCTTCCGGAAGGAACTGACCGCCCTGAATCTCTGAAACTGTCCCAGGCCCTTGATCGCCAGGATATCAGGGGATTCGAGGATTTGTTCCTCTCTCTCCTCGGTTGCCCCCTCCTTTCCGTAATCCTCCTCGTTTCTGATGACCGTTCCCTTTCCGTTGTGAAATTCCAGAAAATGCCACGGCCTGCCCCGCTGTCCCCGGCGATATTTCAGGAGTTCGGTTTCCACATAAGCACGGTTTTTTTCATGTCCGATTCTCAGGAAATAGGTGGTCAGGGGCGATTTTTTTGTAATGGCATTACGGAATTTGATCTCGATTTCCACAAATGCGTCCGGGCCGGCACCCCGGGAGACAAGTTCCCCGAACCCGCCCTCACGATTGACGGCCTGCGTGACATTGTTCCTCAGCGCGTCACTCAGAAAGGCAAATATCCTGAAGAGTGTCGTCTTGCCTGAACCGTTGGGTCCCACAAACACATTAAGTTGGGAAAGATTCCCTGCCCCGGCGTTTCTGAACACCCTGAAATTTTTTACTCGCAACTGTTCTATCTTCATTTTCGACTCTCTCAGACCTGCGAGTTCTAGCAGGTCTTGTCTCTGTCAGCATACCAGTAGCCGGTGTCTATTTTCAATCTGGCATGTCTGATCTTTCTGTCACACAGATTCAAAAGTCTCACAGACCTACGAGGTTTTAAAAACCTCGTAGGTCTTGTCTGGCTCTCCTGAAAGCTTTCAAATGTCGGAAACTGCTTGTCAGCATTCTGGGACAATCTCTCTCTGTCAGAGACGCATGGTGCAAATTTTCTGCTGGCACCCGATGAACTGCATGATATTCTGATAAATCAGTTCGGGTGTGCTTTCCAGATATAAATTTCCATCCTGATTCAGTGTGCCGTTCTGACTGAGTATGGTCTCAAAAATTTTTTCCCCTGAGGGGGAACTGATATCATAAGTATAAGAGAGCCTCATCAGCGTCATCCCGCAATCCGAAATTCGTATTTTTTCCTTATTGTCCGGCGATTGCCGGATATAAACATCAACCATGTCTCCGTCTTCATAAAAGACAGGCAGGATCAGTTGAAACAGACCTTCCCGCCTCGGGTATATGTCAATCTTCCCGTCAAAACTCTCTTTTATCAAATTTAAGAATCTGTCCATTATTATTCTCCCTCAAACAGCAGTCTTTGGCCGGGAGACTGAGGAAAATACGCATTGATATTCGTCAGACAGACATATTTCAAAAACTCATTCAGCGCACTGTCAAATGAAGAATATCCTGATTATAACGGATTTTGGGGAGGCACGTTCGCATTCTGATATCAGCTTCAAATTCTTAACTGGCCAAGTGCTTATTATTCCAGCAGCTTTTTCATTTGCTCCACAAATCCCTTGCTCTTTTCAATAAATTGCCTGACCTGTTCGGGTTCAAATTTAACAAGGGGTTGGTAATCTCCTCGCTGGCGGCTGTCGAAAATAATATCATAAAAACGCCCCCATTTCATATCCAGCTTGCCGGTTTTTACAAAATTCCGATGCAATGCGCCTCTTACAGCCGAATGCTTCCTGAACACTTTGCCTTCATTCCATAATACGGCACTGAATGCGTAAAAGCAGGCATAATAAATTGTTCGGACAGATATGGAAAGCCTTTTTGCCTGAAATTCGCTGATTGCCGACGCAAGCGACTCTTCTGATTTTTCCATCCAGTAACGGACTAAAATTTCCCGTTGTTCAGGATCTGTCAATTTGTCTTTGTCTTTATTCATACAGCGACTACCCCTTCATGATAGATATTGTCATGAATTGGAAAATATTTAAAAATGCCTCCGTACCATTCCGAAACGGTGGTATCCAGAATGCTGATCACCACATCAAATTCGATTTCAATATCGAAAAGTTCACCAATAACCCTCTCTCTTTCTTTCCAGCGGAGCGGACGGGAAGTCAGAAGAAACAGATCAATATCAGAGCCTTCCTCATCATCTCCGCGAGCTTTTGATCCGAATAGAATTACTTTTTTAACCGGATATTTTTCTTTCAGAATCCTTGCAGCTCTGAAAATAGCCTTTTCTTCTTTTTTATCCAGTTTCAGCATGGATAGTTGTTTATCCGGACTGGCGACTACTTTCCTGTTGCTCATAAGTGGCCTCCGTTTACCTGTTCTCTTTTCCTTTTTTTGTATAAATGTCCTGTGATATCCCCATTTCCCGGGCAACATCCTCATAAATTCTGACATCAGGTATGCTCTTCCCGCATCACACGGCGGATAATGGCTTCCAATTCGTATGAATTTATGGAAATGGCTGTTTGGCTCATGGCAAAATTCCTTATGTCAGAATATTTATTTCCCTCAATATGCTTTGAGGCATTCAGGACATCGTTATATAGAGAAAATTAATCACAAAATCAGTAAATTTTTATTTCAGACCTGCGAGGTTTTTTGTCACAGATTTCTTACCTGTCTGAAACAACCTGCAAAACATAGATAACTTCTTCCAGTCCTGATAAATCAATTGCCGGTTATATTTATACTTGGCTTAACACAGATTACGCCTATGAACTGATTCGCCGCTTTACTTATGGCGCTGTGATTCATAAAATAAATGATTATCATGTTGCTCAGATTCAAATTCCTCTCCTGAAGAATAAAGCAAGACAGCAGGAAATAAATGACCTGGTCTTGGAAGCCAATGCCAAGCGATACGAAGCATATACGCTGGAGCAGGAAGCTATAACTATGGTAAATAAAGATGTGATATACAGGGAAGCGTAAGGCAAGCCTCGGAATCAATTCCGAGGCTGAGAGCTTCAAGCAGGTTGAAACCAGCTATTAGTGTGCTTTAGCGTACTTTCGCTGTCAGCCGGGGGATTTATCCCTCGGCTTGATCTGTCGCTCGGAGGCGCCCGGCTTTCAACTGCGAATTTCCAATCCCTCATGGTTTTGGCTGTTTTCTTTATGGGTTGTTTCCTCCTTTACCCATTAGCATTGTTTAAAAAATCTACAAAAATTATCAGATGGTTGCGGACATTATCAAATGTTGTGGATATATTTTCCACCAACATCTCTATTTTGTTCGGATCAAAATTGTAGGAATAGACATTCCGGACAACATGACGGAAACCCCGGTAGTCCTCCAACAATTCGAGAGTCTGATGCGGACCGCCGGACGCACACCCGGCACCTCGCAGATCATCTGGTCCAGCAGCATCCGATGCCAGTTTGCTCCCTGGGGTACACTCCCGTCAACAGCCCGGGCAATCAGTTGGAACACACGCTCAGTTCCCGAATAGAAGCCGTGCATATTGAGCGCCGTGCTGTCTGTATAAAAATCATCTCCGGTCTGCCGGAACCGCTCCCATCCATCTCGGATACGCCCGGTCACCTTTTCCAATTCTGTCAGCTCGGCCTCAATGCGCTTTGCCAGTCTTCTCCATTTGTCATTTTCACTGTTCACAAGTCAATCCCTTCTTTTTCGACGATTTTCAGCAGGCTCGGCGGACAGGTTTCAACATCTGTCAGGTCAATCTCAAATTCCTGGCTGAAACCGGTCACATCCGCCACCGCACGGTAAAATCTGTCCGGTGAAATTCCCCAGGCGGCAAGATCAATGTCCGACCACTGCGTGAAGTCCGGGGGACGTGACAGGGAACCGAAGACAACCACACGGAAGGCGCCGAATCTGTCCCTCAGAATATGTGAGGCGGTACGGGCTGTCTTCCACGCATGTTCACGGTGCCTGTCCGAATCCGATTGAATTTTCAAACCTTTCCTAATCATTTTTATGTCTCCTTTTCCATGGTTTATGAAACCTTTTCGGGTAAAAGGTCATGGTCACAGTGCGCTTCAGCGTATTTTCGCTGTCAGCCGGGGGATTTATCCCTCGGCTTCTCAGCGTGCTTTCGCCTCCACCCGTGAGACTGATCTCCGGCATCCGGCGATTCAGCCCGAATCAGGCCCCGAATAAAGCCCTGAAATAGATTTCAGGGCTGAAAGAGAAAGCAGGTACAGCTATGACAGCGTGCTTCTGCATACTTTAACATGACTGATTGTGTTTCTATGCAAGCTCAAACAGTTCCACATCCGCCCTCTGAATGAATATCTCCTCTGAATCATCTGTTTTCAGCGCAGTCTTCCGAGGTTCGATTCCGAGCCGTCTGCAATCCTTCAGATATTCATCCACGGCGTTCTGGAAGCTCATTTCAAAGTCCACGGCAGTCTCCGCCTCAAAAGTGATCAGCCCCTCGACTTCCAGTTTTCCCCAGAACACCTTGTCCTCATGAGAATAATGGATACTTCCCACATAACCTTTGTATTTAAGATATTCCATCATGCCAGCTTCTCCAGTATCTTCTGTATTTCTCTGATCACATAAGTTTTCAGAATGTTTCCCGGATGAGGTTTGTGAATGGAAATAGGGAACGAGCCGTCATTTCTGTAAAATTTCACCCTCGAACCGCCGCCCTCGATTTTGTTGTAATCCATATTCACCAACAGCTTCTCCAACTCCTGATAAGTCAGGTCTTTTCTCAGCGGTCTTTCCATGAACTTCTTTACAAGTTTGTCTTTTTTGGTCATTTTTGGTTATTGCCTCTGATATTCAAACAATCTCTGTAGGTCACCCATGGTCCATAATTTTGCCCTTGTGATGATCTGCTCCTCATAACCCGGGCAGCCAGCAGAAAATCAACAATAATGCCTCCCACCCTCACAGACACGACAAAGGGGTTGGCCGGCTGAGGTTTTTCAGTATTTTCAATGTGTAGCAGGTGTTCGAGACGGTCAAGTGTTTTTTCCAGAATATATTCATGACCGGTTCTCTGACACCGAAGCTGGGCTGGTTTATGAAACCCCTTCGGGGTAAGGCATCATGGTCACAGTGCGCTTCAGCGTACTTCAGCTATTAGCCGGGGGATTTATCCCTCGGCTTTGCTATCAGTGCGCTCCAGCAAGCCTCGGAATCAATTCCGAGGCTGACGGCTCAAGCAGGCTGAAGGCAAGCCCCGGAATCAATTCCGAGACTGAAAGCGAAACCGGGTCAATGAATCAGGCCACGAAATTGATTCCGCAGCTTTATGGCAGGATCGCATGTCCGCCGATATTCCTCAGATATATGTGATCGTCAAACTCCTGCAAAGTGATTCTGATACTCATGTCAATGGAAATTTCATACACCGGCGGCTTTTCATGTCTCAGAGCCTGCACCTTTTTATAACGCAGGGAAGGATGATTTCTGTTTTCAAGGAACAGTTTCAGTTTTTTCCTGACCTTGTCCCGGATATTCCTGTCAAGTTTCATCAGCCGCTTTTCAAAATTGCGCGACCATTTAATTTTCATCGGCATCTTTCTCAATTTCCTCAAACATCCGGTCAATGCTGTCCGCTGATTTTATGTCTCCCGTCCTGTAATCTTCCGAGGCCTCCTTTTCCGCCAACTGCCAATCCTGTCTGTGATAACGTGATTCGTCATCATGTCTGCCTGTGAAGACAATGATGACATCCATATCCTTCTGATGCGGCACATCTTCAAGGGGTATGATTTTTCCACCTCGGCAAATTCCCCTGATGGCTACCTGTGACATGTTATTCTCCTTTTTATGAAATCCGAGATATGTCCCGGACGATGTCTGTCCTGGGAAATACTTGGAAAAAATGTTGATTTGGGCATGGTACGCATTAGGGCCTCGGGGGTCCGAAAGGCGATTTTCCTCAGGATAAGCATCTTGTCAACCATGCAGAAATCTCCTTTCAAGAATATTTTTTTCCAAAACGGAAAAATCAAACCAGGCTCTCATGGTCAGTGATTCATAAGCGTGTCTGGCAAAAGGCGCGTTGTCGGCAATCACTTTCCTATGTGCCAGTATCCTCATTTTAAGGGTCAGGGGTGCTGTGTTCAGTATCACGAGATCAATCTCGTCGGTATTCAGCATGTCCGCCAGTCCGCCGAGAATCTTCAGTTCTGCCCCTGCAATATCAGCATCCTCCGAGAGACAGACAGCAATGTCCACATCGCTCAGAGGGCAAATCTTTTCCCTTTGGCAACTTCTCTCTGTTTTATCTTTTTTCTGCCCATCCTCACTCACTGCACAACTGGGTCTTAAAATATTCATTCATGGAATCACAGGATATGACAGAGCTTGGCGGAGTGTCTCTCCAAGGTGATTCCTCATGAGTCATGTTCATCAGCTTCCATGCTGAAAACTGGCCGAACACAGCATAAACCTCATCCAGCAGTTCCCTGACATCCTTATCATACACAGAATAATCCATGTCATCAGGTTTCGGCAGCGGGAGTGAGTCATACTTCCTGTATTCATCGTACAATTCGGGAATCACGGGTCCGTGCGTCCATGCCTCGATATCCGCCTCAAACAGGGGCTTTTCAAAAATAGCCTGATGGAACCCCTGAGCGTAATAAACGAGTTTCTGCAGTTTCATGTTTGAGATCAGGTCGCCGGCCTCCTCATTCATCAGTGCCAAAAAATATTTGGCAACATCATGGCAAGTCATCATTTTCTCCTTTCCATTCTACAAGATTTTGAAAATCTCGCAGGTTTTGCCAGGTGGCTTTGCTCTGCCCCGGGCTGGTTTATTCAACCCCTTCGTTTCCCAGGGTGGTGCTGCGCTGACCCTGGGCTGGTTTATGAAACCCCTTCAGGGTAAAACGCCATTGCGGACGGGATTGCAAATCCCGTCCGGCCTGAGAGGTTTTTAAAACCTCGCAGGTCTTGTCACTGACGGGGCAGAAACATTGCGGACGGGATTGCAAATCCCGTCCGGCCTGAGGTATTGCTCCGAACAATTTTTTGAGTTCGCTGATGGCCAATACGGTCTCATTTTTTACAAACAGGTCGCCGATCAGTTTTCCGAAATGCCATAATTCTCCGTCCGTCACAATTCCGTG
>Ga0190283_1000698_pt1 | contig 16815 bp, 16 predicted proteins | sample 48691801_MG_FD_161669 | JGI IMG/M metagenome (GOLD analysis project Ga0190283, IMG submission 161669) | Hydrothermal vent microbial mat bacterial communities from Southern Trench, Guaymas Basin, Mexico - 4869-18-0-1_MG | ecosystem: Environmental > Aquatic > Marine > Hydrothermal vents >...
TAATCATAGTCGTAATCTTACTCAAAACGATTATGATTAAGATTACGAGTATGATTATGAATTTTTGAACAGACTTCGGAGCAAATCCCCATGCCTCTCAGTGAAGAACGAAAAAAGACCCGCCAGATCCATGTTGGCGACATCCCGATAGGGGGTGATGCACCCATAGCTGTCCAGTCCATGACCAACGCTGACACCCGGGATGTCTCTGCAACTGTTCATCAGATTGACGAGCTCTCCGACGCAGGGTGCGAGATTGTCCGCCTGGCCATCCCCGATGAAGAGGCCGTGACCGCCTTCAGACAGATCAAGAAAAAGGTCAGGCCCCCTCTCATCGCCGATATTCATTTCGACCATCGGCTTGCCCTGGGCGCCCTGAGCGCAGGCGCTGATGGGCTGAGAATCAATCCCGGAAATATCGGGAGTCAGAGAGCTGTTGAAAAGGTGGTTAACGCGGCCCGCGATGTGGAGGCCCCTATCAGAATAGGGGTCAATGCAGGATCTCTGCACAAGGAGATTCTGTCAAGATACGGAGGCCCCAGTCCCAAGGCCATGGTTGCAAGCGCCATGGAGCATGTGCGGCTCTTAGAATCTTTAGACTTTGGCCTGATTAAAATATCGTTGAAATCATCCAACGTTATAAACACCATCAAGGCCTATGAACTACTGAGTCAAGAGGTGGATTATCCGCTCCACCTCGGAGTCACAGAGGCAGGAACACTTATCTCTGGCACGGTAAAAAGCGCTATCGGCATTGGATATCTCTTAGCCCGGGGGATTGGCGATACCTTCCGTGTGTCTCTGACAAGAGACCCGGTAGAAGAAATCAAGGTTGCCTATGAGATCCTGAGATCTCTTGATCTCAGATCACGGGGGCCCGAGATCATATCCTGCCCAACCTGCGGCCGGTGTGAAATAGACCTTTTTTCCCTCGTGGAAAAAGTGGAGAGGGCTGTTTCAGACATCAAGGCATCGCCAAAAATAGCCATCATGGGCTGTGTGGTAAATGGACCGGGCGAGGCTAAGGAGGCGGATGTTGGCGTAGCAGGAGGCAGAGGACAGGGGATCCTGTTCAGAAAAGGAACAGTTGTAAAAAAAATACCCGAGGATCAATTAGCAGAGGTCCTCATCAGTGAAGTCAGACGGCTGGTGGCATAAACTGGCCGCAAAGCGCACCACAACTTTAGGCATTTAATTTCTGAATATTTAGTGACTGAACGAAAATCACGCTTTGGCGTGATTCAGACACGATTTTGGTCCCGCAGGACGGGATAAAAATTCACACAAGTTAGGACGAAATAACTGCCACATTTGACCCCGCCAGGGGCGGGGTTGTTTTTTGATTCATACTCTTAATCGTAATCTTAATCATAATCGTTTTTGAGTAAGATTACGATTAAGATTATGAAATAGAGAAGTCATTTCGTTCAGACACTACTAAACTACTCAACGACTCAACTAAACCACAAGGAGACACAAAGACAACCATGCGATACTCAAAATACTTTATCCCCACACACAAAGAAGCACCTTCGGACGCTGAGGTAATCAGCCATCAGCTGATGATCAGGGCGGGCATGATAAGGAAGCTTACATCAGGGGTGTATACCTATCTCCCCCTCTGCCTCCGGTCCATAAGAAAGGTGGAGGACATCATCAGGGAAGAGATGAACCGGGCCGGCGCGATAGAGATCCTTATGCCTGCTGTTCAGCCGGCAGAGCTGTGGCAGGAGAGCGGCAGATGGGAGCATTATGGCCGCGAACTCTTGAGGTTTAAAGACCGCCACGATCGCGAGGCCTGTTTTGGGCCCACCCACGAGGAGGTAATCACTGATCTTATACGAAAGGAGATCCACTCCTACAAACAGATGCCGATCAATCTCTACCAGATTCAAACCAAATTCAGGGATGAGATAAGACCCAGGTTCGGCATCATGCGCGGCCGTGAATTCATAATGAAAGATGCCTATAGTTTTGATGTTGATGAAGAGGGGGCCAACCTCAGCTATGAAGCCATGTATGAGGCCTACACAAGGATATTTGACAGGTGCGGCCTTAAATTCAGGGCAGTGGAGGCAGATACAGGCGCCATTGGTGGGAGCTATTCCCATGAATTCATGGTGTTAGCGGAAACAGGAGAGGATCAGATTATCAACTGCACAGGGTGCGATTATGCTGCCAATCTGGAAAGGGCAGAGGTGAAACCGTCAGAGACTCTGCCTGAGTCAGATGTCCAGGAGTTGAACCCGATCATTGAGGTGGCCACCCCCGGCATAAAAACAGTGGAAGAGGTTGCCGACTTTCTCTCTGTTTTACCCTCCCAGCTCATTAAATCCCTTATCTTTGTCGTAGACGGTGAAGAGATCGCCGTCCTGATAAGGGGCGATCATGAGCTAAACGAGGCCAAGCTCAAGAGTCTCTTAGGCGCGCAAACAGTTGAATTGGCCTTTGAACGCGTGGTTGAAGAAATTACGGGCGCGCCTGTCGGCTTTGCAGGTCCGGTAGGCCTGAATATAAGGATTGTGGCTGACCACGCACTGAAAGGGATGAGGGATTTCGTTACCGGCGGGAACAGGAAGGACCTGCATCTTCGAAACGTAAATATGAAACGGGACTTTGAAGTTGACCTCTTCGGTGACCTGCGGGTAATCACCTCCCAAGACAGTTGCCCGAGATGCGGCAGGAAAATTGAATTCGGAAGGGGCATAGAGGTGGGGCATATTTTTAAATTAGGCACCAAGTACAGTCAGGCTCTTAAAGCGGTCTTTCTGAACCATCAGGGGAAAGAGACTCCAATTATTATGGGGTGCTATGGCATAGGGGTCGGAAGAACCGTGGCAGCCGCCATAGAACAGAACCATGACAAAGATGGCATCATCTTCCCAATTCCAATCGCCCCTTTTGAGGTTATAATCCTCCCTTTACAGATGCACGACACAGGGGTAGTAGAAACAGCGGAAAAGATTTACACAGAGCTTTTAGATATTAAGGTCGACACTCTCCTTGATGACAGGGACGAACGGGCGGGTGTCAAGTTCAACGACGCAGACCTGCTTGGCATACCAATTCGTGTCACAGTGGGTGTCAAGGGGATCAAGGGTGGTCAGGTAGAGATTAAGCTGCGGTCCGAAACCGAGAGTTTCTTCGTACCCATCAATAATGCAGCATCCTCTATAAATGAGAAAGTGGAAGCCCTAAATGATTCGTCTAAATGACATCACCTCCGAGCTCATCAGCTACCATCCAAAGGCAGATATCGAGCTGATAGAAAAGGCCTATGTTTACTCGGCCAAGGTTCACCAGGGCCAGATCCGCCTTTCGGGAGAGCCCTATCTTTCCCATCCCTTGGAGGCCGCTCACATCCTTGCTCAGCTCAAAATGGATGTGATCTGCATTGCCGCCGGCCTGCTGCATGATGTTATCGAAGATACCGATGTAGAGTTAACTGAAATAAAAGATCTTTTTGGCGAAGAAACCGCCAATATCGTGGACGGCGTTACAAAAATAGGCAAAATGCACTTTGTGAATCGTGAGCAGCGCCAGGCCGAGAATGTAAGGAAGATGATCCTTGCCATGTCTTCTGATATTCGCGTGATCCTCGTCAAATTGGCCGATCGCGTTCACAATATGAGGACCTTGGGTTTCCAACCAGAAGCAAAACAGAGACTCATAGCAACCGAAACCTTAGACATCTATGCTCCCTTGGCTGGGAGGATGGGCATTAACTGGATCAAATCGAGTTTGGAAGATCTATGCCTGTTTTACTTAGAACCCGAGATCTATGCCAACATCAAGAATGCGACCGCACAGAGAAGGGGCGAGATGAATGCATTCATGGACGAGGTCAAAAAGGATCTTTCAGCCAAATTGGCGGAATTCAATATCCAGGGTACAGTCAAGGCGAGACAAAAGCATTTCTACAGCATATACAAGAAAATGTCGGACCAGGATCTCACGGTGGACCAGGTCTATGATATTCTGGCATTTCGGGTTATCGTCAATTCTATCAAAGAATGCTACGAGGTCTTAGGGCATATCCATTCTGTATGGAAACCGGTCCAGGGGAGGTTCAAAGACTATGTCTCTGTTCCAAAGGCAAACATGTATCAGTCCCTCCATACAACTGTGATAGGCCCACTTGGACAGAGAATGGAGATCCAGATCAGGACATGGGAGATGAACAGGGTGGCAAAGTCGGGAATTGCAGCCCACTGGAAGTATAAGGAGGGGTCAATTGCAACCAAGGCCGACGAAAAACAGTTTGCCTGGCTGCAGCAACTCTTAGATTGGCAAAAAAATCTCAAGGACCCCCAGGAGTTCTTAGAGTCTGTCAAAATGGACCTTTTTCCTGATGAGGTTTACGTTTTTACACCAAAAGGGGATGTCAAGGCATTCCCCAAGGGGGCCACAATAATTGATTTTGCATACGGTATACACTCGGAAATAGGGAAGAAATGTATGGGGGGCAAGATAAACGGCAAAATGGTCCCCCTCCGATACCAGCTCAAGAACGGAAATATTGTAGAAATCATCACATCCCCAAGGCAACACCCAAGTAAAGACTGGCTAAAATTTGTAAAAACCCCTAAGGCAAAAACCAAGATACGGCAATGGATAAGGACAGAGGAAAGAGATGAAAGCATAAGCTTAGGGAAAAGCATCCTGGAAAAGACCCTTCAGCATGAGGGCTTATCCCAGATCAATATTTTTAAAAGTGAACAGATCTCGGCAGTAGCTGACGAGCTTTCTTTTAATTCGGTTGAAGAGTTAGCCGCACAGGTTGGTTTTGGCAAGGTCTCGCCGAGGCAGATAGTTGGTCGGCTCAAACCCAAGTTAGGCATCACAAAAGATAAGTCACAGGGCCTCGTCACCAAAGTGGTAGGCCGTTTTTTGCGGCCTAAGGAGGGCCGCGGGATAAAGGTAGACGGGGTAAGTGATATGCTGCTCCATTTTGCCAAATGCTGCCACCCGCTTCCTGGAGAAAAGGTGATTGGGTTTATCACTCGCGGTCGCGGCATCACAATCCACCAGGAAACCTGCAGACACATCAAAAACGCCGAGTCCGACAGACTGGTGCCAGTGTCGTGGGACCATGGTGAAAATGAGGTATATCCGGCCACGCTGAAGGTAACCACTGTGGAGAGAAAGGGAATCTTAGCTGATATAAGTATGATTTTAACCCAGAAGGATGCCAACATTATCCATGCCGAGATCAAGACCACGGTAGACAATAAAGGCATCTCGTTTTTTACCATCGAGGTGGAAAGCTACAAACAGATGCAGGATATTATGAGCGCCATCAAAAAGGTGAGGAACGTGTTAATTGTGGAGAGGGTCTAAGAGGCTGCTTGATACCTGACCTTTGACTGCTTCACAACCCGGCCTGACCTGATACAGCTTGTGCATGCCTTGATCTTCACTGTCTGGCCATTTCTGACACATCTCACATTCTGAAGATTGGGGTACCAGCGCTTTTTGGTCTTATTATGGGCGTGACTGACATTATATCCCGTTACCGGCCTTTTGCCGCAGATTTCGCATACCTTTGCCATTTGGATGTCTCCTTCGATATTCGATATCAGAATCTTTAGAATTTTTTAGTTTATCCAATACGGAAACAAATATCAAGTGTTTTTTTGACACCATCAACCAATATATCTTCTTACCCGGATAAATGAAAAAGTGAAAGGACTTTTTACGGCATATCATAATCTTAATCGTACTCTTAATCATAATCGTGTTGAGTAAGATTAAGATTATGATTATGATTAAGAAATAGGGCAGCCATCTCATCCATTAATCTCTGAACCCGTGATCGACTACTATATTTTTTGGTATTTTTTGCACAGAACTCAGTCGTTAACTGTCTAAAGGGGTATTAGAAATTGCTTCAACCACCAAAACACCCGCCAAAGGCCTTACTTTTATCCTCCCTCAACTCTGTACCCGAGAGTCTGCGCCATATCCATCTCATGGGTGTTTGCGGGACAGGAATGGCATCCTTAGCAGGCATGCTAAAAGACAACGGCTATCTGATAACCGGTTCCGATCAAAACATTTACCCACCCATGAGTCTGTTTCTTAAATCCTTGGACATCCCTGTTTTCAGCGGATACAAGCCGGAGCATCTCCATCCCAGACCAGACCTGGTAATTGTGGGAAACGTGATCACAAAAGAGAATACGGAGGCAGTTGAGCTTTCAGGCCTCAAACTTCCCTACCTCTCCTTTCCCCAGGCCCTCAGGCAATTCGCATTAAAGGATAAACGATCCATTGTGATTAGCGGCACTCACGGCAAGACAACAACCTCCGCTCTAATTGCGTGGATTTTAGAACAGGCCGGCATGGACCCCGGGTTCATGATAGGGGGGATCCCACTCAACTTTGAGAAGAATTTTAAGTTGGGCAAAGGCTCCTATTTTGTCATTGAAGGGGATGAATACGATACGGCCTTTTTCGATAAGGGGCCCAAATTCTTGCATTATAATCCATGGATCACGATCCTCACCAGTATAGAATTTGACCACGCAGATATCTACCGAGATCTTGACCATGTCATAGAGAGTTTTAATAGACTAATCGGCATTATTCCATCAAAAGGGCTTCTTATCGCAAACGGGGATGATGAGACCGTGAGGCTCCAAAGCAAAAAGGCAAGATCCCGGACAGAGACCTACGGTTTTTCCGAAAATAACCTCTGGCGGGCAGTAGATGTAGCGATTGAAGAGGACTTTACGAGAATAAAGATACTCAAGGGAGGCAAAGAACAGACCTCCCTTGCGTCTTCTATTTATGGCAGGCACAATATATCCAATCTATTAGCGGCGTTGGCCTTGGGTCGCTTTCTAAAAATACCCTGGTCGATCCTAAGAGAAGCAGCCAAGACGTTCAGCGGTGTCAAACGGAGGCAAGAGATCATCGGAGAGAGGAGAGGAATCCTTGTGTTAGATGATTTTGCCCATCATCCTACAGCGGTCAGAGAGACAACAAAAGCGGTGAGAGAGAAATACAAACTCCGACGTCTGATTACAGTGTTCGAACCCAGGTCCAATTCAAGCAGGCGAAATATCTTTCAAGACCGATATGCCCTCTCTTTTGATGCGGGAGACCTGATTATGATTCCAGAACCCCCGTTAATGGAAAAAATCCCTGTTGAAGAACGCTTTTCATCGCGACAATTGGTATCTGATCTAAGCAAGAGGGGGCTTGCGGCCTCTTATTTTGAAAACACAGAACTGTTGTTGAAGGCGTTGGCAACAGAGGCGAGGTCCGGGGACGTCATCCTGATCATGTCTAATGGCGGTTTTGATAACCTGCATCAAAGGCTATTGGAGGCATTATAAGATCCTTGACGACGGCATGATTAGGGGATATAGTTATTATGAGTGTTTAAACTTAGACCCGGAAAGGTGGTGAAGGAATGTTATCAGGGTTTCTAAGGGATAATCTTAATGGACCTATAGCTAAAAGGAGGTTTTTCAAATGAAAAGGTTTTTTCTTGTTGCACTTGCCATGGTTTTTGTTCTAAGCGCAGTCGGTCTTGCCTTTGCCGGGGATAACCCTTTGAGGGCAAGCGAAAAGAACTTTAATAAGGAAATCGCCAGTTTAATTCCCAAGGACCACATTGTTAACGCCCAGCAGTTTCATAAGGTCTGGCAGGATGTGCTGGCCGGAAAGAGTAACGCCTATTTGATTGATCTAAGGACTGACACAGAATTTACAGCCTTTCATATCGAGGGGACAAACCATGTCCAGGCGGGACACTGGTACACGATTCCCAAGAAGATTAAAGATCCGAATACTGAAATTTATGTCTGGTGCCGTACTTCGCATAGGGCGAAATATGTGGCTGGTTTCTTGTATAAGATCGGCTACAAAAACGTTTATCTGTATAATGAAGGGGTAGTCGGCTGGGCCAAGGCCGGGTATTCTTTTGTCAACGCATGCACTGGCGATTTCAAGATCAACAAGTACAGGAAAAAACCCTCCAAAGCAGAAAAATCCTATAAATGGCGGTTCTGGAACTCCTTTAAATAGTGTCTGAACGAAAAGACTTACTCATTTCATAATCTTAATCGTACTCTTAATCATAATCGTGTTGAGTAAGATTATGATTAAGATTAAGATTATGAAACAGGAAAGAGTTGGCCTATCCCTAAATCCCTGAATCCCGCTGAAAGCGGGAAACTTCTGAACCCGTGAACGGGTTTGGCAAAGCGAGACCATCCCTAAACTACCCATATGCTTCTCATAGCCGTCAGGCCAGAAGTTTTTGGTATCCCATTCACAGAGGTCTCTTATGCATTTTACTGTTTCCGGGGTAGATGTTTTTCCTTTGATCCCGGTCATTGTTGCTTTTGTGGTCTCTTTTTTCACTTCCATGGGAGGCGTGTCCGGCGCATTTCTACTACTCCCGTTTCAAATGAGCGTGCTTGGGTTTGTAAACCCATCGGTTAGCCCGACCAACCTGGTTTATAATATCGTCGCTATTCCAAGCGGTGTTTACAGATACATCAAAGAGGGAAGAATGGCATGGCCCCTTGCCTCGGTTATCATCGTGGGCACACTCCCGGGCGTGTTCTTGGGGGCGATTATCAGGATAAAGTACCTGCCCGATCCCAGGAACTTCAAGTTCTTTGTGGGGTGCGTTCTTCTGTATATAGGGATCAGACTGCTACTTGATCTCACAAAAAAAGCTGCCGAAAAAAAGGTGAAGACCAGGAGGCTCGAGGAGAGGTTTAAGGAGAGGTCTAATCTGGTGAAAAAAGGGCTGCAATCAGGTCCGGGACAAGATGCGGCCATCAAGACCATCAGCTTTTCCCTTACTCGATATTCCTATCAGTTCTACGGTGAGATATTTTCCTTTAACACAACAGGTCTCTTTGCGCTTACCTTTGTTGTGGGTATGGTCGGTGGAACCTATGGCATAGGCGGGGGTGCAATCATAGCCCCATTCTTGATAGCCGTCTTCGGGCTCCCGGTGTATACCATAGCAGGTGCGGCGCTATTAGGTACGTTCATAACGTCCGTTGCGGGAGTGATATTCTACACTATTATAGCCCCGGTCTACGCAGACACCGGATTGGCAATAGCCCCTGACTGGGCCTTAGGCGCTCTTTTCGGAGTGGGTGGTTTCTTAGGCATGTACCTCGGCGCGAGAGTACAGAAATATGTGTCTGCAAAGGCGATAAAGCTGGTACTCGCTTTAATCCTTCTACTTCTCGCTTTGAAGTATATTGTTGGAATATTTGGCGGTTAGATTAGGATCTGAACTTATCCAGTTTATAACCCTTTATCTTTTTGTGAAGGTTGCTCCTTTCGATACCTATGGCCTCGGCCGTCTGTGAAATGTTCCCGTTGAACTCCCTCAACTTGGTCTCGATATAGGCCTTTTCGAATTCCCCTTTCGCCTCTTTAAGCGAATCCGACACCAAATGAGATTCAAGACCCGTCTTGATGTCGGAACTGCGGTTGAAAGGCGCAGGGATATCTTCTTTTCGGATTACACTGCCGGGCACCATAATCATAAGCCTTTCAATCAGGTTCTTCAGCTCCCTGACGTTCCCTGGCCAGTCATATTTTTGCAGGGTTGCAATAGCCTCTTCAGATACCTCTTTTGCCTCTATGTTTGTACTGAGAGAAAATTCCGGCACAAACTCATCAACCAGAGCGGGGATGTCTTCAATACGATCTTTGAGGGGCGGCACTGTCATCGGTATTACATTCAGCCGAAAATAGAGATCTTCTCTGAATCTTCCCTTTCCTATTTCTGCCTCCAGGTCCTTGTTTGTTGCCGCAATCACCCTAACGTCCACCTTAATAGTCTTTGTCCCTCCCACCCTCTCAAATTTCTGTTCCTGCAAGATTCTGAGGGTCTTTGATTGAGCCTTCAAGCTCATATCCCCAATTTCGTCCAAGAAAATGGTCCCCTCATGAGCAGAATCAAATTTCCCCTTTCTCATGGTGGACGCCCCGGTAAATGCCCCTTTTTCATGCCCAAAGAGTTCACTCTCTATAAGATCCTCTGGAATTGCAGCACAGTTCACCTCAACCATCGGCTTGTGGCTGCGCCGGCTCAAGAGGTGAATAGTATGAGCAACAAGTTCTTTTCCGGTCCCGTTTTCCCCGGAAATAAGGATCCATGCATTGGTAGGGGCCACGATTTTGATCTGCGCCTTTAGCGCTTTAATCGATTTACTGTTCCCGGTAATATTATATTTATTCTTATCCTTTTCTTTTAGAAGACTTATTTCCTCCTCTAACCTATAATATTCAAGGGCGTTATTGATGGATAAGAGAAGCTTTTCTAATGAAAGAGGCTTTTCAACAAAATCATATGCCCCTATCTTGGTAGCCTTAACCGCAGTCTCTATATTGCCATGTCCCGACATCATGATCACTTGAAGATTAGGATATCCTTTTTTGATCTCTTCAAGGGTTTCAATGCCATCAAGACCCGGCATCCAAATATCGAGAAGAACCAGATCAGGTGTCGATTCCCTAATCCTCTCTAATGCCTCAACCCCGGTTTCTGCACTGAGAACCTCGAACCCTTCATCCGAAAGAATGCCCTGCAGGGACCGAAGGATACTCTTTTCATCATCAACAATGAGAATTGTCCTAGCCATTTACTTGCCTCTCAAATCAACACTTCATCATCTCTGCTGCTATCCTGGCTGCCTTCTCTGATGCGCCTCCTTCACCAAGGCGCTTTCTTACCCCATGCAGCTTTGTTATCATTTTTTCCCTGACATGTTCATTTTCGATGAGCGTCAGAGCCTCATCTGCAAGTCTTTCAGGCGTGACTTCATCCTGAATCAATTCGGGAACCACTCTTTCTCCGGCAACAAGATTTGCTAATCCTATAAAGGACGTCTTAATCAACATCTTACCAATCCGATAGGAAAGGGGGGTCACTTTGTATACAATAACCATGGGAACCGCCATAATAGCCGTATCCAAGGTCGCAGTCCCGGAGGTTACCAGGGCAATATGACAACGATCCAAGACCTCATAGATATCTCCCTGATTAACCTCTATGTCCAACGAGGATTTTCTGATAAAGGGGTCAATAAATTCAGGTTCAATGGTCTCGGCTAATGGCAACAAGCATTTAATATTCGGATATCTAATTTTAAGGATTTCGGCCGATCTGATCATTATGGGGAGCATATTCCTGATCTCCTCCCTACGGCTCCCTGGCACCAGCCCGACTACAGGATTTTGGATTATGAGTTGAGGGTTGCGGGTTGCGGGTTGCGAGTTGCGGGTTGCGAGTTTAAATGCGTCCAAAAGGGGGTGGCCTACATAATCAACATTGACGCCCCTTTTCTTGTAAAACTGTTCCTCAAATGGCAGGATGACCGCCATCCGGTCAACACGTTTTGCAATTTTCTTTACGCGTCCCCTTCTCCACGCCCATACCTGCGGACTTATGTAATATAAAACAGGGATCTGCAGTCGCCTGGCGATCCGGGCCACATAGAGATTGAATTCGGGGTAGTCTATGAGAATCAAAAGATCAGGATGGTGGGTTTTCAGTGTGGCTTTCAATTTATTGGCCGCCCTGAAAATCGTGTGAAGCCTCTGCAGGACCTCGGTCAAACCAACTACTGCCATATCAGATGAGGAGACAAGGATCTTGACCCCTGCCTGTTTCATGTTCGTCCCTCCGATACCACAAAAGGTAACGCCAGAGCAGGAGGCTTTTATGGCTTTCACAAGATTTGAGCCGTGCAAATCGGCAGAGGCCTCGCCCGCAACCATGAGCACCAGCTTGTGAGCCCTGGTATTTGATCTCGTTAAGTGGTTGAGTGGTTGAGTGGTTATTTGACGACCTCTGGGGATTAGAAAGCGGGCCTGAAATTCTTGCAGCCTCTCTCAATCTGGTCAATAATGTTGAGGGCGACTCTTAAGGCATTTCGCCCATCCTCACCGGTTACTACCGGATCTGATCCATTTGTGACAGAGCTGATAAACGAAGATATCTCATCGTTTAGAGGGTCACTCTCAGAATATTTCTCTTTACTTGTATCTACCCGAGGGAAATCATCTGAATCTCTTTTCTCAGAGTCAAGGCTGATTACAGTAAGTTGCCTTTTCCCGCAATCGGCAGATATATATGCGTCCGGCTGAAACACACGGATCTTTCTCAACATCTTCCCTGATACCCGGCTTGCGGTCAGATTGGCGGCGGTCCCGTTTTCAAAAATAAGCCTGACATTAGCAATGTCCGTTTTGTCGGTAATTACAGGCAAACCCACCGCATGGATCTCTTTCACCTCTGACGGGACAATATGGAGAATGATGTCCAGATCGTGGATCATCAGGTCAAGTACCACATCAACGTCAAGCCCCCTTTTTGTGAAAAGGTTCATGCGATGAGACTCAATAAAGACGGGGCTGTTCAACATACGCTCCATCTTAACAATGGCCGGATTAAAGCGTTCTATCAGACCCACCTGCAGTACCAGATCCCGCTGCCTGGCCATGCTGATCAGGGTATCAGCCTCGCTGAGGTCATAAGTGATAGGCTTCTCGATAAGCATGTGAATCCCTTTTTTCAAGATATCCTTGGCCACCTCAAAATGCATCTCAGTGGTCACTGCCAGGCTCACTGCGTCCACCCTGTCCAAGATATCCCGGTGATCCCCATAGGCCTTTGTATTGTAACGCTGTGCTATCTCATTGACGCGATCAGCATCCACATCCACCACACCGACGAGTTCCACCCCCGGAATACCCTTGTATTTTTGTACATGGTATTCCCCAAGGTGTCCCACCCCAATAACTGCGACTCTAAATTTATTCTGTTTCATTTGGTTTATCCTGCTTCAGTAAAAGCCCTAAGACATACTGATGGAAATCATGGAGATATTCTCCCTGTCAGCTTCTGCTATCATCTCTTTCTTATCAAACAGCAGGGTATAACCTGCCTCAACGGCCAGGACCGCGCCTTTCACCTTGGACATCACCTTAATAGTTTCGAGACCCACACAAGGCACGTCAAATCTGAGGTCCTGATTTGGTTTACTCACCTTCACCACAATGGCCTTTTCCCTCGCTAATCTCCCACCCCTTAGGATAGTAGCGTCGGTGCCATCAATCGCTTCAAGGGCCAGAACCGTCTTTTTCCTTACGACTACAGACTGTCCGATATCCAAACGCCCCAATTCTTTGGCCACCTTCCATCCGAAATCCACATCTTCCCTTTCGGCCTTAGTCGGTCTCCTTGCCGTAAGACATCCCTCTGGCGCTATCAACTCAGGCAAAAAACGGATGGAACTTATAATCTCTACACCTTCCTTGGCCAATTCCTTTGTCACGGCTCTTAAGATATCATCATCATGAAAAATGGCAAGTCTTGACAAGATTGCAAGGCCTTTAAGATCAGGTCTTATGTTTTCGAACATCCGTTTCTTGGTGATAGTCCCTGCCATCAGGGCATTTCTGACGCCATTTTTCTTGAAAGCCTTAATCAAGTGCCCCAACTGCCCTAATTTTATCCAGACAATCTCATCGACCTTGTCTGACAATAAAGGCTCGGTCTCATCATGGTGCGCCACGGCCACAATTCGCACACCCTGTTTTCTCGCAGCGTCTGCTATTAGCAGGGGAAACTGCCCGCCCCCAGCAATCATGCCAATTGTTTCGCCGTTCTCACTAATCATTTATTTTAATACCGTATAGGACGCAGATAAACGCAGAGGTTCAGGATCAGGATATAAATAAACACATGCCAGTCTTGGAGTAAATCAACAATCATCAATCATCAATCACCTAAGTATGCCTCTCTTTGACTTACCAAGAAAATCTAAAAGCATCTCCAGTTCGGGGATGAGTTCAAGCTCCTGCCTTACCTGAGCTATTCCATCGCTTAGGTTCCTGTTTTTTCGCCAGAGGATGCTGTATGCCTTTTTCAGCACGTCGATAGTCTCTTGTGAGAATCCTCTCCGAATCATCCCCTTTTGATTAATGCCATATAGCTTGGCCCTTGGGCCTGCCGTAATCATAAAGGGGGGCACATCCCTGTCAATCCCTGCTTTGGCTCCAAGATAGGCATGGGCGCCTATCCGGACGAACTGCTGAACAGCTAAAAAAGCGCCCAAAATGGCATATTCTCCAATCTGCGTGTGACCTCCCAATGTAGCCCCATTGGTCAGGATGACACCATCCTCGAGATGGCAGTCATGGGCAACATGCGCATAGGCCATGAGGTAGTTGTTATTGCCTATCACCGTCTCCCAGTCCTCTTTTGTGGTGGCCCGGTTTATGGTAACATATTCCCTCACTATGTTGTTATCACCCATTATCAAACGCGTGTCTTCGTTATTATAACCTGTGTCCTGTGGTGGTGTGCCTATGGAGGAAAATGGATATATTCTGTTTTTTTCTCCCATACGGGTATGACTCTCAATGACCACATGAGGCCCTATCACTGTATCACGCCCGATAATAACATCTTCCCCCACGGTACTATAGGGGCCTATCTTAACTCCGGCAGCGAGTTCAGCGTTCGAACTGATCACTGCCGAAGGATGGATTTCTACATTATTAGTCATCAATCCAATCATCCTATGACAGCCACGAGATTCGCTTCAGCAACCAGATCACCGTCCACAAAGGCCTTCCCTGCCATCTTCCATATCCTGGATCCTGTTCTTAAAGCTTCAGCTTCGAATCTGAGTTGGTCGCCCGGGACAACCGGCTTTCTGAATTTGACCTTATCCATAGAAACAAAAAAGATTTCACCCAACTCTCCCCGCTCCATTACATTCGGGATTGATAAGCGGGCGAGCACACCCCCTACCTGCGCCATCGCCTCAATGATGAGCACCCCAGGCATTATCGGGTTGCCCGGGAAATGGCCTTGAAAAAAGGGTTCATTTGCCGTCACGTTTTTTATCCCGACCACCCTTTTGCCCGTCTCCATTTCAATGATCTTGTCAACTAACAAGAAAGGGTAGCGGTGGGGAAGAATCCTTATGATGTCTTCATATTTCAAGGGAAGATCCATAATTAAACCTCATCCTTATCTAATTTCTTCTCTATTTCCTCCATCTTTTTTTCAAGATCTCTGACACGCTGTTTAAATTCGGGAAGCCGTTTTGTCAAACTGGAAACCTTAAGGTGGAGGCGATGGGAAATGGCTGGAGTTCCTGAAACAACATCTCCGGGAGGGATCGATTTCATAAGACCGGATTGCGCGGCAATCATAGCCCTGTCCCCAATCTCAATATGATCAATGGTGCCGACCTGCCCCCCGATAATAACCTCCCGTCCGATATGGCAGCTCCCGGAGATCCCTGCCTGAGCGACTATGATTGAATCCTCTCCAATGACCACATTATGGGCAACTTGCACCAGGTTGTCAATTTTTGTCCCCCTTTTTATCCATGTCTTCCCTAATGCAGCACGGTCTATGCAGTTGTTAGCGCCGATCTCCACCTGATCATCGATCTGAACTATACCAGTCTGGGGAATCTTTACTGAAGAAGCGCCATCCCTGACAAAACCGAACCCATCGTCCCCTATGACAGTACCTGAATGGATAATTACATCGTTTCCGATCAGGCAATCTCGCAGAATGGTTACGTTAGGATATATTAAGCTTCTCTTTCCAATCTTTACTCCTTCGCCTATGAACACCCCGGGGAAGATAGTTGTCTCGTCCCCAATCTCCGCGCCTTCACCGACATACACCAATGGGTAAATCGACACGTCTTTTCCGATCAGGCTGTTTTCATGGATGACGGCCTTCTGACTTACCCCCGGATGCCTCGACAACAGAGGGGCAAAAACAGCCGCTACCTTAGCATATGATAATTCAGGGTTGGAGACCACCACCTGGGCACCTTTAAAAGAACGGTCACCCCGGGAAATCAATATGGCGCCGGCCTTGGTTTCCTTGAGGCCTTCCCTGTACCGCCGGTCAGCAAAAAAAGAGATCTCTGAGGGACCTGCTTCATGCAAAGAGTTGATGCCCGTAATAATAAGACCCACGTCTCCGAGAACCTCTCCCCCCACAATTTCCGCAATTTTCTCAAGTGCTATTTCCAAAACCCGCCTACTCCTATTTCTATTTCTTGTCGTATGCCTCTGTGACCTGCTTCGTGATATCTATGGCATCATCAGAATAGATAAGCCCCATTGTGCCCACCTCCAGGATGATGGTGTAGCTCTCCTTTTGTGCAATTTTTTCCACGACTTTTTCTATTTCTTTCCCAACTTTTCTCGTTGCCTCAAACTCAGCGTCTTTCATCTCCTGAGTGACTTCGCCATACATATACTTATAATGCCGGGTCCTTTTTCCCAATTCCATCTCCTTGTCTTCTTTGGCATCAAGGCTCAACATCATGCTCTGTTTCCGCAACTCCTCTTCGATTTTTGCTATCTGGGCCCTCTCCCCATCCAACTTCATTTGAAGGGCATTGAACCTCACCTTCAACCCCTCCCTGACTTTCTGAAACTTTACAGAATTCTGTTGAAGTTCCTTCATATCAAGTACTCCAATCTTGACGCCTCCTGCCCAAACAATCTTGTTTTGCAGACAAAAAAGTAACGAAATACAGAAAAACAATAGACTAATCTTTTTCATTTCTACCCCCTCCTTACGATTGAATATTAAATATTGATAAAGCTACAACCCCTTGGTACCTATATTTCGAAATTCCGTCATGTTTGCGTAGGATTTATGCCACAGCCAAATTGAATATTTTGTGGAATTCTATCGCTTTTATTAGATAATGACAGAGCGAAGCGACTTCCGCAAATAGTCAATATTCAACAGTCAATATTCAATTTGGTTCCGGCTTC
>Ga0190283_1000701_pt1 | contig 16774 bp, 8 predicted proteins | sample 48691801_MG_FD_161669 | JGI IMG/M metagenome (GOLD analysis project Ga0190283, IMG submission 161669) | Hydrothermal vent microbial mat bacterial communities from Southern Trench, Guaymas Basin, Mexico - 4869-18-0-1_MG | ecosystem: Environmental > Aquatic > Marine > Hydrothermal vents > Microbial...
AACCGGCTGTCTCAAACATTTACGATGATGGCGGGAATGCGACAAATCTTCCGCAATTCGTTAATCGCTCAATCGACAATTATCGTCTGCTGCAATCGTCATTTTCTGTCGATAGCGCCACTAATCTACCTGGAATTTTTCAGCTCATCGAACTCGATGGCAATTGCCGCGTGTCAAACATTGTTGATAGAGGCGCTTACGAATTATTTGCTTATCCTCTGCCGGATATTTCTATTACTACTTTATCGGATACATTAACTTATGATTTTTATTCTTACGGTTTCGCGGGCACAAACAATGAATACGCAACAGGTAATTTCCAAATCTCTAATTCTGTAAACGGCGTCGTCTCTAATTTTTCAAGAAGCGGGCTCTCGTGGAATTCGCCCGCGCTGCCGCTTGCCGTAGGCACAAATTCTATTACTGCTTTCGCAAGTAGCGCAGGAAAATATGTCGCTTCAGATTCTATTCAAATCATTCGGCTCGGCGTCGGATCCGGCGCGCCTTTCATCAATATCACAAATGGTAATTCTTCCGTCATTTATGACGAAACTTCCATCTTTATCGCGGGAACTAATAATATTCATACCGTCGGCTCGCTCTGGATGACTAATTTTAATAACGGATATTCCATTTATTTTTATCCGACAAGTGACGACTGGTTCTCTGTTGAAATTCCGTTGACTCCGGGAACTAATGATATTTATCTTTTTGGTACAAATATTTTCGGACAAATCACAAATGATAATGTTATTATTGTTAGAGAACCGGGGACAGGCATTCCTTTTGTTAATATCACTTCAGAAATCTCTTTTGTTACTTTCGATGTTACTTCTATAAACATCGCAGGCACAAATAACGAGCAGGTCACCGGAATGTGGCTGACTAACAATCTCGCCGGCACTGTCGGCTTTGCCGCTGCAGAATCGTGGTCCACGCCTCTTGTCCCGCTCGCCGTCGGAACTAATTTTATTTATGTTTTCGGCACAAATTCCCTCGGCCAAATTTCTAATGATTTTATAAACATCACTCGCGGCACACCCGGAACGGGCGCACCTTTTATTGATTGCACAAATGCCGATAGAGAAGTTGAAAATAATATTACTGAAATTATTCTCACAGGAACCAACAACCTTAATGTTGTCGGTAAAATGAAAATTGAAAACCCGCTTACCGGCGAACAAAAATTCTTCAACGCCACGGAAAGTTGGACTGCTCCCTCTATTTCTCTCGATGAAGGGCTTAATGATATTAAAATTTCAGGAACAAATATTTATGGCGACATTGATGTTGACCTCGTGCTTATTACAAGAAAAGGTCAGGCTACAGGTCCGCCTTTTGTTGATATTACTACCACTTCGCAATGGGTGAACTATGATTTCGCTTCGGTTTCCGTCGCGGGAACTAATAATTCTCATGTTACAGGCGCAATGTGGATTTCTAATTCCGCAAATCATGCGGTTAATTATTTTTCTTCAGAATTGATTTGGACATCCGCGCCAATCGCTCTCGCCGTTGGCACAAATACTCTTTTCGTATTCGGACAAAATGCGGCAGAAGAACAAACGTCTGACTTCGTCGTTATCACTCGCGGCATTCCGGGTACCGGAACTCCTGTAATTCAAATCACTAACGCAGATAAGTTTGTCACTTTCGATGAAACCTCAATCCAAATTTCCGGATGGGCTAATTCTAATGTTGTGGGATTTATGCTCATCTCGAATTTGCTAAATTATTCCACCGCCGATTTCGCCGCGCAACCCGCATGGCAAGCTCCGACTCTTCCTCTTGATGTCGGCACAAATATTTTTATCGTTTACGGCACTAATCTTTTCAGTGAGCAGGGGAGCGATACGGCAGTCATTATTCGTGAAGGTCCGGGATCAGGCATTCCATTCCTTGACATTACCACCACTGCTTCTTTTGTTAAATCTGATGTTGAATTATTTTCTGTTTCAGGAACTAATAATCCTAATATTGCGGGCTATATGTGGACGTCTAATTCCGCGAACGCGGAGGTAGAAACTTTTCCGGTTTCTAATTTATGGACTACTCCGCAACTGCCGCTCGTTATCGGCTGGAATGATATTTATGTATTCGGGTCAAACCTTGTTAATCAAACAACATCTGATGTTGTCAGAATTACTCGCGGTACTCCCGGAGAAGGAACACCGATTATCACAATTTCAACTACTAATTCAATTCTTAACTACGATTATTCAACTTTCTTAATCGAAGGGACAATTAATTTTAACGTCATGGGCGGTATGTGCTTGTCGAATGCGGCAAACGGCGCTATTGCACATTTCGACTCAACGCAATTCTGGGCTGCTGCTGTTCCTATTGATGTTGGAACAAATATCATTACTGCTTACGGCACTAATTTCTTGAACGATATCGCTTCCGATAACGTTACAATCATTCGCCTTGAAGCCGGAACCGGTACGCCGTTCATTGACATTACAAACGAAAATCTTATTGTTCGGCACGATACTTCTTCTTATGTCGTCGCAGGAACTAATAACGCGAATATTGTAGGATATATGTGGATTACAAATGGCTCGGACGGATCGCTTCAATTCTTCCCGGCTAGTGAAAGTTGGACTGCTCCTCCGGTTAATCTAAGCAGACATCTTAATAATATTTCCGTCTTCGGAACTAATATTTACGGCGAGCTCGCATTCGACAACATTCTCATTGACAGACCGGTACCGTCAGGCGTTACTAATTTTGTTTCTTCCGCTGGTTCGCACCAATGGCCCTTTATCTCCTGGGCGACAGCCGCTACAAATATTGAAGCAGCTGTAGAAGAAACTGTTGACGGAAATATGGTTCTTGTTGCGGACGAAACTAATTTTATCACTTCGCCGATGCACATTGACAAAAATATCATTCTTAAAAGTGTTTCGGGAAGTTCTGACGCTACGCTGATAGTTAAAACTTCCAACTCTGATTCTCCTATTCATTTTTCAAAAGGTGTTGTTGATGGTTTCACTTTAATTCCCGCTCCCGGAAATTCTATCGTTGTTTCTAATGGCGGTTGTTTTTACCTTGATGGAAATGTTATTATTAAAAATTGTGTCTTCAAAAACTTTTCAGCAGCAAAAGATGGCGGCGCTGTTTACTGCGATAACGGCACTATATCAAATTGTATTATAAAATCCTGTTTCGCTGCTGATGCAGGCGGTGCTGCTTATCTTAATGGCGGCGCGAGGCTTCTTGACTCCTTTATTACAAATAATTATGCTCCAAGAGGCGGCGGTGTTTATATCTCTTTCACTGGCTCGGTCTCAAACTGCGAGCTTGTTGGTAATTATTCTTATTACCCGATTGGCGGAGGAAGCTATGAAGACAAAGGCGGTGCACTTTACTGCGATAATGGCGGTGTTATTGAACATTCTTTAATTCATGACAATATTTCCAGGAACGGCTCCGCTGTTTATATGCTCTCTAACGGGAAAGTAACTCACTGCGATATTTATAAAAACTATTCAGTCTATTATTCCGCTGTTTATTGCGAATATGGTGGAGAAATTTTTCATTGCAAAATCTCCGAAAATACTGCCCTGAACGGAGCGGGCGTTTGCTTGAGTTATGGCGGAAGCATTCGAAACGCTCTTATTGTTAACAATGCTGCCGCTGCTGATGGCGGTGGGGTCTATGCCGCGGGGAATGCTTTGCTTGAATGCTGCACTATTTCAAGTAACATTGCCTCAGACACTGGCGGGGGAATTTATTCCGATTCTTCGGCTTCTATAATTAATTCCATTATCTATCATAACATTGCTGATGTCTCGAACAATTATTATTCAAGCAACGGACAAGCTGATTTTATACATAGTTGTTCAACACCTCTTCCGTCAGGTGTCGGAAATATTTCTGACGATCCCAGGCTGGCCAATCCGCTTATGGGATTCTTTAAACCTGCTGCCGATTCACCGTGCATCAACACCGGCTCTAACAGCGTCTGGATGATTTCAGAAAAAGATTTTGCGGGTAATCCAAGAATCCTCAATGAAATTGTTGATATGGGGGGGTACGAATTTACTAATGAACCTATTATCTGGACGTCTCTTCTCACAGTCGATTTCGGCGATGTTGTTGTTGATTCTTTTGTTACTTCCTCTTTTGTTATCGGTAACGCCGGCGATGAAGCTCTTAACGGTTCTGTCCAGCAAATAGACCCGCCTTTCTTTATAGACTCCGGTTCTCCTTATTCTATTTCAAGCTTGTCAAGCGCTGTTGTTTCCATTATGTTCGCGCCATCCGAGGAGACAAATTATGTGAATGAAATTTTCCTTTCCGGCGGGGGAGCTTCTACTGTTGTTCTGAAAGGAAACGGCATCCCAGAACCCTATCTATTTATTATTTATCATCTTTCATTAATTATTTATTATTTGAAAAAACGTCTATAGTGTCCATCATGTCCAAGTCCCCCTTTGAATGGGGATGTTGTCCTTGGCGTCCTTGTCCATCTCGTCCTCCCTGTCAATGCTGTCATCTCTTGACAAATACCTTCCTTTTACATAATATATATCTTTAAAAAAGTCTAATATTATGAAAAAATTATTTATATTTATAACGCTTCTTTTGGTGGCAGCCTGCCAGGCTGTTTATACAAAAACAGGCAACAAGGAAACGCAATTGAAAAACCTGAAATCAAAACATATTCTTGTGGCTATGTGGGGATGGCAACCGGAAATTCTCGCCCCCAGCGCGACTAATCACGGCTTTGAAGTCGTCGTCAAGCCCGGCGGAAATAATATTGAACAGCATAAAAAAGAAGTTCCTGTCTGGGCAAAACACAAGTTGAAAATGCTCGTTCGAGCCGACCTTTTTACCGTCAAAGACCCGTTTGACAAAAAACAAATAAAAAAAGGTTGCGCAAACTGGAAAAAGTTATTAAGTTCCATGAAAAAAATAATCCTAATGTTGTCGGTTATGTGATAATGTGGGGATTTCTCGGCGAGGGCGGTTTTCTGCCGAATTATGTCTTTTCTGAAAAAGCAAAAAAAGCGTTTAATGATTATATGAAAACGCCCGGAATGCCGCTGCCGAAACAACCGCCTGTTGGAATGCCGGGCAGCTTAAGATGGGTTAAATGGCTTGAGTTCCGCTCGAAAAAGTTAGCGGAATTCCGTGCCGACTACATTAAATTTGCTAAGCAGTTTACTGATAAGCTTGTCGGAACATGGAGCGAGTTTTATTCTGTTGACAATTACGCGCTAAATATGGGCGCCGCGCCCGGCAGCGATTTTCTATTCTACGATCTTTCGTTTGGCGATGTTACTGTCAATCAAAAAATTGCGCTCGCGGAAAGTCACGGGAATATGGAAACTTTTCCGACTTTTGAAGCATGGCGCGATTATATCCTGCCTTTTATGGCAAAAGCAGCGGGTGAAGGCGTTACGCCTATGGCGTTCCAGTTCCCGATGACGCGCGGCGCCGTCGCGCAGGGAAACACAAATCAAAAAAAATATTTCGTTGATAAAATCGAGGACGAATACAGTTTGAAAATAAGTCATTATATGAAAGAAATTATTGACGCGGCAAAAAATACGAAAATTGAAAAACCTGATGTGCTGCTCGTTTATGACTCTTTTCAAGCCGGAGCGATGCCTGCTGACAAGTGGTATGGCAGAGTTTTGTGGTCCTATTACTTTGGGACGAAACAAATTGAGTCGGCGATGAGAATGATGGGCGTTAATATTCCAGTAAAATCACCGGATCAGGCACGCTCAAACTTGTCCTATGTTTTCGGAAGCTACGGCGTTACAGGAAATATGGCCTGGAACACTACCAATAAAGATATCAAAATAGAAATGGCGAACGGAGAAAAAGTAGTAATCCCAAAGCACGGCTGGACGACAGTCCGTTGTCCCTAATTTTCTATAATGGTCATTCTGTCCATTGTGTCCATAATGTCAAAAAAAACAAAACTCAAATGAAAAACGCAAAAGAAAAAATCAGAGAAAAAGTTTATCAAACGCCTTTCATTGATACTCACGAACACTTGTGCGAAGAAAGCGACAGGCTTAACGAGTCACCGAAAACTGATTTTTGGATTAACTTGCTTCGCCCTTACTTAGGCGATGACATGGTTTCCGCCGGCCTTCCGGTTTCAGAATTTGAAAGAATCTGGAAACCTGAAACTTCGCTGCCTCAAAAATGGAAAATCATTGAACCTTATTGGAAAGACATCAAAAATACAAGTTACGCGAAGTCAATTCTCATTACTCTAAAGATGCTTTACGGAATTGATGAAATAAATCGAGGAAACCTTGATGAGCTCCAGAAAAAATATCTGAAACTTAAAAAGAAAGGTTATTACAAAACTGTGCTTAGAGATATCGCAAATATTAAATATTGCCAGGTAAACAGCCTTCACGGGAAATGTTTCAGGGAAACGGAATATCCGGAGCTGCTGAAACAAGACCTTTCTATTGTTCCCATGTTCACCGACACAGATTCTGTGCTTGGCGAAGGGATTGTGCCGTTTAGCGAACCCACAGGAATAAAAGTAAAAAATATTGATGACTGGTATTCGGTTATTGACTGGTATTTTGAAAAGTACGGAAAAAAAGCCATCGCGGTAAAATCCCAAAACGCTTATAACCGTACAATGGATTATGAAAAAGTCCCTAAAGAAAAAGCCGCGCCTGTTTTTATGAAATGGCTGAAAAATGAAAAGTTGGAAAATGATGAAAAGAAAGCCCTCGAAGACCACCTCTTCTGGTGCGCCGTTGACAAAGCTACTGAATATAATCTTCCCGTAAAACTCCACACCGGATATTTCGCGGGCTTTAACGGTATGCCTATGGAAAGGTTAAGAAAACATCCCGGTGAACTAACAAAACTCTGCATGAAATCTCCGAAAACTAAATTTGTTTTTATGCATATGACTTACCCGTACCAAAACGAACTTATTGCTATTGTAAAGCATCATTCAAACGCGTATGCGGCGTGCTGCTGGGCTTGGATAATAAATCCGATAGCGACAAAAAACTTTTTAAAAGAGTTTCTTGTCTCCGCTCCTGTCAGCAAGATTTTAACTTTCGGCGGTGACTACGGGCACGTCGAAGCGGTCGTCGGCCACGCTGAAATTGCAAGGCAAGGAATTACTCAAGCTCTCACAGAACTTATAGATGAAAATTGGTTTTCTTTGGATGGAGCCTTAAAAATAATCGAACCAATAATGTACAAAAATGCGCAAAAAATATTTTCTTAGTAGCCTTAAGGCCTTAAGGCCAAGCGAATTTAATTATTTTGTTATAAATCATTTTGTTAATTGAAAAATTATTCTACCATAAATCATTCTTCCTTATTTTATCTTTTGAGTACAAAATCTAAAAGTTTAAATACAAATATAATTTTAATTGTACTGCAAATAAATTGTACTGCAATATTTCTTGATTGTTCTGATGAGGTTGACAAATTGTCATGTTTATGATAAAATATCAGAAAATAACAAACCAAAGGTGCGTTTATGTCTGATATAAAACGGAATTTGATGCCTGAAGTTATAAAACTACTGAATTCTTTTCCTGTAGTTGCTATTTTGGGAGCACGCCAAAGCGGAAAAACTACTTTGGCGAAAATGGTTACAAATAATTCATGGTCATATTTTGATCTTGAAAAAGGTGATGACTATGATTTTATAACAAAAGATTTTTCTTTTTTCTTTAAGGAATATTCCCGGCACGTAATTATTGATGAAGCACAGGAATCCCAACAACTGTTTAGAGAGTTACGGTCAACTATAGACGCTGACCGCAAAAAAAAAGGACGGTTTATAATTACAGGTTCAAGCTCGCCGGAACTTTCATCCAAACTATCAGAAACATTAGCGGGAAGAGTTGCGATATTAGAACTTGGAACGCTAAAGATGAACGAGCGATTTTCTTTGCCACTTTCAAATTTCTATAAAATTTTAAAAAATAAGCCGCCTGAAAAACAGCTTTCAGCTTTGATGAATTTAAAATCAAAGTTAAAATATGACGATGTAATAGAACATTTTTTAACGGGCGGTTATCCTGAACCTGTTTTATCTTCCGACAAAGAATTTTATTTGCAATGGATGGATAATTATATGAGGACTTATGTGCAACGCGATATAGCAAAATTATTTCCAGGGTTAAATAATGTAGATTTCCGCAGATTTATTTCTATTCTTGCGGAATTGAGTGGCTCAATAATTAATCGAGCTGAGGTTGCGAGAACTTTGAGCGTAAGTGAGGCTACAATAAGAAAATATCTTGAAATAGCCGAAGGAACATTTGTCTGGCGAAATTTGTTAAGTTTTCAAAAATCTTCAAGTAAATCAGTAACAAAAATGTCAAAAGGCTATATTCGGGATTCCGGTTTAACAAACTATCTTTTAAAAATAAACGATAGAGAGCGGTTGTTACGGCATCCTGGGACTGGTTTTGCTTTTGAAGCTTTTGTTATCGAAGAAATTATTAACGGGTTTAATGGAATTGGCGCATCGCAATTAGATTATAATTATTTTAGAACGAAAAACGGCGCGGAGGTAGATTTGATTATTGATTCTCCGTCTTCTATAATTCCGATTGAAATTAAGTTAGGAATTAGTATAAAACGGAATCAACTTTATTCATTAACTCAATTTATAAACAATAACAATTGTCCTTATGGAATTTTGATTAACAATGGGAATGAAATAAAAAAACTTACGGAGAAAATAATTCAAATTCCTGCGAAGTATATTTAATTAGAAATTATTCTACCATAAATCATTCTTCCTTATTTTATCTTTTGAGTACAAAATCTAAAAGTTTAAATACAAATAAATAAAATTAATTTTATCTTCATGAATAAAAACACTAACTGGATTTGGTCTAAAAACAATTCAATAAATCAGCACGTTTTATTTGCTAAAAATATTAAAACGACTGAATTATCTGGTAATCTAAATATAAAAATTACCGCTGCTTATCATTACGAACTTTTTATCAATGGAGAATTTATTTCGCGCGGGCCCGTTCACTGCAACCCGAAAAACTGCTTGTTTGATGAGCTTGCTTATGATGTAACTCAAATCTCTGATTTGAATATTTCCGTAATTGTAAACTATTATAAAGACACTCATATTCATTTTCTTATTCCAACAGAAACTGGCGGTTTGGCTGCAGAGTTTTCTTGTAGAAAATTTTCGTTTTCTACTGACGAAACTTGGAAATGCCTTGACCTTAAAATGTGGAAAGAAGATGTTCCGGAGAAATCTTTCATGATTAATTATCTTGAAGATTACGATGCAAGAAAAGAGCCAGAAGGATGGGAAAATAAAATTTTTACAAACAAAACTATTGAGAAATGGGATAACGCAACTTTAATTTCTGATTCAGAAAAAATCTGGAATAATTATCAACTGCGACCTGTTCCTTATTTAAAAAGAAAAGTTATTACTCCGGAAAAATTTATAGCTTACAAAACAGAAGAAAAAGGCGCTGATAAGATTGAAGAAATTTCTGCCTTTTGCGAAAAAGAAGCTTTAAATGTTGTTTGCGAAAATAATAATTATGATTTGAATAAAATTAACTCTCTTTTAAAAAATAATGTTGCTAATGTTTTTGCTTTTGACCTTAAAAAAGAACGTATAGGTTTTTATTATTTTGAAATCGAAGCGACCAATGGAACAGTTATAGAGTTTTCTGGGGCGGAAGCAATGAAAGACGGAAGGCCGTGGGTTTATAGAATTGACACTTTAAGTTCTGCGAGGTATATTTCTAAAGGTGGCAGACAAAAATTTACTTCTTTTACTTGGGACGGGTTCAGATACATTCATTTTGCTGTAAGAAACAATGTTGAAGATGTTAAAGTTATAAACGTCGGTTGTATCGAGAGAAAAGCGCCTTTAAAATGTAACGCAGATTTTGAATCTGCTGACAAAGAACTCCAAAAAATATTCGAGCTTTGCAAATACACTCTGGAAATTTCCGCCCAGGAACACCTTATAGATTGTCCGACACGCGAGCAGAGCCAATACTGGGGCGATGCGCTTTTTATCGCTGAAAGTTTGTGGAAAGGTTTCTCGGAAAAAAAATATTTTAATTGGTATCTTGACTGCTACATCAATGTTCCGATAAAAAAAAACGGGCAAATTTCCTGTGTTTATCCCGGTGAACATATGTCGCTCCTTGATTATTCTTTAATTCCGCTTATTGGCCAGGATATTCATAAAAAATATACGGGTGAATATTACAGGCCAAAGGAAACTTTTGACAAGGCGATGGGAATAAAAAAGTGGTACGATAGAAATAAAAACGCCGACGGGCTTATTGATTTTGATTACAAAGAATATTTTGATAATGGTTTAATAAATTTCATCGACCATCCGGGAATAGGCTGGGCGAAGTTTCCGCATAAAGGAATTGAAAGAGACGGCACGAGCTGCCCTTTGAATACTTTTTATTATGGGTTTCTAAAAATTCTTTCGGAAATGGCGAAAGAACTTGGCGATAAAAATTTTGAAGCTTTAAACTCTGAAGCTAAACTTTTAAAACAAAATATAAAAAATTATTTTTTTGATGGCGAAGTTTTTCATGATGTTAGTCGAAATGGAAGTCAGGGTGAAGGAACTTCCTGGCAATCTAATTTTCTTGCTGTTTATTTTGAAATAATAGAAGGCAAAGAAGCTAAAAAAACGCTCCTAACAATGTTAGAAAATTTTGGAACGCTTTGTCGTACTTGTCCTTATTTTTATTTTTTCAATTTACCTGCTATGGAAAAAGCAGAATTAAAAACTGAAGCTGTGAATTTAATTAAAAAAATGTGGGGGCCGATGATTGAACGTGATGCGACAACTACTTGGGAAGGGTTTGGAGGAACAGACAGAGATTCTTATTGTCATCCGTGGTCAACAGCTCCGTTCTTGTTTTTTCTTAACCACAAAAAAATGTAACCGAAATTTTAAATTTTGGATAATATAACATAATGTTTTGCTGGGCATTTACGAAATCATAGATTTCATTTTCATAAAAAATAGATGTTGATGATTACTTGAAGCAGTATTTTATCGGGCACTACAACCCGCGCGGAAACTTTTTCCATGCCTGGGCGATAAAAGATAAATTAGTTGAAACATTAAATCCAAAACCTATTGCGTATCCGAACAAATAAACTGTAAATCTGTTTTTATCTTTTGTTTGTAAAATAAAAACAAATTTTATCCGACAAAATGAAACATCAAATAAAAGCTGTGCTTTTTGACTTGGACGGCGTTGTCGTTTTTACTGACAAGTATCATTACCTCGGTTGGAAAAAACTTGCCGATGAAAAAGGCTGGGATTTCAACGAGGAAGTTAACCACGCCTGCCGCGGAATTCCAAGGCTTGCTTCCTTGCAGGTTATTCTCGAACATAACAAAATAGACTTGCCGGATGTAGAAAAAGAAGAACTCGCGAATGTAAAAAACGAGTATTACAAAGAACTTATCAAGCAAATAAATTTAGACGATATTTATCCGGGGATTATGGAATTCCTCGATAAATTAAAAGCTGAAGGCGTTAGGTTGGCAATTTGTTCTTCAAGCAAAAACGCCATGACTGTTCTTGAAGCGTTGGACTTGTCTAAATATTTTGATGCGGTAGTTAGTGGAAAGGATATTAAAAATCCCAAGCCCGATCCGGAAATCTTTCTTAAAGGCGCGGAACTGTTAAATATGCATCCCGTCCATTGCCTTGTTTTTGAGGACGCGGAATCAGGTGTTGAAGCAGCACTCACTGCTAAAATGAAATGCGTTGGCGTGGGAACGCCTGAACGACTGCCAAGTGCTTTTGAACATGTTACGGATTACAGCGATATCGATATTAGCGCGCTTTTAGACGCGGGAAGGGTCAAAACAATTGCTGAAGAACCGTGGCGAATTTCAGAAACCGAACTGAAGAAAAATCGATTTCCGTTCTGGGAAACCGCGTTCGCTCTTTCAAACGGAGTTATGGGAGTGCGCGGAACTTTCGAAGAAAGCTCAGTAGAATATAATGAATACCCTGCTACTTTTCTTAATGGGATTTGCGGTTATGAACCATACCATCATTTGTGGAAGCTGCCGGGATATCCCGATTCCCGCCATGCCATTCTAAATATTTGCGACTGGACAAATATTGATTTGATAGTTGATGGAGAAACTTTTAACGTGTCCACTTCAAATTTGCTTGAACACAAACGGTCGCTTGATTTAAAGCGTGGAATTCTTGAGCGCGAGTTTGTCTGGGAAACAAAGACCGGGGGAAAAATCCGCGTGAAAACAGAACGCCTGGTTTCAATGGTTCGAAAAAACGTTGCCGCTTTGAGTTATTCGGTAACTCCGGATGCAGATTGTGAACTGACGCTTAAAAGCAAATCCCGGACGAAAATGACAAACAGAGTGATGGCAGGGGATCAGGTTGAAGTTGAAAAAATTACTGAAGAAGACGATACGGATTTTATCTTGCAAAAAATTAAAACTGCTGATGACAAAGTTGTTCTTGCTCAATCATATTCGCTTAAAGGGCAAAAAAACATTGAAGGTGATGTTTTAAATTATCGCTATTCCACGAAATCAAAATCCGGGGAAACTTTAACACTCGACAAATTTTTCGCGGCGTTTTCTTCTATGGACGAACAAATTCCCCCCTTGAAAGGGGTGGCCGCCTATGGCGGACGGGGGATGTTGGATATGTACGAGCAAGTTCCGCTGGAAATATTTTCCGCCCGAGAAGCAGGATTTGAAAAGCTGCGTGAAGAACAGGAAAATTTCTGGGAACAATTCTGGAATGATGCTGACATTAAAATCGAAGGAAATTTGCAAGACCAGCAAGCCGTTCGATTTAGCCTTTTTCACTTAAGACAGAGCAACCCCGAAAAATCTAACAGAAGCATTAGCGCTAACGGATTAACAGGGGACGAATATTCCGGACTTGTTTTTTGGGACACCGAAATGTACATGTTTCCGCCGCTGATTTACTCGCAGCCTGAATCCGTTCGCGGACTTTTGGAATACCGGCACAGCATCTTAGACAAGGCACGCGAACGCGCCAGGCAGATGCAGGGAATTGGCGCCCTATTTTCCTGGAATTCTATTAAAGGAGAAGAATGCGGGCACGTTTACGAAGCTTCGACTGCCCAATACCATCTTTTACCCGACATCGCTTTCGCCATTAATTTGTATGACCGCATGACAGAAAACGAAGAATTTATTTTTTCACAAGGCGCTGAAATCCTTTTTGAAATGTGCAGATTTATGGAAAACAGGGGCCGCTATGTAAAAAATAAAAACGGAAAATTCTGCATTAACGTAGTTTGCGGACCAGACGAATATGCTTGCGGCGTAAACAACAACGCTTACACAAACGCTATGAATAAATGGATGTTCGATTATGCTGTTTCTCTTTACGAGCGAGTTGAAAAAAAATATCCGGAAAGGCTTGCTGTTTTATGCGAGAAAATTTCTCTTACAGAAGAAGAAGTTGCGGCATGGAAAAAAGCTGCCGAAAATATGTATATCCCGAAAAAAACTCCCGACGGAATTATTCCGCAAGACGATTGTTTTATGGACATGGACCCCGTTGATATGAATTTGATTCCCAAAAATACTGATATTCGGCATTATAATCATCCGCTTAATCTTTGGCGAATGCAGGTCATAAAACAAGCGGATGTTTTGCTGATGATGTTTACCTTAGGCCAAAAGTTTTCGCTTGAAGAAAAGAAAGCCAACTACTTATACTATGAGCCCAAAACTAATCACGGCTCATCTCTTTCGCCGTGTATTCACAGCATCATCGCTTCTGAAATAGGGGAGAAAGAAGATGCTTACGGCTTCTTCCGCCAGACAGCTTTGATGGACCTGAACGATTTCAAAAATAACACTTCGGGCGGAATGCATTCTGCCTGTCTCGGCGGATGCTGGATGACTGTTGTAAACGGTTTTGGAGGAATGCGCGACTATCCCGACGGCCTGGTTTTCAATCCTGTTTTACCGGATGCCTGGGATAGTTACAGCTTTTCAATAGTATATAAAGGTGTCAGGATTTCCGTAGAAGTTTCTTCAACAGAAATAAAATATACATTATTAAAAGGCGAAAAAATTTCTTTCACTTCGCGTGGTGAAACAGTTTCGCTATCGAAGGAAAACCGGGAATTTCCACAAAGTTCACAAAGTCATAACCGCGAATCCTCACTAATTTATCACTAATTATTTCAAGAGGAATTTAATAACACCCAAAACAATGAAAATGAACATGAATATGACGTCTTGTTCATGTTCTGTGGCTGTAGGATTGTGGTGTGTTTTAGTTTGGATTTTTTGTGATTGTTGGATTTTATTTTCAAGTTTCAGCGCCTGGCGCCAAAACTTGACAATTTTTGTGTGTAGTTTTTGTTCCTTTTCGTGGAGAACACGCGAAATGATTTTTTTAGTGTAAATTAGTGGTTAAAGTTAAATGATTATTTCTTCAAATATAAGAACAATCCCGCTCCCCCAAAAACTATAAGAAAAATTATTCCGCCGTTTTTTTCCATTTCGATTCTTGCATTTTTGTTCCGCTTTCGTGAAGATGATTTTCCTCTTTCAAAAACAACATCATTACGTTCATTCATCAAAAATCGTGGCGTAAAATTTGTCATTGTAACAGTTAAAAGATAACGATTACTTGCAATTTTAAACTTTTCAGAGCGTCTTCTTGCTTTCAAGTCATCGGCATTATAAGCAAACAAAAACAAATCACGAACCACATCAGCAATCCCACCACAAAATCCATTGCGTTTTTTAATCCCCTCTTGAGAGGGGTGCCCCCCGGTTAGCGGGGCGGAGAATTCGGCGTTCTGTCTGTGAGAAATGGGGGTCAGGCACTGCCTATATTGCCTTGCTTTGCTTCTTGAGAATGGGGGTCAGGCGCTTACATCTTACATTCAATTCGCAAACATACTGTATATTCGGCAAAATATGTCGAATGGAAACAGCTTAATTTGTTGAATGAAAAAGAGTCAGAAACGTTGGTCAGGCTTCCAGCCTGACTGACAGGCAAGATGCCTGTACTACATTAAAAAAATAGAACATCCCTTTATCCTTAACAACTCATTAGTTTCATCCTAAATATCAAAAATAAATTAAAACACTTGACTAAATTTGCACAATTGTGTAAAATATGTTTTTAACTTTTTAACGGAGTCATTTATGAACGGATATGCTACGAGCCGAAAAACACGAAATAATTTAATTCAAGCAGCGGGAAAAATAGCTGCAGAGTCTGGTTTCTCTAATGTCTCGATGCGTGCTATAGCTAAACAATCAGGCGAAAATATTGGGAGTGTGCATTATCATTTTGGTAGCAAAGATATGTTGTTTCAGGAAGTAATAAAAACTGCATTGCAATCTTGGATTGACGAACCGCTGAGCAAATACATTGAGCCATTGCTGCCGGAAATAGATACAAAGGATGGACAGATTCGGATAGTCCGTTCGATTGTTCATTACCATATAAAAAATTTATTCAGCCGAGAAAAGCCGGTTTGGCATCATAAGATAATGTATCATGTTTTGCAGTATCCGTCAAAGTTGCGTGATTTGGTGAATGAGTCGCTAATTCAGCCTAATGATGAAACAATATTTAAAGTATTTAAGAAAATCGAACCAAAAATTAAGAGACGCGAGATGGAAATGCTTATAAGGATAATTCTTGCTCCTATATATTTTCATGTTATATTCAGGGATATTTTCTTGAGTAATTCAGGTTTAAAAAATTATTCAAAAAAATACTTGAATGATTTGGAAGCCAAACTGGTTAATCAAACTTTACGAGAATTTAAATTACCAATAGGTTAAAAGATGAAAAAGAAAATTGTTTATATAATAATTGCAGTGTTGATTACTGTGATTTTAGTCGCCACATTAATTTCCTTTTCAATTATGCATGGGAAAGAAGCGAAACAAAATCAGAAATTATTGGATATGTATAATGCGCCGCGTCCCGTATTTACAGAGATTGTAAATTACAATAAATCTAACGGCAAACGAAAATATCCCGGAAGTGTAAATGCGAGCAGGGAAGTTATTTTGTCTTTTAGGGTCGGTGGGCCATTAATCGATGTAAATGTTAATCCCGGAGATCAAGTTAAAAAGGGAGAAATATTGATGAGAATAGATCCAAGAGATTATGAAGACAGATTGAGAACATTGCAAGCTCGATTAGTCGGTTCAAAGGCGAAATTAATAAGGGCGAGTAATGATTATTTTCGAGTAAAACAATTAATAAAAGACGCGGTGATTTCAACATCGGAATATGACGCTTCATTTAGCGCTTATGTCTCTGCTAAAGCGCTTGTACAGGATTACGAAGCACAAATTCAAACGGCGAGTCATCAATTACTGGATACAAAACTTAAAGCTCCGTTTGATGGTATTATAACTAAAAAATATGTCGATAACAATGAAGTGATTGCTGCCGGTCAGCCGGTAATTGAGATGCATGACAACAAAGAACTTGAGATAGAAATAAGTGTGCCGGAAAGTGAAATGATGATGCACAAATTAGATACTAATGAATATGGAATTGCAACATTTCCAACATTAAAAGGGAAAGAATTTCCGGTTCGACTAAAAGAATGGGATGTGCGGGCATCAAAAATTACAAGAACATACAATGTTGTTTTCAGCTTGCTAAACACAGAAGGCCTTCAAATCTTTCCCGGTATGACGGCAGAAGTAAGCTGGCTGCCTAAAAAAGTAAACGGAAGCTCTTTTATAACTGTTCCATTCAGCGCGGTCGTTTCCTGC
>Ga0190283_1000702_pt1 | contig 16747 bp, 8 predicted proteins | sample 48691801_MG_FD_161669 | JGI IMG/M metagenome (GOLD analysis project Ga0190283, IMG submission 161669) | Hydrothermal vent microbial mat bacterial communities from Southern Trench, Guaymas Basin, Mexico - 4869-18-0-1_MG | ecosystem: Environmental > Aquatic > Marine > Hydrothermal vents > Microbial...
AAACGTGTCCCTAGTGCGTTTGCCGAGGCAACCACACTTTGAACACATTTGAGAAGTATATGCCGCATTGATTTGAACAACCCTAGAACCTCTTCGGGATGCCACAATATCAATGGCCGAAGCCATCAAACCTTTTACCCAACCGCTTAATCTGCGATTGGTATTTTTACCTAAATTCTTAAAGTGACTTGTTTTTGTTAAATCCTCACAAACGAGAGTTTTTGCCTTATCAACTACACGATTGGTGGCCGTAAAAACAATCGTTTTAACCTGGTTTTGGTGCCTCTGTTTGCGCCGATTGAGTTTTTTTCGACCCAAGTTGTACTTTTTAATCCTTCTAGCTTTTTTGGGATTCTTTTGCTTAACCTTGTCCAAAACCGCTTTGATTTTATTGCGCCTTTGGTATTTTTTCTTCAAAGAATCGGATTCTTTTGATAAAACCTCACCAAAACCTTTACCATAAAATTCACCTTCTGAATCAACAAAAACTTCAGTATAACCCTTATCTATGCCACAAACCTTATTGCCACAAGTACGGTCATCAGTGTTGTCTATTGTATAATGAATTTCAACCCCACCATCACGCAAAATTAATCTAATTTGTCCCGTTATGGAATAACGGGTTCCTATAGGAATAGCAATGCGCTTCCCTCTTTTTAAGCTAATGACTTCAATGTAATTTTTGCCATTATGCGAAAAACACTTATAGCTGCCAGGTTCTAATACAATTTGATTAAAAGTATTATTTTTCCCATGTTTCCAGTATTTTCGCAGTAATCGGCGCAAATAGGAATTATTTATCCAAACAGAATCATTTTTGAGTTGTTTGAATAATTCTTTACGCTTATCCTTGTCATCAATATTTCTAAAAATGTGGCGTACAACTTTTTCTTTAGCAGCTTCTCGATTTGCTTTGACATCATTTAACGTATCTGATAAAGTCGCACGCCAAATTCTTTGTGGTAAGTTTTTGATGTGTCCATCAGCAATCCATCCGTCGCGTACAGGACGAAAACGGGCGGAAAGCCCGCCAACAGAGCCATAGTTACGCCAGACTTCAGTACGAACCGCACCACAATGTTTAGCAATTTCATCTAATGCGTCATATTTCGTTTGATTGAGATCATCGCTGTACGCAATTCTAGTGACTTTTTTAGCTTTTTTCATCTTTTTCAATTGAGTTTGTTAATAGGAATTTTTTATATTTCTACGCCTTACTACAAAAAATGTCAAGTTTTTTTTCCAGGGTATTTTTTAATAAACCAATTTATTGCCCAAACTGGGCAATAATGACCAAGAGTGGCCAAGAAAATTAGTGCTAGACGCGGCACCACGTCTGGTTGAAGTGCCAACACGTCTTTAAGAAAACGGGCTTGGTTTTGTGCTGTCGTTTCCCCACCGATTCCCCGATTGATAAATTCAAATCCGTCAAGTTGAGGCGGTTTTTTCCAGTTTTGAATGCGGGAATTACCAAATAACACGACTCGTTTTTGCGTTTTTTGGGGCAAAGTTGCGTTGGCTTGTTGGTAATAACTTTCGTGGGTGGGAAAAACTTCGGCGAGTTTTGCTCTGGTGTAATAGTGTTTTGCAGTGTAAAACAATATACCATTGAGTGTGAGTGATACTAATAGTACAAGTAGTAAACTAATATAAATAACGAAATGTGTTGAAAACATTATGTTTTACTCATCTTTGTGAGTCCAAAGCCAGGGGCGTTGCCCCTGGCTTTATTAATATCGCCCAAAGCCAGGGGCGGTGCCCCTGGCTTTATTAATATCGCCCCGTTGGGGCTAAAAACCAGGGGCGGTGCCCATTTTTATATTAATATCGCCCCGTTGGGGCTAAAAGCCAGGGGCGTTGCCCCTGGCTTTATTAATATCGCCCAAAGCCAGGGGCGGTGCCCCTGGCTTTATTAATATCGCCCCGTTGGGGCTAAAAGGCAGGGGCGTTTTTTATATTAATTAACATGCTTTGCACAAGCCTCGCCTTTTGTTATAGTATCCGTTCCCAATGACTCAAGTTAAGCGACTATGAAAAAATTCTCTCACCGTGTTTTGTTGATTATCAGTGTGGCGTTACTGTGTCAAGCCGTCAACGCGGGTCCGTTGTCCATCGGAGAGGCGAAATACGGCTCCTTGGAAATCAAGAAGGCGAACATCACGATTGAATTTCCAAAAAACTGGCACCGGCGAAGCAAGGATACCGCATGGTCTCCCCAAAGAAAGGGCCTACCATTGGTAGGTTTTAAGTGGATAAACATCGAGTCTGACTGGAAAGAAGAAAACATGCTGCCTAAAAAGAGTGATTTTTTAGGCCCCTTTGTCATTGACTTAGGGTGGGAGCAAGGCTCTTTGTACATTGTGCAAGTCAAAGCCGGCAAGGGCAAAAACCGGTTTGAAATACATACTGTGATATCCAGAATGGAAGCCAATCTCGCTTATGATTTCTATGCCAGTGCCAACAGTTTAGCACAATTGATGGCAATAGATGTTGTCATTCAAAGGGTTATGCACTCTGGCCTTCTTCACGACATCAAAAACTATGTCAGCGAATATCTAGAAGACTGCGAAGATGAAGAGTTCGACTTGGATTGTGGTATCAATGAAGAAGAATTTTTTGATGAGAAAGGTTGTGGGTGTCTCCTCGTTCCACAAAAGGATGCCGTTTACGATAATTAATCAGTGATCAGTTATCAGTTATCAGTGATCAGGAGTCCAAACTTTAGTTTGGCAGGAGTCTTGGCAGTCGTCCAAACTTTAGTTTGGCAGTGCCAGAATAGTTTGGCAGTGCCAAGTTAAAACACCGAAACGCCTTGCCAAGGTTTATGGAATTCGTCCTTTCGGCCCGAAATATCACAAGGCTGACGGATAGGTTATTTTTTTCCTGATTCTAACGGATGAAAGTTGATAGCTTATCAACACGCTAAGAATAAATCCATACATTAAAGGGCATTGGTTAGGGACTCAATGCCATATCGTAACGCTTCAGCCTCAGAATAAATTCTGAGGTATTCGCATCGTTCAGCTAAAGCCTACTAGTAATAGTGCCCTGATACGTACTTTAGCTTTAAGCCTTAGAATTTATTCTAAGGCTTAACTTAATGGCATTGGGTTAGGGACTGGGGTGTTATTAAATTTGATATAATTTTGCGCTTTTTTTTCACCCTGACTCCTGCCAAACCTGCCAAACTAAAGTTTGGACTCCTGTTCCTTAATAGGTTTGCTGGTTTTGCCATTTATACTGCTGCCGACGCATTGATTTGCGTTGCTTTACCCAGTTTTCTTCCTCTAAATTCTCAGCATCATCAAGATTGATGTCTTTGAGCTTTTCCAAGCTTTTGGCTCCATATTTGGCCGCCTCTTCCGCTAGAAAATGTGCATTGTCCAGCAATACTCGCTGCGCTTCTTTTATCTTGCCTTTATCACGTAACTCCACAGCTAACTTGTTTGTCTCCACCGCTAATTGTTCTGCCGCCGCTGTCATGACGACGGTGTTAGTATTTTCTTCTACTTGTTGCGGTGATTCGGTAAAGGTAGCGGTAATCATGCTGCTAAAACGCTCCATGATGTCGGTATCCATATTACGGTAAATAACCGCCACGCCGGCAATCATGCGTTCTTGGTTAGCTTTGATGGGCGGCACTTCTAGCTCCACCAGCACATATTTTTCTTGTTGGCTGTAAAGTTGGTTTAGTTTGACTAAAACCTGTTCTCCTTGGATTTGGGCCTCTCGCCCCAAAACGCGAATCGGACGCACGCCGTCTACACCAATAATGGCGACATCGACTTCTTGGGAAGCGACGGAAAGTATATCGCCAAATTCATGGTCAAAAAAGTCGGTTAACTCGTCTGGATTTTCTGCAAACGCATGATTTCCATCGCTTTTTTCAGATAACTGGGTCATTAAATCTTCGTTATAGCCTAGCCCTAAACCAATCGTCGTAACGGTTATATTTTCCTTGCCCAGAGAAGCGCCTAACGCCCCCAACTCTTCGGGCGTACTCGGCCCCACATTGGCGAGTCCATCGGAGACAATAACAATTCGATTGATTCTATTTCTCTCCAAGAATTTGCGAACTTCTTTAGCGGCCTTTTCTATGCCGTCATAGAGTGCCGTTTGTCCACCCGATATTAGCTGATTTATGGCAGCTTTGAGCATTTCCTTGTCTTGTGCCTTGTTTGCGGATAAGAGAATTTCGGCACTATGGTTATAAGTGACTACTGCGATAATGTCGTCCTGACGCAATCGCTCAATAGCCATAATAGCGGCATCCTTGGCACGGCGAATCTTTTCACCTCGCATAGAGCCTGATTGATCAATAACTAAAGCTACATTGATGGGGGCAACGTTTTCCTTTTCGATGCGAAACCCAATTAGCCCAACCCGTAAGTAGACCGTTTGTTTTTTATCGGCCAACATCACGGGTGTTGATAAGGCCGCGTTAAGTTGTATTTGGTCAGCTTGGACTGTCATTTTTCAGTTATCATTTTTCAGTTATCAGTTATCAGTTATCAGTGAACCAGAAATTTTCAGGTTTGATGAATTTGGGGTGTGTCCCACTTGTTCTTTTCAAAGTTTTTAGGGAAGAGGGCCATTAATCAACATGGCCCTCAAAAATGGTAAGTCATTAACATAAGTTTACCAAATCAAGAAATAAAACCGCGCTTTTTTAAGAAACCTTAGCTTTAAAGCGGCAAGACAATTCAAAGTCTGTCGGATAAGTAGGACACACCCCAGTTTTTCACTGATAACTAATAACTGATAACTGATCACTGATCACTGTTCAGTGAAAACGGTACTTAATAGGTTTGATAGTTGCGCCGCTTATGGATGTTGCCTCGCATGATCTTGCGTTGTCTTCTCCAGTCTTCTCGGCGGAGGTTTTGGGCATCATTTCGATTGAGGTCTGACAGCTTTTCTAGGGCTTCTGACTTGTATTTCTTGGCCTGTTTCTTCAGTCGGGCCGCATTGTCCAGCAAGACTTGCCGCGCTTTTTTTAGCTCCCCTCTATCGCGCAGTTTAATCGCGAGTTCATTTTTTTCTAGCGCCAGTTGTTCTAAGACTGTTACCATCACAGCCGCGTTAGTTTTTTCGATCACGAGTTGTGCCGAAGTGGTAAAGGTAGCGGTGACTTGGTTAGTCAGGCTGTCAGTGGTGTTTGTTACCATGTTACGATAGACAGTCTTCACTTTAGCGAGCGTCAATTTTTGGCCGGCTTTGGTGGACGGGACTTCTATTTCCAACAGGAGGTTTTTTTGATGTTTGCTGTAGAGTTGATTGAGGGTAATTTGTATTTGTTGCCCTTGGATGTCTGCTTCTCGGCCCAAGACGCGAACTGGGCGTATGCCTTTGGCACAGGTAATGGTGACTTTCACGTTGGTGGCGACGACGCTAAACAAGTTCTTAAATTCGGATTTAAAGAAGCGGGCTAAATCGGTGGCATTTTCGATCAAGGTGTGATTACCATCGCTTTTTTCGGCCAATTGGGCCATCAAGTCTTCGTTATAGCCTAGCCCTAAGCCAAGGGTTGTCACTGCAATGCCTTCTTTGCCCAGAGAGGCACCTAAGTTTCCCAATTCTTGGGGAGAATCTGGCCCGACATTAGCCTTTCCATCGGAGAGTAGAATGATTCGGTTGACGCGATCTTTTTCCAAAAACTTGCGAACTTCTTGAGCGCCCTTTTTTACGCCACTAAATAGGGCCGTACTGCCACCCGCTCTCAGCCGATTGATGGCGGCATGTATCGTTCTTTTATCCGTCGGTTTGGTGGCCGGTAAGAGAACTTCTATACGATGATCGAAGCTGATCACCGAGATAATGTCGTGCTTGTGCAGCAGATTAACTGCCATATTGGCGGCTTTTTTTGCACGGCGAATTTTATCGCCTTGCATAGAGCCTGATTTATCAATGACTAAGGCGACATTGATCGGGGCAATGTTCTCTTTTTTGAGATGAAAGCCAGTGAGTCCCACTTGTAAATAGGCCGTTTGTTTTTTATCGGCCAACATCACGGGCGTTGCTAAGGCGGCGTTGACTCGAATTTGGTCTGCCAAGACGGTTTCTGGCAAACGAATTCGGTCAGCCAAGACGGTTTCTGGCAAACGAATTTGGTCCGCCAAGACGGTTTCTGGCAAACGAATTTGGTCCGCCAAGACGGTTTCTGGCAAACGAGTTTGGTCCGCCAAGACGGTTTCTGGCAAACCATTTCCTAATAGGATGGTGAATGCAATGGTTAATATTGTCAAATAGCGCATGGTGTTATACTCCTCTGTTTGGGCGCATTTCTAGTTTCTCGCTACTTTACTTACCCCGAAGGGGTAAAATGTTGAGTTTAGCAGTCGTCCAAACTTTAGTTTGGCAGTGCCAAGTTAAAATTGGCCGACGACTAAAACCCGTCAATAGAACGTTGACAAAGTACTCGTCTGGAAACTTCCGCGATCCTGCACGAGGGCCATCTCGCATAATGGTTCAAGGAATTTCAAATCATGGCCCTCAGCCCAGCCGCTTTGAATTGTAGCAAAACCGTTTGCTAAGAGCGTGTTTTAAAACTCGACTTAACTCATTGTTTTATAACGAATATAGTATTTTATAAGTGATTGATTATTGGACTTTTCAAACACGCTCTAAAGCTACTACTACAAACGGGATCAAAGCTAAAGCCACTACTACAAACGGCCTCGTTCGTGGCTAAAGCCACTACTACAAACGGCCTTGCCTCGTTCGTGGCTAAAGCCTCTACTAACGGTTTCGTGGCTAAAGCCACTACTACAAACTTTTAATTTGGCACTGCCTAATTGTCTCTGGCACTGCCAAAGTTTGGACGACTGTTCACTGATCACTGATTACTGCCAATCTAAAGTACTTTAGGTTTGTAACTCGTATTCGTCTGTATATGCCGGTAACTCATTAGCGAGTTGGGCATAAGTTAAGGATAGACTATCTTCTTCAATATTCGCAACTATCCATTGATCCTTTTCAAGGACAAAAGTCCAAACGGTTTCTACTTCTTGGTATCCCTTTTTGCCTTCGACGACTTTTCCTGTATCTCGTTTTGCTAGATAATCTTCCATGTTGGCGGTAATGGAGACTACAATTATAGAGCCTTCAGCGTTTTGTTCGTTGCCACGATAGGCTAAAAATAGTGGCTTGATGTCGGTAATATTTTTGACGCGACAGTGATTGATGAGGCCGTCTTTTGCCCATTGATCAAGATAGACGAGTTGTTGGTTTTTCCAGTACCAGTCGGTCATCCATTCGGAGGCCTCGGCCATGTCTTCTTTGTGCCATGCGGCATGGACTCGGTAAAAACAGTCTGTGATGCGATCTCGGACAGTCAACCAGTCGAACTGTTTATTGACTTTGGTAAGCTTACGCAAGTCTTTGAGCGTGCGACGGTGTGCAAGGTATTCTCTCAGGAGGGTGTATAGGATAAGCGGGAGAAAGAGGATAGTCAGGAAAACGAGTAGCACTTTGCCCCAGAAAGTTTGGAACATCGCGGAGGCAATTTTGCCGCCGGGGCCGGCAAAAGCTGGCTCCATTACAGTGACTACGATGAGTAAAATCGCGCTAACAATTGTAAGTGTTTGAAATATAGGTTTATTCATGAGAATTCTTCAACTTTTTTAGTTGAATACAAACATTAGATTAAGTCGCTTTTGCTCCTACGGGAAAAGCATGAAAATAATATCCCATAGATTACTTGCGTTTTTTCAAAAAACTTTGGATCGATTTGTGTGGGTATTTTATTTAGCCGCAACTCCCTTATGGCCCACAAACCAGTGCCAATAGCCATACAAAATTTATGGTAAAAATGAGTCCAAATAACGATTTCGATTTTTTACAGGCAGGGGATTTAAAGTGTCCGGTGGAAAGTTTGAATATTAAAAACGGTTTTATGGCCCACAAACCAGTGCCAATATCCATACAAAATTCATGGTCAAAATGAGTCCAAATAACGATTTCGATTTCTTACATGCAGGGATTTATCCTTGGTTATCTGTGCATCAGACAAAAGTCCGTATAGATAAGTTTTATAGATGTTCAGAAAAATAATTTCAAAAAAGCCAATGGTGAATAAATAGATGTCATCGATAAATCTTGGATTCCGGAATAAATAGATGTCCAAGATGAATCTTGGACTCCGGACTAAATAGATGTCATCGATAAATCTTGGACTCCGGAATAAATAGACGTCCAAGATAAATCTTGGACTCCGGACTAAATAGATGTTTGATGCCAGCGAGAAGTGTCTAAAGTTGAAGCTTTGGACTGAGAATTCTCCGGTGTGTCCAACTGGTGAGGAATCTTATAATAATGATTTACAGCAACGCAAGAAATGACAGTTTAGTTCAGTTTGTGACAGTGTCCAGTATAGATAAAATAGTGCTTAAAAAAAACGATAGTTTTTCAGAAAAATCATTTATCGCCAAATACCGGCCCGTAAATATAGATATTCAGATAATTATTTAGTCCCCTTTAGGGGACTTGAGCTTTCAGACAACGGCTTTAGCCGTTGGCTGTTTTGAAATTATTTTTCTGAAAATCTATAGAAAGGCTTGTATTCGCCTTATTGGTTAGGCGAAAAGGTGATTTCGCTCCATGATGTCGGTATCCATATTACGGTAAATAACCGCCACGCCGGCAATCATGCGTTCTTGGTTAGCTTTGATGGGCGGCACTTCTAGCTCCACCAGCACATATTTTTCTTGTTGGCTGTAAAGTTGGTTTAGTTTGACTAAAACCTGTTCTCCTTGGATTTGGGCCTCTCGCCCCAAAACGCGAATCGGACGCACGCCGTCTACACCAATAATGGCGACATCGACTTCTTGGGAAGCGACGGAAAGTATATCGCCAAATTCATGGTCAAAAAAGTCGGTTAACTCGTCTGGATTTTCTGCAAACGCATGATTTCCATCGCTTTTTTCAGATAACTGGGTCATTAAATCTTCGTTATAGCCTAGCCCTAAACCAATCGTCGTAACGGTTATATTTTCCTTGCCCAGAGAAGCGCCTAACGCCCCCAACTCTTCGGGCGTACTCGGCCCCACATTGGCGAGTCCATCGGAGACAATAACAATTCGATTGATTCTATTTCTCTCCAAGAATTTGCGAACTTCTTTAGCGGCCTTTTCTATGCCGTCATAGAGTGCCGTTTGTCCACCCGATATTAGCTGATTTATGGCAGCTTTGAGCATTTCCTTGTCTTGTGCCTTGTTTGCGGATAAGAGAATTTCGGCACTATGGTTATAAGTGACTACTGCGATAATGTCGTCCTGACGCAATCGCTCAATAGCCATAATAGCGGCATCCTTGGCACGGCGAATCTTTTCACCTCGCATAGAGCCTGATTGATCAATAACTAAAGCTACATTGATGGGGGCAACGTTTTCCTTTTCGATGCGAAACCCAATTAGCCCAACCCGTAAGTAGACCGTTTGTTTTTTATCGGCCAACATCACGGGTGTTGATAAGGCCGCGTTAAGTTGTATTTGGTCAGCTTGGACTGTCATTTTTCAGTTATCATTTTTCAGTTATCAGTTATCAGTTATCAGTGAACCAGAAATTTTCAGGTTTGATGAATTTGGGGTGTGTCCCACTTGTTCTTTTCAAAGTTTTTAGGGAAGAGGGCCATTAATCAACATGGCCCTCAAAAATGGTAAGTCATTAACATAAGTTTACCAAATCAAGAAATAAAACCGCGCTTTTTTAAGAAACCTTAGCTTTAAAGCGGCAAGACAATTCAAAGTCTGTCGGATAAGTAGGACACACCCCAGTTTTTCACTGATAACTAATAACTGATAACTGATCACTGATCACTGTTCAGTGAAAACGGTACTTAATAGGTTTGATAGTTGCGCCGCTTATGGATGTTGCCTCGCATGATCTTGCGTTGTCTTCTCCAGTCTTCTCGGCGGAGGTTTTGGGCATCATTTCGATTGAGGTCTGACAGCTTTTCTAGGGCTTCTGACTTGTATTTCTTGGCCTGTTTCTTCAGTCGGGCCGCATTGTCCAGCAAGACTTGCCGCGCTTTTTTTAGCTCCCCTCTATCGCGCAGTTTAATCGCGAGTTCATTTTTTTCTAGCGCCAGTTGTTCTAAGACTGTTACCATCACAGCCGCGTTAGTTTTTTCGATCACGAGTTGTGCCGAAGTGGTAAAGGTAGCGGTGACTTGGTTAGTCAGGCTGTCAGTGGTGTTTGTTACCATGTTACGATAGACAGTCTTCACTTTAGCGAGCGTCAATTTTTGGCCGGCTTTGGTGGACGGGACTTCTATTTCCAACAGGAGGTTTTTTTGATGTTTGCTGTAGAGTTGATTGAGGGTAATTTGTATTTGTTGCCCTTGGATGTCTGCTTCTCGGCCCAAGACGCGAACTGGGCGTATGCCTTTGGCACAGGTAATGGTGACTTTCACGTTGGTGGCGACGACGCTAAACAAGTTCTTAAATTCGGATTTAAAGAAGCGGGCTAAATCGGTGGCATTTTCGATCAAGGTGTGATTACCATCGCTTTTTTCGGCCAATTGGGCCATCAAGTCTTCGTTATAGCCTAGCCCTAAGCCAAGGGTTGTCACTGCAATGCCTTCTTTGCCCAGAGAGGCACCTAAGTTTCCCAATTCTTGGGGAGAATCTGGCCCGACATTAGCCTTTCCATCGGAGAGTAGAATGATTCGGTTGACGCGATCTTTTTCCAAAAACTTGCGAACTTCTTGAGCGCCCTTTTTTACGCCACTAAATAGGGCCGTACTGCCACCCGCTCTCAGCCGATTGATGGCGGCATGTATCGTTCTTTTATCCGTCGGTTTGGTGGCCGGTAAGAGAACTTCTATACGATGATCGAAGCTGATCACCGAGATAATGTCGTGCTTGTGCAGCAGATTAACTGCCATATTGGCGGCTTTTTTTGCACGGCGAATTTTATCGCCTTGCATAGAGCCTGATTTATCAATGACTAAGGCGACATTGATCGGGGCAATGTTCTCTTTTTTGAGATGAAAGCCAGTGAGTCCCACTTGTAAATAGGCCGTTTGTTTTTTATCGGCCAACATCACGGGCGTTGCTAAGGCGGCGTTGACTCGAATTTGGTCTGCCAAGACGGTTTCTGGCAAACGAATTCGGTCAGCCAAGACGGTTTCTGGCAAACGAATTTGGTCCGCCAAGACGGTTTCTGGCAAACGAATTTGGTCCGCCAAGACGGTTTCTGGCAAACGAGTTTGGTCCGCCAAGACGGTTTCTGGCAAACCATTTCCTAATAGGATGGTGAATGCAATGGTTAATATTGTCAAATAGCGCATGGTGTTATACTCCTCTGTTTGGGCGCATTTCTAGTTTCTCGCTACTTTACTTACCCCGAAGGGGTAAAATGTTGAGTTTAGCAGTCGTCCAAACTTTAGTTTGGCAGTGCCAAGTTAAAATTGGCCGACGACTAAAACCCGTCAATAGAACGTTGACAAAGTACTCGTCTGGAAACTTCCGCGATCCTGCACGAGGGCCATCTCGCATAATGGTTCAAGGAATTTCAAATCATGGCCCTCAGCCCAGCCGCTTTGAATTGTAGCAAAACCGTTTGCTAAGAGCGTGTTTTAAAACTCGACTTAACTCATTGTTTTATAACGAATATAGTATTTTATAAGTGATTGATTATTGGACTTTTCAAACACGCTCTAAAGCTACTACTACAAACGGGATCAAAGCTAAAGCCACTACTACAAACGGCCTCGTTCGTGGCTAAAGCCACTACTACAAACGGCCTTGCCTCGTTCGTGGCTAAAGCCTCTACTAACGGTTTCGTGGCTAAAGCCACTACTACAAACTTTTAATTTGGCACTGCCTAATTGTCTCTGGCACTGCCAAAGTTTGGACGACTGTTCACTGATCACTGATTACTGCCAATCTAAAGTACTTTAGGTTTGTAACTCGTATTCGTCTGTATATGCCGGTAACTCATTAGCGAGTTGGGCATAAGTTAAGGATAGACTATCTTCTTCAATATTCGCAACTATCCATTGATCCTTTTCAAGGACAAAAGTCCAAACGGTTTCTACTTCTTGGTATCCCTTTTTGCCTTCGACGACTTTTCCTGTATCTCGTTTTGCTAGATAATCTTCCATGTTGGCGGTAATGGAGACTACAATTATAGAGCCTTCAGCGTTTTGTTCGTTGCCACGATAGGCTAAAAATAGTGGCTTGATGTCGGTAATATTTTTGACGCGACAGTGATTGATGAGGCCGTCTTTTGCCCATTGATCAAGATAGACGAGTTGTTGGTTTTTCCAGTACCAGTCGGTCATCCATTCGGAGGCCTCGGCCATGTCTTCTTTGTGCCATGCGGCATGGACTCGGTAAAAACAGTCTGTGATGCGATCTCGGACAGTCAACCAGTCGAACTGTTTATTGACTTTGGTAAGCTTACGCAAGTCTTTGAGCGTGCGACGGTGTGCAAGGTATTCTCTCAGGAGGGTGTATAGGATAAGCGGGAGAAAGAGGATAGTCAGGAAAACGAGTAGCACTTTGCCCCAGAAAGTTTGGAACATCGCGGAGGCAATTTTGCCGCCGGGGCCGGCAAAAGCTGGCTCCATTACAGTGACTACGATGAGTAAAATCGCGCTAACAATTGTAAGTGTTTGAAATATAGGTTTATTCATGAGAATTCTTCAACTTTTTTAGTTGAATACAAACATTAGATTAAGTCGCTTTTGCTCCTACGGGAAAAGCATGAAAATAATATCCCATAGATTACTTGCGTTTTTTCAAAAAACTTTGGATCGATTTGTGTGGGTATTTTATTTAGCCGCAACTCCCTTATGGCCCACAAACCAGTGCCAATAGCCATACAAAATTTATGGTAAAAATGAGTCCAAATAACGATTTCGATTTTTTACAGGCAGGGGATTTAAAGTGTCCGGTGGAAAGTTTGAATATTAAAAACGGTTTTATGGCCCACAAACCAGTGCCAATATCCATACAAAATTCATGGTCAAAATGAGTCCAAATAACGATTTCGATTTCTTACATGCAGGGATTTATCCTTGGTTATCTGTGCATCAGACAAAAGTCCGTATAGATAAGTTTTATAGATGTTCAGAAAAATAATTTCAAAAAAGCCAATGGTGAATAAATAGATGTCATCGATAAATCTTGGATTCCGGAATAAATAGATGTCCAAGATGAATCTTGGACTCCGGACTAAATAGATGTCATCGATAAATCTTGGACTCCGGAATAAATAGACGTCCAAGATAAATCTTGGACTCCGGACTAAATAGATGTTTGATGCCAGCGAGAAGTGTCTAAAGTTGAAGCTTTGGACTGAGAATTCTCCGGTGTGTCCAACTGGTGAGGAATCTTATAATAATGATTTACAGCAACGCAAGAAATGACAGTTTAGTTCAGTTTGTGACAGTGTCCAGTATAGATAAAATAGTGCTTAAAAAAAACGATAGTTTTTCAGAAAAATCATTTATCGCCAAATACCGGCCCGTAAATATAGATATTCAGATAATTATTTAGTCCCCTTTAGGGGACTTGAGCTTTCAGACAACGGCTTTAGCCGTTGGCTGTTTTGAAATTATTTTTCTGAAAATCTATAGAAAGGCTTGTATTCGCCTTATTGGTTAGGCGAAAAGGTGATTTAAAATGACAAACCGACTTCAAGCCAATGGCGCGTGCCGATGGCCATATTTTGATTTGAACACTGTATTTTATGGCCCTCAAACTAGGTCAATAACCATACAAAAAAAAGGGTAAAATTTGGACGGAGAATTCTCCGGTGTGTCCAACTGGTGAGGAATCTTATAATAATAATTTACAGCAACGCAAGAAATGACAGTTTAGTTCAGTTTGTGACAGTGTCCAGTATAGATAAAATAGCGCTTAAAAAAAACCTAGCTCGAAAAAAAAGAAACCGATTGATTCAATAACTCTAATTTTTCATGTTGTGGGGTTAAAAACTTCTGAGGTTGAAGTTGAAGTTTGGCAAACTTCGGAGGTTTGCCTTTTTAATAATTCTCCGCCAATCGCTCAAATTGGAGTTTGATGTTAGAGCGTGTTTCAAAACTTGACTTAACTCATTGTTTTATAAGCAATCTACTATTTTATAAGTGATTGATTCTTGCACTTTTAAAACACTCTTAGCAAGAAGTGTCTAAAGTTTAAGCTTTGGAGGGAAATGGTGTGTTCAAAGCAGCAAGCTTTGGACTCCAATAGAAAAGGTGGGATGTGGGAGTGAGAAAATCGGTTGGGTTGAGTTTCCCCGGGGTAATGGGGTTGTCGGGTGGATTGGCGTAATCCACCCGATATGTTATCGCCACAGTTTAATCGTTTTATCATTGCTTGCTGTGGCGAGTGTGCGTCCGTCTGGGCTGAAGGCGAGAGAATTCACCAGACAATCATGTCCTTGCAGAGTGCAAAGTTCATGATCAATACTCATTTCCCACAGCTTGATGGTTTTGTCCGCGCTTGCTGAGGCGATGATGCGGCCGTCTGGGCGGAAGGCGACTGAACAAACTGAGTGTTCATGCCCTTTTAAAGTACGCAGTGCCTTGCCCGTACTCAAGTCCCACAATTTGACCGTTTTGTCTTCACTTGAGGAAGCGAGGATACGTCCGTCGGGGCTGAAGGCTAAAGAAACCACATAATTTAAATGCCTTTTCAAGGTAGTGAGTTCTTTGCCGGTGCTAACGTCCCATAACTTAATGCTGTTATTAGGGCCACCCGAAGCTAGGATGCGGCCGTCAGGACTGAAGGCAATAACATTTACCCCCTTGAGTGTGCGAAGTTTTTTGCCGGTACTTACCTCCCATAGTTTGGCAGTTTCGCCTTCTGAGGCAAGGATGCGTCCGTCGGGACTAAAGGCGACCATTCTCACGCCAAGATCATCTCCTGGCAAAGTACGGAGTGCCTTACCTTGCTTCACATCCCACAGTCTGATGGTGTTGTCATCGCTGCCAGAAGCAAGGGTGCGTCCATCAGGACTAAAGGCGACTGTTCTCACTGGGGCCTCATGTCCTTTTCGCCACCATTTTTTTTGGATAGTGCGGAGTTCTTTGCCCTTACTTACATTCCACAGTTTGATAGTTCTATCCTCGCCACCCGACGCGAGGAGGTGTCCGTCGGGACTAAAGGCGACAGAGTTGACCCAATCCTTATGCCCTTGCAGAGCGTACATGACTTGACTTGGCAATCTTTGCATATTTTCAGGCAGTTTGTTGCCGCAAAGGATTGATGATGAGCGTAAATCTAATGGGTTTGGCCGCCATAATTCATCGTACTGACAATTAAACAGTTGGGGTAAAGCACCGCGCATTTGCCAACCAAGGTATGACACACCGTTATGACTAAACAACATCGATGTCATATCGGTATGAGTCTCATTGGCAGTCAAATTCACAGGGCGGATGTCCATTAACACTTCCCAAGGACTTTTTGCCAAGGCCTTTTGCATCTTCTGAGGCGTAAAAATCATCGCCGAGGACAGTATTTCTTCCCCGACGGCACGTTGCACCGGCTCCAAGGAGGCGCGAACATCGCGCAAATCGTCCACATACCGCTGACGGGATTGACTGACATCCAGCACACTGATGGCGTTGGGTGCATACAAAATCCTCTCCGAGAGACGCTCAACATCCACAGCCATTTGTTCAAGGTATTGTGTGGTGTTGTCTTGGTTGCCTTTGATAATGCCACTGACTCTTTGGTAGAAATCGTGGCCGGTGTGAGAGCCTGACATAATAGAAATAAGATTCTCCGACATAAAATGTGTACTCCTGTGTTTGAATTTGTCAGCTTCATCCGGTTTACCTTAATAGGATGAAGGAGATATTGGAGAGATTCTTTCCCCCCAAGGGAAATTTGCTTTCCTTTGTTTATATGATTGACGATTTTGCGCCCAAAAACAAGAGGAATGATCAGTGATCAGTTATCAGTTATCAGTTATCAATGATCTTTCTTCGCTGTGCGATTTTTTCAGTTATCTGTGATCAGTTATCTGTGATCATTCTTCGTTGTGCGACTTATACTAGACATCGAAGAAGTTTTTTGTCATGTCGTTTGAGCTCTCACAATGGAGTCATGAAAACCAGATTTCGTATCTGTCTTCATTCCAAAAGCGCAATTTTTGACGATGCAAAGTATAAATAGCGAAACGAAGTAACGAGCGAAGCGACTTAAATAGCGAATTTTGATCCGACTTCGGCTCAAAATTCGCCATTCCAATAGGGAATGATTTATGAGCCTTCGCGACGTTCTTCTAATAATTTTTTTTAAAACTTTCAATCAATTACAACTAAATTACCGAAGATAAAAAAAATCCGTCTGCACTAAAAGAGTTCAGCTAAGGAAAAGATGCAACGGTAAAACCAATGAAATTATGCAATAAATATACCAAAACTTCATGTTTTTGACGGGAGGTGGGAGGATTGAGTGGGAAATTCGAGACTCAGAGGGTGGGCGAAAGAATGAGGGTTTTTGTGGGGAGCAAAAAAAAGCGCGGCCTTGCGGCCGCGCTACTTTAAACTTGATTTTTTTTCATTTTGTGGTTTTGGTGTCTAATGCGAACTGTTAAGCAGATTCTTTGGGGGGATGTTGTTGCTAAAAAAAACGGGTAGCGAGGGCAGGATTTGAACCTACGACCTTCGGGTTATGAGCCCGACGAGCTGCCAGACTGCTCCACCTCGCATCAATCAGCATGTAGATATAATCAATCAATAAAAATGGTAGCGAGGGCAGGATTTGAACCTACGACCTTCGGGTTA
>Ga0190283_1000706_pt1 | contig 16645 bp, 13 predicted proteins | sample 48691801_MG_FD_161669 | JGI IMG/M metagenome (GOLD analysis project Ga0190283, IMG submission 161669) | Hydrothermal vent microbial mat bacterial communities from Southern Trench, Guaymas Basin, Mexico - 4869-18-0-1_MG | ecosystem: Environmental > Aquatic > Marine > Hydrothermal vents >...
AAAAGCGTGATAAGTATCCGTGCATAATTTTTTTCCGGACGGGGTTGCAAACCCCGTCCGGCAGAGGGGGGTTGCAAACCCCGTCCGGCAGAGGGGTATCTGAACATTTCGGACGGGGTTGCAAACCCCGTCCGGCAGAAGATATCGTCTGGCAGAGGGGTATCTGAACATTTCGGACGGGGTTGCAAACCCCGTCCGGCAGAGGAACCCCGTCCGGCAGAGTTCGGCATAAGATTTATAATTGAAAGAGAGTAAAACTATGAGAAAATTTATTTTTGTATTTATGATATTACCTGTGTCTTTCATATTCACCGGGCTGACGTTTGCCGACTCGAAAGGCATCCCGGCTTCATCCCACAAATCATCCCCCAAGATTATAGGGGGCCATGAAACAGAGAGAGATGCCTGGCCCTGGATGGCAATTCTCGTTGATCCGGATGTGTTCCCGCTTTCCAATGCCCAATATTGCGGGGGGACGCTTATCGCCCCCGGATGGGTCATCACAGCCGGCCATTGTGTGAAAGACAGGCGGAACCGGGATTTGGATCCCGAAGAGATCGAAGTGGTCATGGGCATCCACGATATGAAAAATGACCAGGAGGATCGGATCAGGGTCAGGAGAATTATTTCGCACTCTTCATACAACCGTTTTACAGAATTTAATTTTGATATTGCGCTCCTGGAATTGCAGAGGGAAACCTATTCTTATGAAACCGTCTCATTGCTTACAGAAGATATTCCTCTTGAAGGAAAAGAGGCCCTTGTGCTGGGATGGGGAGATACCTATAAACCAGATACCGGAAAATTGCAGGAAGTCACCGTCCCTGTTGTCTCCAATGCTGAATGCAACCGGGCGCATCTTGCAACAGGCGACTATTATGAAGACCCCGTGACTGAGAACATGATGTGCGCGGGCAAAGCAGGCAAAGATTCCTGTGTGGGGGACAGCGGCGGACCGCTTCTGGTAAAAGATGAGAGTGGAACCTGGATCCAGGCCGGGCTGGTCAGCTGGGGCGGGGATATCTGCGGAGACAGGGATTTATACGGCGTTTACACCCGCATATCGCTGATGACGGACTTCATCAATGAATATGTATTCCAGACGACTCCCATTGACAACTGCCCTGACGATCCTGACAAAACTGAACCCGGAATATGCGGCTGCGGACAGCCGGATACAGACGGCGACAGCGATGGGACCCCTGACTGCAATGACAACTGCCCCGAGATAAAAAACCCGGATCAGGCTGACAGAGACGGGGATGGCGTTGGCAATCTGTGCGACCATCACAGTGCGGATTATAATCCGCCGGATTATGAGATCAGCCTCTCGGAGCTGCTTCGAGTCCAGCAGCTTTACACTCAGGGGGCTTATCATTGCGATTCCCACGGAGAAGACGGATATGCTTCCGGAAGCGGAGACCAGACATGCGCCCCTCACAATTCAGACTACAACCCCCAGGATTGGCGTATTGGCATAAGCGAACTTTTGCGGATGATTCAGCTCTACAACCTCTTCGGATATCATGCAGCTTCTTACACAGAGGACGGGTTTGCAGTGGGGCCCTTCGGCAAGCTCAGGGTGCGTCCCGGCCCCTGAGCTATTTCATATCCTGCTATTCAGCAGAAACAAAAAAGCGTGCAAGCTTCTGACAATTTTGACTTTGCTTCCAGCATCATATCGGCGATCTGAGATTTTCACAGCAAATTTTATCTGAATATACGGACAAGCAGAAACCCGACAGACAGGACAGCAAGAGGATGAGCAATTATCCCGGCATGTATGAGGAGTGTCAGTTTTTTCCCGGATCCCTGCTCATGCAGCCTGTTAATGAGTATTGATATCAGAATACACAGTATTATGAACACATAAGCTGTGCAGAAACCGTACTCCAATGCTGTCATATATTCAACAGGCAAGTCTGACTGATTTTTCAGATGGGCGGCAGTGTTTATCACAAGTGCGCTTATGGATATCAGCACACGAATGCCAATCCCGGAGGGCCGTATAAAGTAAATCATGTATAAAATCACCAGCACCGCAATAATCGGAGAAAACTTTTTAAGAATGAAAAACGGGTCTTTTCTCCTGATGTGTATTTCAGCATTGAACTGAGAATAACTGATCGTGAGCTGCGAATCAAAATACTTGGGATTTCCGAAACTGGAATTTTTTGTCAGAATATCCGAATGAAACGATATTCCGGTCATATCCCATTCTGCCACACTCTTGTTTACAGACAGACGCATAACATCCGGATCCGGAATGTAAATCAGCTTGTCTCTTGTCAGTCGGGCATGACGGAAACGCACAGGCATAAGGTGACGGGCAAAGGGATAACCATGAAAGTCAAGCCTGTTTTTAAAATCAGCTTTCACACGATATTCCCTGGTCGTTATGCCATCTGTCATCTCCTCTGAGACAGGCTGTCCCAGCGTGATCGGCTCCACGGAATTACTGAATTTGATGCTGGTGTCATCCAGCTTCCCGGAATAACGGAACCGGAGATTGAAATCCATGGAATACACTGAGTCCTTTGTACCCAACATGCTTATTTCATTGACTTTGATATCTGTATAGACTGTCCAGGCACTAATCATATATTTCCCGTCAATCACTATGACTTCACCCTCCAGAATCTTTTTAAAAATATTCTCAACACCCTTCGGATCAGTGATCTGCTGATATTGTGAAAAAGCCGGAACAAGCTTATTGTTCTCATAGATCCCTACGCTGTACGGCCTGCTCACATTGCCGCCCGAATCAAAATAAATATATCCGCTTACGCCGGCGATTGCATGACTCTGATCATAAAACTCCGCCAGAGCGGTTATTATTTTTCTTCGGCCCTGCCGTATATCTCCTTCCCTCTGAATCCCAATTTTTTTTATGGCTTCAACCGCAGTCTGCGCCGCGTCATAATAACACGCGGATACCCATGTAGGACTCTCTTCATATTTTTCTTTAAATTCATGTTCAAAGATATATGCTTGTTCATTGCCTATGCCGCTCATGTACGGAGTTATACAATAAAAGCTGCCCAGACCGGGCTGCAATCTCTTGAAAAATTCACGGCCTGAAAATGTCATAACGGAACAGGCTTTTTCAGCATTTTTTAATGCTGTGACAATTTTTGCGCTTTCAACTGAATATAGTGCCAGCAGAAACATTTCTGGCTCATTATTTTCATTTAAGGAATTGATAATTTCCTTCAACTGTGCGTCCTGATTCTGATTTGCATCATAAGCCCATTTTTTTCTGATCTCAATGTCCAGGTTTTTTGCTGTATTTTCAAACCCCGAGGCAAGAGAACGGCCATAAGCATCATTGGCAAATATGATGCTCACTGATCTCTTCTTCAGAGTTCTGCTGACATAATTCATCATAAACTTTGCCAGCAGTCTGTTATTCGGTATCACACTGAAATAGTTGTTTCCAAAAGTGACAGCTTCAGCCGTGGAAGAGCCGGTAATGGCAGGGATTTCTTTTTTGTTATAAATTTTCCCCGCGGCAATGGAGGCGGAACTCTGGTAGTGTCCGAGCACAACTAATGCTTTGTTCTCATCAGCAATTTCGGAAGCAATTTTTCCGGCGGTTTTTTTATCATTTTTGTCATCATAAATAAGCAGCTTTATTTTCCTTCCGTCAATCCCTCCCTGTTTGTTCACTTTATCCAGATATAAATCAGTGCCCATGAGCATTGCCTGTCCGTCTGCCGTGTTCATAGGTCCTGCCAAGGCGATATAAACAACATCTTCTTTTAACATGGATGCTATTCGCGGGTATAATAACATGATGGTTATGTTGATAAATATTATTGATAAAATTATCAGAAGTGTTTTTTTCATGATATTCGTATGCACGGGATTTTAATATTTGTGCCGTCCGGCAATGCCCTGCTAAAGCGAATTTTTGATATATAAATATATAAGTAGCAAGGCACTTGTCAGAACAATCAGAACAATACAAGGATTCTCCGCTATGGTGATGATTTTTATCTCTTTGTCAGCCTTGTGCAAATTATAGCTTAATATTGACATTAAAACGGATATTCCTGATAATAAATATATTATGCAAAATGCGTACTCAAGGATAATAAACCCCGGAGCGATGTCTGAAAAAAACAGATAATGAATTGCCACTGTCAACAGCGCAGGCGTTATGGACATCAACACACGAACAGCAGGCCGATCCCGGGAGATGAAACAAACTGAACATAAAATCACTGTCATCACAATAACAGGGAACAAAACTTTGAAAGTTTTCCTCTCTATCTGAATCTCTGCGTTAAATCGGGAATGCTGAATCTTTGCGTCCTGAGATACTGAAGTGTTCATGGTATCCTGATAATACAATATATCATTGATATTCCAGCCAGTCACGGCATTGATTTTGTCGGCACCTGACAAGGGCATGCCCAGAATGTCGGCAACATAAATCAGTTTGTTGCTAGGCAACCCGGTATGGTAAAGACTGACACGGAGTGCCTGATGATCAAAAGGATAAGTGTGAAGATCAAAATCATTTTTAAAATCCGCTTTCACACGATATGTTCGGACAGTGACATTGTCTGCACTCTCCTCCATAACCGGCCGCTCCAGTCTGATCGGGTTCACTGCATTTGTGAATCGGATACTGGTATCGTCAAAATCTCCCTGGAAACGAAACCAGAGATAAAAATCTGCGGTATAAGTATGGTTTCCCAGATTACGGATTTCATTTATGTCAATACCAGCATATACCACCCTTATTTCTATCATATCATAAGCGGTCTCACTGTCTCCCGATCCCTCAGATTCAAGTGCCTGATACTGAGAAAACGCGGGAAGAAGTCTCTGCTTCTGATAGAGTCCGACAGTCAGGTGGCTGGACGCACCGCCGTCTTTGTCAAAATAAACAGCCCCGCTCACACCGCTGACCGCTCTGTCATAAGTGTTGAACCTTGCCAAAGCATCTCTGAGTTTTCTTCGGTCCTCCCGTATGTCCTGCCAGTAAAATCCGGCCTGTTCAATGGCCTCGGATACAACTTTCATGGCATCATAATAACAGAAGCTGAATGTATGAGGCTCCTCATTATATTTTTTCTTGAATTCTTTTCTGAACATCCGCGCTTCTTTATTTGCAATATCAACAAGGAAGGGGGTTATCACATATATTCCGTCTGAATAATACCCGGGCGACAGCCGTTCCATAGTATAGTTGTTGAATTCATCAAGAAAGGTGGAAGCAGCAAATGAGTCAGAGCCTATGACCGAATAATCCGTGCCAGGGTATTTCAGCGATGTGAGAATTTTTATCGCTTCCGCTGAATGCGTTGCGAAAAATATTATGCCCGGATCCTTTACGGATCTTAATTCAATGACAATTTCTTCCAATTCATCGTTCAATTTTTTACTGTCCGTGTCAAACTCCCATTTGTTTATAACCCTGATTCCCTGATCCGCGGCTGCCTTTTCAAAACCTCCGGCAAGAGAAGCGCCATACTCATCTGTATCAGATATGATACTTGCCGAAGCCTTCTTCAAAACTTTTTTTATGTAATTTGCCGCGAAATTTACTGTAAGATTATTCCCCGGCACTGTTCGGAAATACCAGTCATTTCCAGAAATGACAGACTCACTTGTGGCAGAAGCGGTGACAGCGGGTATTCCGTTTTTTTTATAAATTTCTCCCGCAACAAAAGAAGTGGAACTGTAATAATGTCCGAGCACAAGAAGAACCTTGTTGTCATCAGCAATCTGGGAGGCTACCTTCATGGCGACGCGTTTGTCGTTTTTATCATCAAAAATAATCAGCTTTATTTTCCTGTCACCAATTTTCTTCTCGTTATTTATTTTATCAAGATATAAACGAATCCCTCTGAGCATAGCCTCTCCCTCAGTCTTGTTCGCGCCGCTCATCGGCCCTGCCACAGCAATGTAAACAGGCTGCTTTTTATTTTGGAAAAGGGAAGTTTCAGACAATATAAAAATACACGCCGCATTGATTAATATCAATAAAACTGTCAGTAATTTTTTTTTCATTATATTAGTACAGCAACTTACAAGTTCGTCCTCCTCTCTTATACAACAGATAGGGGGACGAATTTACGAGTTGCTGTATTAGTGAATTTGTTGTTGAAAAATTGCTCTGCCGCAGAACAAATTTGTAATTTGTTTTTGTTGCTCTGCTTTATAGTGAATCAGGGATGCTTTTTTGTCCGGATGCAGGGAAACCCGGCTTTCATTTTCCATCAAAATACCAGTCACGAATATGTTGCCCGCCCATAGCCATATGACTCCACCCTTTCACTCTGGGTTTTACCAGAGAATGCCCTCTCTCAAAGTAGATTGGAACAACAGCGCTTTGCTCTTCGCATAAAATCTGTTCAGCCCGTTTATAAAAAGCCTTCCGCTGATCCGGATCAGTTTCTCTCGCGGCTTTATCCATCAGCTCGGCAAACTCCTGGTTTTCCCAGCCAACATAATTGGCGGACTTGAACGGATGAAACTGATCATTAAGAAAGTTGCTGGCATCAGGGTAATCAGCGCACCATCCGAACCGAAATATGTGCGGCCGGGCAGAACGGTCATTTAATAATGCCACATACTCATCCCATGTTGCCTCATGAAGTCTGATCTCTATGTTCAGATAATGTTTTAAAGACACTCTGACTGCCTCTGCAATCTTTGAGTGAGTTTCAGAGACATTATACAGGAGTGTGATCTCAGGAAATCCCCTGCCGTCAGGATATCCGGCCTGGGACAGCCATTCCCGCGCCTGATGGGGAGCAAAGCTTATGCCGACTCCTTCTTTGGGATCAACCGCACCGAAAACAGGCGGACGTGCAAATGTTGTCGCAGGCTCCTCACCTCCGCCGGTTATCACTTCAGTCATAAGCTGGCGGTCAATCGCAGCGGAAACAGCTTTCCGGACAAGGGGATTGTCAACAGGCGGAAGTTTTGTATTAAAACCGTAAGCATAAGTGCAAAACAAGGGTTCTGCTGAATATTCCCTGCTCAGTGCCGGATTCGCCATGATACGCGGAATAGCCGTCAGCGGAAGCCTGAGAAAAGAGCCCCCTATCACATCAAGCTCATTATTTTCATACATTGCCAATCCCAGAGAACTTTGTTCTATGACATAATAACGTATTTCCGGAATGGAGACTTTTTCAGCTTCATAATAGTCAGGATTTTTTCTTAACACCATGACAACCCCTTTTTTCCACAATACAGGCATATAGGGACCGTTGGTCTCAATATTTTTAAGATCAGTCCATTTTTCTTTATGTCTTTCAACAGTGAGTCGCGGCAAAGGGCGATAAACTCCCAAGGTGAGTATGGCGGGAAAGTGGGCAACATGTCTGAGTCTGAATTCAACTGTATAATCATCAATGGCACGCACTCCCAGCTTTGTCATGTCTCTGAGTGTGCCGCTGTTTATTTCCTCAGCATTTTCCAGAATATACAGCATATAGACATAAGGAGATTTTGTTTCCGGGCGTATATTGCGCTGGATTGCCCAGACAACATCATGAGCTGTCACATTGCTCCCGTCTGTCCACATCGCATCCTCACGCATTTGAAATTGATAGGTCATGCCGTCGGCACTGACTGTCCAGCTGAGGGCCAGTTCGGGAACAGGCTGATATGTTTTCGGATCAAAATCGGTCAGTGCCAGGAACAATTGTTCGATTACTTCAATAGATAAGGTCTCACCGGAAAGTCCCGGATCAATTGTCGGAATGCGCCCTTCTGCCGGAACACACAATGTGAGGTCTTCCACATAATCAGACACACTTATCATATCCTCGTTTTGCTCAGATTTCAAAAATACAAAGTGTCCCTTGTGCATTTTTTTGAAAAAGATTTCTTTGCCGGTAATATCTCCCTGGGGCGTAAAAGAATAAGAACCGGTAACTCCCTCCCGGTTCTCAAGAAAGCGGAGGGTTGTGCCGACGACCATCGGCACAGATGAGCCGCTTTCCTCAATGGCAGAACCCAGAACGGAAATGGCATCATAGCCCTGGGCTGCCCAGGTATCGGGGGTAAATCCGAATTCTGATTCAAATTGTTCGACAAAATTCAGGGTCTGCCTTCTCGGATATTCAGGATTAAAAACAGTGGGAACAACAGTGCCTTCCGAAGCTCTTCCCGCTATAGTCCAAAGCTCCGGCGAATCAAGACCGCTTCCTCCGAGAATCGGAACATCCACTCCCATGCCGCGCATCTGTTTTATCAGTTTTACTGCGCTTGGAACTGTTCCCGCTATGAAAACGGAATCGAATTCGTATTCCTTTTTCATCATGGAAATCACACTTCTGAAATCATTTTCCCATTCAAAATAGGACAGAGTGGTGACAATTCTGATTCCTTTCACCTCGGCCTGAGTGTAAAAAATTTCTGCAAGTCTTTTGTGGGCAGAATCTCTTTCATAAAATACCACCGTCTTTTTAAACCCGGTCTTATGAGCAAAATCAGCCTCCTGCCGGCCGATCTCTTCGTCGTCAGGTATGTTTCTGAAGGTAAGTTCGCTGTATAAGGTTAAATCCGGGGCTGTTGCGGCATAAGAGATAAAAACAATACCTGTCTCTTCATAAGTGATGGATACCGAAGCCGCCACTTCTGAGCTGTTATGACCCACGACCGCGATGACATCATTGTTTTTTGCCAGTTTGTTCGCAATTTTCTGCCCCTCACTGAGATTTCCCATATCGTCATAAACGACAGTCTCTATTTTCCTTCCGAGGATACCTCCTTTCTGATTTATTTCCTTCACCGCCAATCTGACTCCGTAAAGAAACAAACTCGGGCTTGTGGAATTTTCAACAATGCCGACAACTATGTTCCCTTCTGCCTCAGCAGCTCTCTCCGCTCTTTTTTTAAATGACGTAGTATAGGTGTCACAGGAAAAAATAAACAGTGCCACGAACAGGAAAATATATCTGCCTGATTTTATTATCATATAATTCATCTGCCTGTTTCTCCGGTCATCTCGGAAAGCGGTATTTCACCCGGACCCGGTTTGTTCTGAGAAGTGTCGGGAATATTTTCCTGCTTTGCCGTGTCCGGAGGCTGTGCTTTGGGAATCGCCTCAGAAGAACTTGACTGATCATGCATCATCGGAATGGTCCCTATCAGCGGCAGTCCTTTGTTTCCGGCTCCGATGACCACGACTTTTGAATTATTTGATTTGGAAAGCTCCAATGTGGCTTTGATCCCCATCCATTCCAGCACTTTTCCTTCAGGAATAGAGGAGGCAATGATTTTGAACTGGTCGCGTATGCCTTCACCTTCGACACGCTTTCTCTGCGCTTCTATTTTTTCTTTCTGGACGATAAATTTATGAGCTTCCACCATCTGTTTCTGCTCTATTTTATACCGTATGGCCTCTGCAACACTTTTTGGCAGTTCGATTCGTTTGATCAGCACTCCGTCAATGTCAATATATCGCTGGGCAACCCGCTCAATGGCAAGGTTGATCGCCTCGACAATCACCGCCCTTCCGGTAGTGTATATCTGTTCCGAACCCATGGTGCCGATGACTTCACGCAGCACGGCCTCTATTTCCGGAATGATTACTGTGTTGACATAATCCGGGCCGATTTTCTTGTGCAGCAGTCCCAGCAGTTTGTATTTCGGAGCGTAACGTATGGACAGAAACAGATGCACCTGCAATCCGTTTTTTGTCAGCACATCAATCTCCGGCGAGATTTGTCGGATTCTGACATTGTAGATATACATTTTGTCCCAGGGCAGTATTGCATGCATTCCTTCGGGATAGATATAATCCACTTTTGTTCCATCCCTGAAACGCATCCAACGCACCCCTGCCTCACCCGACATAATGGTATAAAAAATGTTGTGGGTCAGGTAAACGGTCAGAATCAAAAAAATAATAAAGGATATCAGAATCGGAATGACAATTTTTCTTATTCCGGCTCCCAGTTTTTTAAAAAATTTCATCATCTTGTCGTCAGAAGGTTTTTTTTCGATACCAAAACCAGCAGTAAGCCGATCAGCGGCGAAAATATTATTGAGGAAAATAAATATCCCCAGAATCCCATTTTACGGTTCCACCCTGCCAGAGCAATCACAAAGCTCAGTAAAAAATATAATATCTGGATGCTTGGGGGATATGATAAGATTAAACTGAGCGGCAATATCTGTTCCATTTCTGTTCAGTCCGATCCTTTTTTATCTTAATCTTAATCTGAGCAAGATGAAGATGGCTCACGGATGTGCAATCACCAGCAGTGTAGAGGCACGGCGAAGTACGCATTGCAGTGCCAGTCGAAGGTTTTCAGGATCAAGCGCTGCAAAACTCTCATCCAAAATTATGATATCCGCGTACTGAAGCAAAGCCCTGGCAATAAAAACACGGCTCCGCTCCCCGTGGGACAATTGCCAGCCGCTTTCCCCCACCATCTGCTGAAAACCCGCCGGCATCCTTTCCAAAAGTCCTCCCAGGCCAAGTTCGCGGCAGATATCTTCAGCTTCTTCAATATCTTCCTGCAACGGAGGCCAGCGCCGGCCCATCAGCAGGTTAAAGGAAAATGTTTCCGTGAGTATGTGGTTTTCATGAAACTGGGGCGCGGCAACTACCCGCCTTCGCCATGCGTCCAGACCGATGGTCTGCCGGTCAAATCCGTCCAGCAGAAGGATCCCTGATTCAGGAACGCGCAACCCCGCCACCAATGATGCAAGCGTGGATTTGCCCCCGCCTGATGGGCCTTCCAGCAACATGCGGTCTCCCTTGCGAATTTTAAGGCTGCAATCCCGCAGCACTGGTTTGCCGTGAATACGAAAACGGAAAACAATATCCCGCAACTGCATAAGCGGCTGAATGTTGTCATCAGTATTTTTATCAGATACAGATAAAGGATCAACAGATAAAAACGGACGGTCTTTACCTGCTGTTCCTGCCTGAAAAAGCGGCGCTGCCTGCTCCCACGCCATTTTTGCTCCCACAATGCTCATAATTCCGCCCGCAAAACTCGTCAGAGCACCGGACGCGAGCATGATGCCCCCCATACTGATTGCCAGTTCCATCTGTGAGTCAGGAGCGGTGACAAATGTATAGGCAAAACCTGCGAGACCGACAATCATCCACCCCCGGTTGACAAAGGCGTTCAGCTGCATTCCGAGATTGTCTGTTTTTTCGGACAGTTTCAGATAGCGGTTCAATATCTGGTCTTCCTCTTCATGCCAGTGTGCCCGGTCTTCCTGAGCCAGACGGGTTCTGTGCCCCACCATCCGTTCAACAAGGTCGTTTGTCATTTCCCGGTAGGTTTCAATCCACTGCCGGTTGTATCGGTAATATTGCCAGCATATAATAAAGGTGACGGTCATCCATGCAAAAAGCGGGATTGTGTGAAGCCAGCCTCCCAGTCCTTTGGAAAGAACTGCGGCCGCAATGAAAATGTCAATCACCGCCAGGACCGCGGCAAATCCGCTCGCCAGAACCATTGCATCCAGAGCTTCGGACTCCATTATCCGGCTTAAAAACTGCCCGGAGCCCTGATGACGGATTTCTTCGGGCTCAAGTCTCATTGTGCCGTACAAAAGCCGCTTTTTGAACAGGCTGCCCACGCCGACGGACAGCAGAGTCTCAACCCAGGCTCCCAGTATGTGAAAGGGGATTTCTGTAAATAAAATCAGTGCCCAGGCAAAAAGCCACACCCATTCAAAGTGTCCCTGCAGGGCTCCCCGGCCGATCACCCACCAGTTGAAAAGCATTAATCCCTGTCCGACAAAGTGCAGCGCGACAATTATGATCAGGTATTTGGGCAGCCCTGCATAGCCTAACTGTTTCATAAAGCCTGTTCCCGGGGGCAGGCGCAGGAGCCAGCAGCCTCCGATTCTGGCCGAACTCAGCTGCTCGCGCAAAACAGAATCGTGAGCATGTTTTCGCCGTTCTTCGGAAACGCCCGCACGCTTGAGCAACTGTTCAATATTCTCTGTCAACGGTGCTTCCAGTTCAGATGTGAGCATGTTTCGGACAAATTCCGGGGCCACGCGCAGGACTGACAGATTCTGTGCTATAAGGGAAATCTGTGTGCGCCCTCTTTTGAGAAGAACTATGAACTGGGCCGTGTCTGTCCCGGGAACGCGGATCAGAGCCGGCCCAGCCTGGCATACCATTTGTTCCACCTGGGGGTATGGTGTTTCAACAGGTTCGATCTCTATGTCCAACTGACCCGCTGCAAAGTCCATCCATCTTTCCAGGCTTTCGTCATCTGCCTGGTCCAGCCCGTCCGGAGGCCGGGGGGGTTCTGTCTGGTCTGATGACAGAAGACCTGACTTGCGTGCAAGAATTTCAATGGCTTCATCCAGTCTGGAAGCGGGCCAGAGAAGACTGGCAAGTTCCGGTTGCTTTTTTCCTTTTTTCATCTATGTATTTTTAAAGTCTGAATTCATAAATCCCTTATAAAATCCGGATATTTCTCGTTCCAAACCCCGGCTTTGGAGACGCACTTATATACAAGTCCCGGCTTTGTGCATGGGAATCTTGGGCTTCATAACGAAAACTGACTGATTTTAACATGCTGCCCCGCTCTAGGCTGGTGACCATTTGAATTCATGAATCCCTTATGAAATCTGGATATATTAGTTTTAAGGGTGGATTGTAAAGTAAAAATTAAAATTAATTTCAGCCTGAACTGATTTCCCCTTTTTCGGCAGTCCTGAATGTTCTTCGTGGATCCGCGAGACAAGAAGGAATCCGCGAAAGAAACTAAAATTTATTGAACCCGCTGATGACGGTCGTCGGATAGCCGTCCGCAATTTTCGGGCATTTTCCCTTTGTGCAATCCACAAACTTGTAGCTGATCCCTTTTTCATCAAAATTTTTGATCTGTTTTTTGGTCCAACCGCACTGGGGCGAGCCATAGACAGTCACATTGCCGGCACAAACCCGGGAGCGCACTTTCAGGATGGCAGGTGTTTTCACAAGTCTTTCTTTCATCTTGTTTATCCTTATATTATTAGATGTCCAGTTTTACTGAGGTTGCCAAGATCACACTTGGCATCTGCTTTGGTATATAAATCAAACATCAGTCCTGCAAAGTCCATGCCAAAAGATACAAAAATGGAAAATTTTCCTGATCTGGATTTGTGTGATTTTGTGTTTTAGTGGCATTCTCTGTTTCAGCATTCTTTCTTTCTGCCACGAAAATATTAAACACTAAAACACTAAAACTCGACTATCAAGTTTTTTTAAGTTTGTAAAATGGATAAAATTGGTGATAGAAGATGTCTGAAAACTGTCCTGCCGCGCCTCCTCTGCCCGAAAATCGGGCATGATCAAGGCGGGACAAGACCGGAGAGTGTTTTCAGATGCCTTTTAATACCTGTTCTAACGGATTTTGTGGTTCCGGGAAATATGACAGCGGATCGGGGAATGAAACGAATTTCCCCGGTCCGGCACAAGCCGGAAACATGACAGCGGAACGGATATCCGTTTCATCCTGAAATCCGGTGTCATATTTCGGAACCATAAAAAAAAGCACTGTCAGGCATGTTTTTATGAAACCAGAAAAATTGTCATGCAAGTCTGCTTTACACGCGAATCAGCTCGACCAGCTCTGTGGGAAAGAAGCTGAATGTCTGAAGTCTGATTTCAGAAAGTGCCAGTTTTTCCGGTTGTCCGTCGGTATTGCCCATGAAATCAGAAATCCAATCTCTGTCATTAATATTTACCTGGACATATTAAAAGAGAATTTAAATGATTCAGGCAAAGACTCTGACATCACTGAGTTCATCAGTGAAATTGAGTCAGCGGCCAGCAGAATTGAAACGATTGTCAAAACGGCCATGGATTTTTCCAGGCCCCATATTTCCAGATTAGCGCGGACAGATATAAATCGGACACCTGAGCTTAGATCCGTTACCTTGTCAGAGATGGAAACAGATGTACACGCGGATCATGTCTGTGGAAAAGAAGCTGAATGTCTGAAGTCTGATTTCAGGAAGTGCCAGTTTTTCCGGTTGTCCGCCGATGTTGCCCATGAAATCAGAAATCCAATCTCTGTCATTAATATTTATCTTGATATATTAAAAGAAAATTTAGACGATTCAGGCAAAGGCTCTGACATCACTGAGTTCATCAGTGAAATTGAGTCAGCAACCAGCAGAATTGAAACGATTGTCAAAACGGTCATGGATTTTTCCAGGCCCCATGTTCCCAGATTAGCGCGGACAGACATAAACAGATGTGTCAGAAAGGCATCTGAGTTTGCCTTGCCTGAGGAGGAAATCATCATGGAAACAGTGCTGCATGAGGATATGCCTGAATGTTTTCTGGATGCCCGGTCTGTTTTGCAGGTTCTGATAAATCTGATCACCAATGCGGCAGAGGCCATGAAAAACACCGCCCACAGAAAGATAATGATAAGATCACGCCATGATAATGATTCTGTTGTTATAACGGTTTCCGATTCCGGCCCGGGTGTTTCCCAAGATGACCGGGATAAAATATTTGCCCCGTTTTTCACAACCAAGCACAGAGGGCTGGGAATCGGTCTCAGCATCAGCTCCGGAATCATAAAAGATCATGGCGGCCGCATGGATGTCTCTGACAGCATAATGGGCGGGGCCGAGTTTCGGATAACACTTCCCTGTTCCCAGCTCCTGCCGGATATCGGCGTTCAAACCTAAGTCTCACGCCGGGGGATATTATCTGATGACAAATTACTGAGTGGACAATGATGAATTATTCAGTCTGTATTATTGATGATGACGCAGCTCTGGCAAAAGGGCTTGCCATGAGCCTGAAAAACGAATATCAGACCAGAGTGTTTTTTTCGGGGAAGACCGCGCTTGAAGCAATGAAAAACGATCCCTGTGATGTGATTTTGCTCGACATCGGGCTGCCGGACATGAACGGTATCGAAGTGCTTGGTAAAATAAAAAAGCATTTCCCGGAGATTGCGGTCGTTATGATAACCGGTATTGATGAGACCGAAACCGCGGTTTTGGCCATGAAGAACGGAGCCTGCGATTATATTGTCAAACCTCTCAGACTGAACACTCTGAAACCGGCTTTGCAGAATGCTGTTGAAAGCATCCGGCTGAGAAAGGAGGTGAGAGTTCTTCAGGAGAAATATCTCAGAGAAAATCTTCCTTTTTTCTCATGCGAGAGCATGGAAATTCAGGATGTCATGGCTTTTGTCAGAGATGTGGCGGCAAGTCCCGACACATCTGTTCTTATTATCGGGGAATCAGGCACGGGCAAAGAGCTTGTTGCCGGGGCCATCCATTACAGAAGCCCGAATTTCAAAGGCCCCCTGATTTCAATAAACTGCGCGGCCATACCGGATGAGCTTATTGAAAGCGAGCTGTTTGGATATGAAAAAGGCGCTTTCTCCGGAGCTTCTCCCAAAGGGAAAAAAGGCATTATTGAAAAGGCTGACAAGGGAACCCTGTTTCTTGATGAAATCGGCGATCTGAGTCTCAAGGCTCAGGCAAAATTGTTGCGGTTTCTTGAATCCGGAGAGTTTTACAAGATCGGGGGCACGAAAAAGATACGGGTTCAGACCAGAATTGTTTCCGCAAGCAACAAGAATCTTGAAGCAATGATAAAGAAAAAACAGTTCAGGGAAGACCTTTATTACCGAATCGGGGTGATCAGAATAGAAGTTCCCCCTCTGAACAGACGCCGCGGCGATATTCTGCTGATTGCCAGGCATTTTCTGGTGACATTTGCCGAAAAATTCGGAAAGACAGTCACGGGCATTTCCCCTGACGCGGAAAATGCCTTAAAGCAGTTCCGCTGGAAAGGGAACATCCGCGAGCTGAAAAATGTCATTGAAAGAGCAGTCCTGACTGCCAAAGGGCCTGAACTGAATATCCGGAATCTCGGGATGAAAAAGAACGGGGCCAGTGTCCGAAGGCATAAAAAAACACAAGTCCCGCTCATACCGCCGGAGGGGACTGATCTTTCCTGTGTTCTGCAATCTGTTGAAAAGGAACACATTAAAGCTGCTCTGAAAATTTCAGAGGGCAATGAGCGTAAGGCCGCGAAGTTGCTGAAGATGAATTACACCACATTCCGATACAGGAAAAAGAAGCTGTCCGGGGATGTTTGAAAAATATGATGCACTCAGCAATGTCGGCACTGAGTTTGCATCAATGTTAATTATAAGATCGGTTTATAAAATAAGGAACAGGAAGATATTATGGAGAGGTCAATTGGGAAGCGTGCAGGCAGGAATGAGGATATGAAAGTACGCACTGACATAAAGGCTGGCCAGAACACCTTTGAACAAAAACAAAGGCAAGAAACGCAGCAGAAGGCGAAAGCAATGATAAAGAGAGTCTTCAGCAAGATTGTAAAGCCGGCATAACATCAGGTACAGTGAAGCGCAAATGTTGCAGTTGCAAAAAAACCGACCAGCACAAAGGAATGACCGTTCCTGAGGGGAAACAGATGCATGGGTTGGACCACAAAAAATGCAAATTTTTGCATTTTAATATTTTTTTTATTAATCATTTCAGTCAGATAACCTTATAAATGCAATTTTTTGCATTCCTGTCGCAAATATTTTATCAGCATGATTTGTTGTAATTTCAAATAGATAATACAGATTTCAGGATGAAAAAATGCAAATTTTTGCACTTTTTCAGATTTGCCAATCCGAAATGAGCGCGGGACTCATCAGCG
>Ga0190283_1000707_pt1 | contig 16635 bp, 15 predicted proteins | sample 48691801_MG_FD_161669 | JGI IMG/M metagenome (GOLD analysis project Ga0190283, IMG submission 161669) | Hydrothermal vent microbial mat bacterial communities from Southern Trench, Guaymas Basin, Mexico - 4869-18-0-1_MG | ecosystem: Environmental > Aquatic > Marine > Hydrothermal vents >...
TGATGACTCGGAGGTTCTTACTGGCAGAAGAAATATTCTCATGAGAGCCAGCTCTTTACTGATTCTCGGGTTGTCCGGAATAATCGCAGGCTCCTACCTACTTGTTGGATCTGCAACCGCTATTGCGAGGGAACTGGGTGTCAGCGAGTGGGTCATCGGTGTTACAATCGTCGCGGCGGGGACCTCTGTTCCGGAGCTTGCCACTAGCCTCGTCGCTGTTGTCAAGGGTCGCTATGCCATCAGTGCAGGGAGCCTCATCGGAAGCGATATTTTCAACTTGCTGGGAGTACTCGGTCTGGCGGGTATGTTTCAGCCTGTCTGTGTCGATTCGACAGCGCGCATTTCACTCGCGGCCTTGTCCGGAACGATCTTCTTGGTAGTTATTTTTATGCGAACCGGTTGGCGCCTTTCTCGAATGGAGGGCCTACTGCTCTTCACTATAGCTATCCTGCGCTGGGGTCTCGATCTATCGACTAACTTCCAGTAGCGATCTACTCGGTTGTGTTCTGGGTTATTGAGATTGAACCAATATCTACTATCAAGTCAATCCTCGAAATCTGCAACGAAATTCTCATAAAGGAAATGAAGAAAGATGGATATCAACGAGTTTCAAAAAGCGTGTGGATTCGGAGCTCACGTTCTCACGGAAGAAGATGCTTCGAACGTATTGAAGAATATCAAGATAAATGGAGAAATTCTAAGATGTTGCTTTGAAGAGATACTGGCACGTTTTGACCAATTTCCTCCCAATGAAGACATTTCATATCCAATCTCATCAACGACGCTTAGAAAAATTGAAAACTTGTCGTTTGCTTTGTTCCGCGAATGTTCTGTCAAAACCGAAAATGATCTTTTAAGAGACGATGTGGAACAATTTAACGAAGAAATTTCGTAACTACTCAGTACAGTTCATGATCTAAATTTATGGCTCTCCTGACCATATTCGCCGCGCTTTAGGCGGCAAGAAGGCTCAACTTGGAATGGAGAAGAGGGTTCTGTGGCCAATCCTAATGATGTCCGAGTGATCCGTAAAAAGGAGTTTGTTTTAGAGGCACTTTTTTCCTTTCCTGTCCACCCCCCTTGGCTGGGTGAGGGGTGGGGCCAGGAAAAGAAAAAAGTGCTTTTGTTGCAAGAGAGCTGACAAACGGCGCATGAGACTGATCCGATTTGAGAGTGTTATATAATTTTTTTCCAGGAGGAACCCGTGTGCACGCTGAGACGAAATGCTTTGTCGTTACCCGATAGCTAAGGTCTTCATTGATCTTTTACGAACTGGCATTTAACTGTTCCAATTCCTTTTTGATGAACTCAGGAAGCTTTCCTTGAAAAAGTAGGCTTAAGGCCTGAGTGGCGCTAACCCCATTTTTTCGACAAGTGGAGAGATAGCTTCTGACGCGGCAAAAGATATAAGCTCCATCGATCGAACGAAAACATTCTGATATTTTTTGTTGGACTTTTGTCATCCTGATATCATTTTCACCCTGGTTATTGGTGAATGGAACGATGTCCACCTCTATGAACCTCAAGACATCTGCCTCGAAGTCTCTCAGTCGTTCCAATAAGTTGCGTGATTTTGTCCGCTTCAATCTTCCGCGTCGCCCGTTTCTTTTCTTTTCATCAGGCGGAGGGCATTCTACTTCTGCCTCGAGTAATATATTTCGGTACCGTGCTCGATATTTTTTGACTTCAGCCGGGGGCAAGCTATCACCAGCATCATTAACAGCCTAATTCATTTCCTCGAGCAAAGCCTTCATATTCTTCGCCCACACTTGTCCATCTTGCTCCCAGGCTCTCTCCAATTCTCTCAGATGATGGGCATTACACAAGGCATGACTGAAATCGTACGTGTAATAAGGCTTTCAGTGGTCATGGCAGAGTATCCCGGTAAATCGTGGAAGTATGTTGATTTCATCCATTGCTTCTCATCCACGTTTACGATGAGGATAGTAATGGGTCCACAGAACGTTGGAGGCACAATGTATCCAGTGACGTTTTCCACTAATATTGATGCTGGTCTCATCGGCATGCAGACACCCACAATCCACCAGTTTGTTTTTGACAAACTCGTCGAACGTCTCCAACAACTGAAAAGCTTCTCTATTAAAGTTGTAAATAGATCCCTCACTAATCGGAATATGAACATGTTCCAAGAAGTAGTCATGAATCCTATTATATGGAATCAGCTGGAATTGGAATAAATAGACAGAATTTGCTTTCAGACCAGCGCCATATTGAACTGGTCGATTGAGATGCTCAGGAAACTCCGCAACAAACAAGTTTCCATGCTGGTCTTTGAGTACTTGAGTTCGATATTCCTTAACAAACCGTGAAATATCGATATCAATAACCTGTCTTGATTCGTATCCAACCTCTGTGTATCTTCCAGGAGGAATCGTTCTTCTGTCGACTTCGAGCTCTTCAATGTCGTCGGGAATGTCTACTTTCTTGAGAGTGGTCCCGTCATGTCCTGGTTGGCCACCAGGCTTCCTGTTTCTTTTTGCCTTCTTCTCTCGCTTTCGAATGGAATCGGTAGACGGTGGTTTGCTGCTGTTGTGACTATTTAGGTTCAAGCGATTCACCAGTAGCGTAATGATCACAAGCAACAATTCTAACGTTGATCTCAGGTTGGGAGATATCCCCTTTTCTTCGTCGAGGATTTTCTCTACCCTACTGATGGCAGCATTAGTGTCGATATTATCTATCGTCACGTAGTTGCACTTAAAGTCAAAAACCACTTTGCTTCTTACGATGTAACTATTATACACCCAATATTCAAGGTGGTATTTTCGCCCTCAGGTTTGGTTCCTACGCCATCAAACAATCGAGACTGGATTTTAGCTATGGTGACAGAATTTAAACGACTCACGTGGGCATTGAGCGCTTTGAAAGAGCGTAAAATAAGATTTGATTAACTACACCGCCAATTCAAATTTTTTGCTTGAAAAGCCTGTCAAGAAAAATTATTCCTTTTTTGTGGATTATTTTGCTGAATAGTTACAAAATAATTTAGGTACTGTTGAACAATCTGTTCGAAGGGAGAGCTTCTTCCCTCGAACTGTTCGCGTCGCTCTCTGATGCTTTTCGCGTCTTCTTGCCAAGCCAACCTCAGAAAGTTCTTTTAGCAAACGCCACAGTAGAAAACATCTGTTACTTGACGATCTGCTTCATCATCGAGAGCGACATCGACCTGGTCCTCCAAAATCTGCCCTTCGTGGTCTAAGCCGCGATTGAGTAGGTACACCATCCGATCTCGAGGATTCTTCCCAGTTGACCAATCTCTGAAAGCGGGTTGTTGTGAAACTCTTATCTTTTGTGTTCTCGGGAACCGACGCGTCAGATCCATGAAGCAGTTCGCGAATTACTTCGAATTTTGTCACTTTTTCACCACTCGCCGCCGGTAGTTCGAGTGTAAGTCGCCAAGCGACTACGGGTATGATGTTTTCATGAGGCATAGGCTCGGCGTCTTCTATCGACTGTGCATCGGAGGGGATCCTTGAGGACCTTCGTGAGGATATTGAGTTGCTTGGCAATTCTTTGCGAGTTCCACATGAAGCCGTAGAAGAGAACGCTCAGGTGAGTCTTCGAAGTGTTGTCATGGATCCGAATGATTTGGTTCCGGTTGAACTCCTTGATCAAGTTTTCGATTTCCTGGTTTTTGGACTCGATGAACTCTTCGTCGAGAGGTTCCCATTTCATAAAAGCCGACGAAGCTTCATCGAGGAGTTCCATTACACAGGTCCTGATTCTGTAAAGCTCTCTGACCTGGGTGTCGAGAAGTCCCAGGTGACTGTGAGACACGTGCATATGGGCGCGCATGACCAAGTCCCGCTGGCTATTGGCTATGCGCTGAAGGGGGCCGATCGTCTCGGCGTAACTCTGGGCGTTTCTTACCCCCTCCCACTGCAGGAGCCTCAAAATCTTGAAGACATTAGCCGTGATAATGTTGGCCCACTGCTGGATCCGCTCCTGCCGCCTCTTCGAACTCCGCAGCTTATGCAAATCCTGCTCGAAGAGGCAATCGAAGGCGGCGGCCAGCGCGCGCCTCACCTCCTGGATGAATATGCCCGTGTGTTCGAAGGATACGTTAATGGCAGCGGTAGTATCTCTTATCTTCCTGAGGGTAAAGACTTCCGTAGCTCGAACGTCCACTTCGTGCAATTTGTGTAGGAAGCGGTTGCAAAGAACGAGCAGAACTGCAAAAGTGGCGATTACCACTGCGGCCAGAGTCGAGCCATGGGAAATGGCAACGGCAGAAACCGACAAAACAGTGAAGATGAATAGAGCAGTGAGAAGCAGTAGGGCCGTAAAAAACCAGCCCCGGATCACGATCATCATCTTCTCATCATGTACGATTTTTTTTACGCTTCTCTTCTTGATGAAACCCATCGTCTTTACCCCGTATGAGTAGTCACTCGAGGCAGCCAGATGGACCGCCGTCCTATTATTTTATTCCCCCTATTCACGCCACTTTAAACAGATTTATTCCTACTGATTGCAAGTTTTTTTTGGCCATCGAAAGACGGAATCTCGTTCAACGGAAACTCTGCACTCGTCTTCTCAACTAAACGGTAAACAAGAACACTTCCTCCGGTAGTCGAGGTACGCTTCCCTGCACTGATCGACGACATCCATTTCTTCTGGAATATTATCTGTCTTCAGTCTGTCCTTTGAGTCCTGCTCTTCAACATACCCTCTTCGGAGAACACCAAGACCTCTGATTATCACGCCGCCTCGATCAAAAAATGAAAGAAGGCGGCAACCGACTACCGTAAGTATGTTCAGATCAAGACTTCTTCGACAAAATGCGGTTTAGAGACTCTCCGATACGGGCACTTCAATAATAGGACGGCATTCCATCTGGCCTCCACCTGTGACAACTCAACGGGTTGAAAGACAACAGGTTTCGTCGAAGAGAGTGATGTCAAAACGCTCGTAGGCCAGGATCGGGAGCCGATATAACTATTTTCCAATAAGGAGGTAGTGCAATGTCAACGCAAGATTTCGAAAACATTAGGGGTGTGGGTACGAGAACCGCGGAAAAGCTACGCAAAGCGCACATCCAATCCATCTCCGACCTGGCGGACGCAGATGCTGTGAAGCTCTCACCGGAGTGTAGCCTGCCGGAGGGTGTCCTTCACAGACTGATTGCCGCGGCAAGAGAGCAGTGTCAGCGGGGTGGAAAGTCATCAGCGGCTAATGTAACAAAGGCCTCATCAGAAAGGAAACACGAGTCCATGTCAGAAAATAAAGGCGATGACCAAACGCATCCGGAAGGATACACCCAAGAGACGATCAGGGATCCACGGGTCATCCGTAAAGCCTGCAGTACGATTGTTGCTGAGATCAGCGAATTTCTCAAGGATGAGGAAGCGCTGAGGGCGAGACTGCTTGATGCGGCAATGGAAAAGGATGGCTTTCGCAGAGTGGTCATCTCCACGGTAGTACGAAGCATGAAGGATTGACTATGAACTGAAGTTGAGGACGCGTATCACAGCATGGCGAAAGATCGTGTATGAAACGCTTTTAAATGAGGAAACAAGGGTACGCGATATAGTAGGTTGGAAGATTCTGCGCTTATATATGACTCATTTTAGATATTTTGACTGCTACTCAAAGTAAGCGTAGCGACTCTATGGCCGAGGATCTAGCCGCTCCGCAACATTCAAAGATGGTTGAATATGAAATAAAGAATTTGAAATTTATTTGCCTTGAACCCTAATCCGGATTAATCACAAACGCCTACTCAGAAAGCTCATACATCTCGACCGCCAGCGTTACCTCCACGTTTTCAATCCCCAACCGAGCTAGAAACCCGCCCTCGGAGGATACTACCGCAACGCCTTTCGAGCCGAGCGCCTGCACGATGTCGCTACTCCGTTCATAAATAATTCGGGTTAGCCTTCCTCCTCCACAAAAGAACTTACTTTAACACAACTTATGGCAATCGATATATATGTTCACAGATTATTAGCGCATGCTTGATCCAGATTTGTCTGTGACACCCCCGGATGGGGTAAAACTTGTCCGAATATGAGGTACGGTATTTTGAAGGTACTTTAGCGCAATCCCTACAATCTCCGCCAGCACTCTCGTTCGCATCATGTGTCTGTTACACACCTTCTAATCTAGCCGCCTCATTCCCTTCCACGACTTCGTCTAGGTCCAGTAATACACCGAAGACCGATCCTCTTGTCCGAAGAACTTTCAGCCGTAGAACCTCAGCAGGATCTGCTTTAAGGACGTTGCAATCGCAGCCACCACCTATAATTCCCAACCAAGCACAACAGGAAAATCTCAACACAGACTTTTTGCGACGCCGAAATAATGTTTTTTTTTTCAATTCATTGAAATATGTCGATGTGGTCGCTAATATATGCGTTACGTTTGATGTTCCAGAGTGTTCTCCATTATGAACAGGAGTCTCTTGCCGCCTTTCTGGCCGTAAGTTTCCTCTTGTTCGGCAGATCCAGACCATGATCTGACGGAACATCTCGCAACGACGAATACTAGATTGACGAATATTGGGAAAACACGAGCATTAATTCGTCAGTCTTTTAAAATTTTAATAAATTCTCCTTGCATTCAAACGGAGGATAAAAAACCACAAGGATGAGGTAAATACCTTCATACCTTGATTGAAATCGTTTTATAGAGAAAGATTATTTCTGATTATCCATATATAGCAGGAGAAAGAATATGCGATTAGTGAATAAAATCAGAACCAAACTTCAAGATATAGATTTGAATCATCCGTCATTGAAAAAGAACATTTTTAAGTTTAGCTTATTTACGATTTTTGGCATAAGCCTAATTCTTCTCGTTCCCAACAAAGCAATCGATCCATGGAACTTAATCAATCCAGGATTGATAACTCTCATTGTTTTAATGGTAGTTGCCATTCAGTTTATCTCTTATGTTGTTATTGAATTGTGGAAATCCGAAGGACTCCTCATTATGGGAGCTCTTATCGGGCTAGTCAACAGCAATGTAATTAATGGAACCATGGCTTCTATTACTAAGCAGAATCCACGCCTTTCAAATCATGCAGCAGCGGCGGTCGTTTGTGGAAATCTGTCTATGTTGATCCGAAACATCATTGTAGTTGTAACTCTGAGTTTTACTGCCGCCAAATTTGTTGTACCCCCTCTTTTAGCCATGGTAATTTCTGGATTAATATCTATTTATTATACTCTGAAAATAACAAGACAGAAAATAGGAGATCCAGGAAGCGAAAGCGTCGGCAATCCTTTTGAAATAAAAACAGCTCTCATTTACGCCGGCATGATTACCCTTATAACAATCGCGGGTTTCTTGATTCATAGCCTTCTCGGTGATGCAGGCCTCTACGTAACTGCTTTCTTGAGCGTATATGCCGCTGGCGGTCCGATTATCATATCTGCTGTCATGTTGGCTATCGGCGGACATATCACTTTTATGACAGCAGCCATTGTTGTTCTCATCGCCTCCTTCTCGAGCGTAACAAATGATGCCATACTACAGCTCATGTGCGGAGCCAAAGCACTTGCTTTAAGTTTTATTAAGATATCCATCCCCATAATCGTTGCCGGTGCTCTAGTAGTCGGAATCGAAATACTAATATATAATAACGTTGTTTCTTTTGAAAGTCTACCGTACATAATAATGGGTGCTGCTGCGCTTACGGGTCTATATGTATTAATCAGTAAAATACGCACAAATAGAATTTTATCGAAAAACAATAGAGTTTTAGACGTTACAATCGACCACCTTTCTAAAATGGGGGATGTTTATGAGGGAACAGTCTTCGACGAATTTGTACTATTAGATTATAATAAATACAGAAAATCAAATGGTGAAGATGGTTTTCTGTACTTTATAAACAATAAAAAAGGTTGGTTTCAAAATCTACTAATGAAATCTTCTATCAACCAAATAAGGATCTATCTAGCTGAAAATATGTCCAAAATTATTAAATATTTACCTAAAAACAATAGAGAGTTATATCTTGATAAGGAAGCCAAGGGCAGCCTGTTCGATGTCTCTCTCATGGTCAGTACAGGTAGTCGTCCTCTATATCTTCTTCTCAATAAGTCAGATCAATCCATCAATGAAATCGCCGAAGTCAATAGAGATGGATGGAATAGAGTCGAATCTATACTCGGTGATCTAGTGACAAAATTGTAAAAACGCTTTGCTAATTTCAATAACATCAATTGCAACTTCTATTGAAATAAACCATGTAGCACGAATCACTACGTATTAAATGTGTTTTCATGCCTTGTCTTCATGAAAATAGATGGTGTCCTTATCGATAGATTTTTGATTTTTAGCAACGGCGAAAGATTAGAAGCTTACATAGTAAGGGTAGCCGGCATAGGTAGTGTCTCGATCGTTAACGCCTCAACTGGACACATAAAGTCAGATAGACTCGTCATTCTCTCCTCTGGCTAACTCGATTTTAACATTTGCACTTTTCTCACCGCAGAACCACCGATCGTACTCGTCGAGCCCTTTTCTGAGTACTCAAGAACTTTATCAGCAAAAAACACATCCCAACGACTTACACCAGGTACATCTAGAGGTGAATGTGCCGCAGCTTACAGATAATAGAAAGATAAGTTGTTTCTCGCGGAGGTGCAGATCGACGTATCCACAGCAACTTGACCAATCCGGGACTTGACCAATCAAGGTGTATTTGGAATTTTTGCAGGTTCTCAAGATAAGTCCAAGTTGTCGTTAACTCTCTAACAAGTAGATCATTACAAAATTTTATCATTTTTGATTGAGCACAGAATCTGCGAAAAATAATTTTTTTTGTTTTTTGTCTAATATTTTTGTCGAAAGGTTTCTAGGTTCGTGTAAGGGAGTTTACTACCCAGAAAGGTCCAGCCAGAAAGGTCCTGTATCGGCTGAAGCCAAGAGGAATAAACAAAGGTCTTCTGATGTGATACATTAGTCGTTGAAAGGAACAAAAATGGACGATGAACATGTCTATGGTATCCTTGGTTTTACTCTAGGAGTGCTTGTTGCGCTCAATTGGAAGAAAATCAAAAAATTAATAACTAAAACCGTGCGTGAAGCTGATTCAACACAAAAAGAGGTCAAACCCGAAGAAACCCGGTGATGTCGCCATTCGACCTCCATTTTGTATTTGGTACTTCCATTCAAAAGGTCCATTGATCCGTTTGAGTCAATAAGCCCTTGTCTGCGTCTCTCAAACTCTATCCATATAATACGACGAGAGAAGATCATGGATAAAAAACACAAAAAATACATATACGGAGCTGGTGGCTTTATATTGGGCTTTGTTGTAACAAAGAACTGGGATAAAATCGAAAATATTACAAAATCATCGCTGCAAAACTCTGGCTCTAAACTAGCATCGCTACAAACTTCTTTTGCTAGGTTTATCGCAACAAAAAAAGAAAACATAGAAGATATGATAGCTGAAGCAAAGGAAAAGTTATTTTCAGATAACGAGGATGTTGAGACTGTACCTGGTAATGGCTCGAGCGTAGATAAAGAAGAAAGCATGACAGAATAATAAATCATACGTAATAATTTTTATATTATGAGTAAAATCCAAGAGTAGTATCGTCTTCGTTGTCAGTTTCGAAGAAAACAATTGATGTTAATTAAATAGGCGATGTTAAATAGGAATACAACTGATTTTAAGAAAGGATTCTGTATATTACGACACACCAAAGGATGCTTGAAAATATCATTGAAATTTATTCTACTAAAAAACAAACCTTTCAAAAATCTTCTGCAGGCGATCTTCAGCATCAAAGGCGTATATGATGTAACAGTGAATCATTTGACCAGCACAATTTTGATCCGTTACAATCATAACATCATTAAAAAAAATATTTTTCTCTATGCTATCATCGAGAAATATCACAATAACGACTTTACCTTCAAAATGTCTGCATTGTGGACAAGATTTAATTTAAATAAAAGCTGGACGCGTTTTACCTGCCGAAATGGATTGATAACAAACTGGGAAATAGTGAGTGATATTCCTGAGCGTATTCGTCTTCGACATCCAATTCTCTTTAATAACAAATACTGTTGCAGGATAATAGAACAAAATTTAAACAGAACATTCAAGAGAATAAAATCGTCGCATTTAACGGGTACAATTCTAATTCATTATGATAATTCCATAACAAATAAAAACGTTATTATCAATCACATTGAACAGATACTGAAAGACATTCCACCAGAATATCTTGATTCAAAGCCTGCAAAAATCAGTCGTTTCCTGCTTTCATCACTATGCGTAAAATTAAGCCTTCTCTCAAAACGTCTTCCCTACCTTTCACCGTTTAATGTACTTTTCATCGGCTTATTGGCAGCTCCTATTTTTGGACGATCAATGAGGGCCTTTCAAAGCAGAACGATCAAAGTCGACGTTCTTGACGCTGTGGCTATAGCATCTTCCATAGTCGCTCGCCAACGGACTGTAGCCGCCTTTATGGTTTGGATCTTGGATGTTATCGATAAAATCAAAGAAAGAACGGAAAAGTATTCAAAATTCGTCTTGAAAGAAACATATGGAAAGCATTCCAAAAATGCTTGGCTTGTCAAAGACGGGTCTGAAATTCAGGTATCCGTAGATCTCTTAAAGACTGGTGACGTTATAGCTGTTTCTACAGGTGAAAATTTTCCTGTAGATGGTAAAGTTTGCGCCGGTGAGGGTAGTGTCGATCAACATGTTCTGACCGGAGAATCTTCTCCAGTCGAAAAAGGCTTAAATGATAAGGTTTTCGCGTCAACAACCTTAATTGGTGGTCGCCTAAATATAGAAGTTACAGCGACCGGAAAAAATACAATAGAATCTAAAATCGTCGATATTATTTCAAAAGCCGATGACTACAATCCCGATATTATATCCATAGGAAAACGATTGGCGGATAAAGCTGTTATTCCAACTCTCGCGCTTGGGGGGCTAGGTTATGCAACAAAGGGATATTCTGCTGCCTTGGCGATTATAAATGCTGATTTCGGAACCGGCATTAGAGTCGCGGCACCAACCGCGCTGATGTCTTACCTCGCTGTTGCGGCACGAAACGGCATATTGATTAAAAACGGCGCAGCTCTCGAAGTCTTAGACGATGTTGATACCTTCGTTTTTGACAAAACAGGAACATTAACAACAGAAATACCAAATGTCAAAAGTGTCATCTCCTGCAACGATACATTTTCGAAACTAGATATTATTCGCTATGCTGCCGCGGTCGAACAGCGGTTTTCGCACCCGCTGGCTCTATCCATACTGAGAAAGGCCGAAGACATACAAATAGAATTACCGAAAATCGATAACTCTAAATATCACATCGGTTTTGGAGTTGATGCTGAAGTCAACGGTGTCGCGGTCAAAGTCGGAAGCCTACGTTTTATGGAGAGAAAAAATATCGAAGTACCTTTGAGTGTTTATAATAAAATTCAAATTAACCAAAACCAAGGTGAAGTGTCTGTGCTTGTTGCGATCAACAATAGACTAGCTGGAGCTATTTTTCTTCAATCGCAACAAAGAGTAGAAGCTCGATCGGTGATACAATATTTAAAGCACAGAGGAACAGAGACCTTTCTTATTTCAGGAGATCATGAAACTCCTACGAGATATCTCGCTGAACGTCTGCAAATGGATCACTATTACTCCGAAGTCCTCCCGCAAGACAAAGGAGAATTTATAAAATCTCTTCAAAGGGAAGGTAAAAAAGTTGCAATGATCGGAGACGGAATCAATGATGCTATTGCGCTATCAATGGCCGATATCTCGATATCTCTTCGAGGTGCTTCGGACATAGCCACCGATGTCGCTGATATTATATTTATGGATTGTGGTATTTCCAAAATTGAACAATTGTATCAATATGCTCACCGATACAAAAATAATGTACGCAGAGGTTTCGCGATGATCGTTATTCCCAACGCACTATGTATCGGGGGAGCTTTATTCGGAATCTGGGGAATAAAAATCTCATTGATTCTAAACAACTTATTTAATTTTGTTTCGGTCTTGAATGGGTCACTTCCGCTCCGTTCTATTATGGATTTCGACCATGAACTTTTGACAAAATAACGTTCACAGACGTTTCCGATCACATCGTAGAGTCCAAAGGCGTTCGGCCGGTACAAACCGACGGAACAGGGTAAAGCATAACCGTCGTCCCACGATTCGTGATCATCTCGTACTGGTCCACCCAAATCAACACCGTATTCAAAATAGCAGGTGTCTCTCAGGTTATCCACGTTTTTAAGTTCACACTCGTCGTTTCCCATCCACCAAAGTGTTTTGGTTCCTGCTCCAATCGACGTGTCGAGCTTGGCTCCACACCTTCCGGGCTCGGGACTCGTGGGTAAAGGACGAGAAATCCAGATTACCCGGGATTCGCTTCGGCGATCAGCAGGCTGTGGTAATTTTAGTTTAGATGTCCGAATCCCTGCCGACGTCGGGGAATAGGCTCCACCACGGCTTTCGGGCATGGTAAAATCGCGCCACACAAAACGAGTCGGTCGACGAAACGTTCCGATCCGGTGGGCCTAAAGCGCAAAGCGCGCCACGGCCGCCGGACGAACGCAGGCCAGCCGGTTCTCTAAAGGACCTGCGGCCTGCCGCAAGGGTCTGGACGGAAACATCCAGGCCTCCCGTGCTTGGAAAGGAACACTCCATGAGAATCCACGATAGAATCTCTCCCCCGGCAGAACCGCCGCAGGCCGCGGCGCTACGAGGAGAGCCGCCAGGAGACGCGGCTGCCTCCCCGATCTACCTGCGCCTTTCCGTGACCACCGCTTGCAACCTGGCCTGCCGTTATTGCCGCCCCGTCGCTGAATGTGCCGGTACCGACGAAGAAAGCCGGCCTGCGCCGAGTTCCCGGTCGCAGCTCAACGACGATGAGCTACTCGACCTGGTCGGGCGCATCCACGACGTGGCTCCGATCCGCAAGCTGCGTTTCACCGGCGGCGAGCCGCTCCTGCGCCCCGGACTTACCGCTCTCGTAACCCGATTCGGCCGCAGCTTCCCTGGCAGCAAGCTCTGCCTGACAACCAATGGCACGCTTCTCTCAGAGCATGCGCGGCCGCTGCGGGCAGCGGGTATCGAGGCGGTCAATATCAGCCTCGATGCCGCCACCGAGGAGCGCTTCCAGGCCCTGGCGCGGCACTCGGGACTGCAAAAAGTACTGGCCGGGATCGCCGCCGCGCGCGAGGCAGGATTTGCGCGGCTCAAGCTGAACACCGTCCTCATGCGCTCCCACAACGGGGATCAGCTCACCCACCTGATCCGGATCGCGGCGCATCACAGCCTGGAGATACGCTTCGTCGAGCTCATGCCGATCGGCGTCGGTGCGGCCTCCTTCGCGAATGAGTACCTGCCGGCGGACGAGGCGCTGGCCACAATCCACCGCACTTTTCCCTCGCTGCGGCCCATCGCTCCCACAGCCACAGCTCCACGGCGCTTCGAAGTGGATGTGGACGGCCGGGCGCTGACGATAGGATTCATCACCTCCGTGTCGCAACACTTCTGCCATGGATGTGACCGGATCCGCCTGGACAGCCGCGGCCGGCTTTTCACCTGCCTGCGAGCCGCCGGCGGACTCGATCTGTACGAGCTCGTGCGATCGAACGATCCCGGCGCGCTACGCACGGCGCTCAGTACGGCTCTGCGCAACAAACAGCCGCCGCAAGCCGGGTGGCCCCGCCGCTCCATGGTCAACGTAGGTGGATAATGGTCTAGAAACGCCGATTTCACGCTCTCGAAAATGTTCCTGGCAGCGGGCCAACTGTTGTGGCATGCTGGCCGTATCAAAGAGAGCACCCACCTCAGAGTCCATTCCTTTTCCTTCATTACTTGGAGAATGCAATGAGACGCTCCCAGACAATTGTGTTGCTGGTCTCGCTCATCCTGGCCGGATCGGCGCTGCCCGCCTTAGGTCAGACGAACGATCCGCCAGCACCGGTCCGCCACGATGCGGCCCTCAAAGTCATCGCCAAAAACCTCGAGGCCCTCGGCGGCGAGAGCAAGCTGCGCCAAATCCGCTCCCTGATCTTCGAGGGAGCCCAGGGCATGATGATTATCAAACCCACCGAAAAATCCACCTACTACATGCAGAAGCCACACCGCATGAAGCGCGTGGGCGGCATGGATGTGGTCCTCTGCGACGGTGACAAGATGGTCTTCGACACCGGTTCGGGCGAGACCCCCCTGCCCGCGGCGCTACGTGCCGATGTGGCCTTCATGGTGCCCCTCATGTGCCACGGCTTCAGCCTGCTCTCCTTCGAGAAGCACTTCGCCGGCGCCGAGTACCTGGGGAAGAAGCGATTCGGACCGCGAGCCGAGTACGTGGTGCGTCTGCCCCGTGCCGTGGACGGACGGGATCTCGATATCCACATCGACTGCGCCACCTGCCTCATCGACCGCCTGGTCTTTGAGGTTCCCCACGCGCAAACCAAACTCATCAAGTGCGTTTGCCGCCTGCGGGACTTCAAACCTTTCGAGGGCATCCAGTTTCCCACGACGATCCTCTTCGAGAAGGTCGGCTGGAAGGAGGAGGGCAACCAAATCCTGCTCGACTCGATCGACGTCAATCCCGAGCTCCCCGAAGGGATCTTCGCCGATGCGAAGGTCGATCTGGGACCGGTTACGATCCACGACGACGGTACACTCGAGGGCCGGATCCAAACCGCGCGATGGGGCATCCTGCATAGCAATCTGTCTCACGAAAACATGGCTGCCATCGGCGTGGGGGATCGCGGCAGGATCACGATCACAGTCAAGGACCACGCAGTCGAGGCCAGGTACTACGCCACCTTCGATCCCGGCGCCCGCGCGATGGCAACCACCCATCTCTTCTGTGTCCATCCGCAAGCCAACTATCCACGGCTCCTGCTCCTGCCGAAACCGGGAGCCGACATGACCGTCGAGCTGCCCTTCAAGGTCGGGGACGCTGTCATTGTCAGCAAGGCTCCCGCTCCCGATTATCCCGACGGTGAAGGTGCTCAAAAGGAACCCGATGCCGGTGAACGGCACGAACAGGATGATTCATCCGGGAGGTCACAATGAAACGGTCGAAAGTCAATAGACGCAACTTCCTGCAGAAGGGGATGCTAGGCATCATCGGCCTCGGAGCGGCGGGAACAGCGGGGGCGGCCTGCACCAGGGCTCAGGAAGATGATCCCGAGCTCGATTTCGAGATGGAAGGGGAGGACGCGCCCCAGATCGCCAGATACAACACCCTCGGAAACACAGGGCTCAAAGTCTCGGACATCTGCCTGGGGATGGCCCGCGAGCCATCGGTCCTGCACTACGCCTTCGATCGCGGGATCAACTTCTTCGATACCGCCGAGTCATACTACGAGGGCGAGCATGAACGCCACATCGGCAAAGCCTTCAAGAAACTGCGCGACAAGATCGTGGTGATCACCAAGCATCACTTCGCCAACCCGCAAACGATCAAGAAAAAAGAGGTCATCGAGCGCTTCGATCAGAGCCTGAAGCGGCTCGGCTTCAACAGCGTCGATGTCGCCATGCTGCATCAGATCGACAACCCCGAGCTGCTGAAGTGCGACGAGCTCTTGAGCGCCTACGAAGACCTGAAAAAGGCCGGCAAGTACCGTTTCCTCGGCTTCTCCACCCACCAGGCCGAAAGAATCTGCCCTCCCGCCTTCGAGTCGGGCCTCTTTTCGGCGATGATGGTGATCTACAACTCGGTGCAGTACCCCGAGCGCAGCGAGAACATCACGCGCGCCAAGAAGCTGGGAATCGGCGTGATTGCCATGAAGACCATGATGGGACGCGAGCAGGACAAGCTAGCCGAGATGGCCAGCGAGCGCACTACCTATTCGCAGGCAGCTATCAAGTGGGCGCTCACCGACGATGCGGTCACCAGCGCGGTGCTCTCGATGCGCACCTTCGAACATATCGACGAGTATCTTCAAGCCTCTGGCAAGAAGCTCGCCATGAGCGAAAACGAGGTGATCCGCAAGTACGTCAAGGCCGCGGACAACCGGTACTGCCGGGTGGGATGCGAGACCTGCCAGGCGGCCTGTCCCAACGAAGTGAAGATCGGCGACGTAATGCGTTTCGGCATGTACTTCGACAACTACGGCGAAGAAAAGCATGCCATCCGGGAGTACGCCCGTCTCGACGAACGGCACCGCGCAGCTCCCTGCCGCACCTGCCACGGCCAGTGCGAGAGCGCTTGCCCTCACCAGCTCGCGATCCGCGAACGGTTGATCCGCTACGACGGTCTGCTACGGGTGTGATGCAGGTGGGACGGTAATTACATAGGGACACTGCTCCACGAGCAGTGTCCCTACGCTGTATTCCGTCGCTACTTGCCGCCCTCGAGCCATTTGAGACCCTGATCGCGCTTCTTGGCGAGTTGGGCTTCGTGGATCTTGGCGTTGAACTCGGCGATGATCTTCAACCGCCAGACGTCCTTCTGCTCGTCTCCCTCGAGTCCCGTCGCGATCGCTACGAAAGGACCGCTCCGCTTGAGCCGGCCGCGACCGATGTAGCGGCTCTTAAAAGCCAGCTCCCGGCCGTCGTCCTTACTCTTGGCGTCCATCTTCCTGCCGACGGCGATCTTGAACCGCTTGAGAAAAACCGCAACCGTCTTGGCGGCGGCCTCATCCGATTCACAGCGGCAG
>Ga0190283_1000710_pt1 | contig 16614 bp, 21 predicted proteins | sample 48691801_MG_FD_161669 | JGI IMG/M metagenome (GOLD analysis project Ga0190283, IMG submission 161669) | Hydrothermal vent microbial mat bacterial communities from Southern Trench, Guaymas Basin, Mexico - 4869-18-0-1_MG | ecosystem: Environmental > Aquatic > Marine > Hydrothermal vents >...
TTTGACGTTGTTCACATCCCCGAGTCCGGCAATGTTGAGATTGGGTTTCCGCTCGTCATAAAACGCGTCCGTGACCTGCACGCAGTTCTCATCATACCTCGGATAGCTGGAGGGGGAGCTGATGTCATTTATCATCTCCGTGAGCTCTTCCCGGGTGAAGCTTGCCTGATAGTTCGCAAGGCTGACTATGGGGGAGTTTATCTCCTCATTGTCCTCGTTAGCCTCGTTGAACTCTTCGATCTGTTGCCCATTCATGAGAATGTCGGATGCATTCTCGGTCTTTGCCGTCCAAAAATCCGGTGTGAGCATTTCCACTGTCACATCCGGAACTTTTGATTCAAGAATTTCGCCGACTGTGCTGATGTTCAAAGCAGCAAAGCTGAACGAAAAGACCAGAGCAACGGCCAATGCCGCAACTGAAAGAAATTTAAACTTTTTCATACACCTTCTCCTTTTATTTTAATATGATTAAAATTTTACGGGTGAGAGCCGGATCCCGCACCCGACTCTTAAACGGGAAATAATCAGCGTTTTCCAAAATCAGACATTCCTGACTGGAATCCCGCGCACCCTTTTCCCTTTGCCATCTTTAACAAAACTGAATATAAAATTACTAAAAAGATGTCAAGCATAAAATATATCTGATGGAAAAAACGATTTGCAGAATCCTTATTTGCCGGGGGCCTCCGGAGAAACAATTTGCAAAATCGTTTTACAAGAGAAACAATTTGCAAAATTGTTCTGCAACACTCATCTTTCAACCCCCGACTCCGTCACAATCAGACGGCTCCGGCAGGCGTCAAGCACAGCCGAGGCTCCGAGCGGAAGTGTGGTTTTGTGCTTTCCATGGCCGAAGCTGACATTTCTGATGATCGGTTTTTCAAGAGGAAGCAGAATGCTTTTGAGCACGTCATCAACCGGCAGTTGCTTATTCGGATCATCTGTTTCCGCATGGGTGAACTCTCCGATCACTATGCCGACCGCATCTCCCAGCTTTCCGGCAAGTCTCAGCTGGGTCAGCATGCGGTCTATCCTGTAGTTTGCCTCATGCACATCTTCGATGACGAGGATTTTCCCCTTTGTGTCAATCTCAAACGGGGTTCCCATGAGCGCGCAGATCAGAGAGAGGTTGCCGCCGACAAGTCGTCCCTCGGCATGACCCCGGCAGAGCGTCTCAATCGGAGGTGCGTCCGGGGGCGGAGCGATTTCTCCGAGGGGTTCGGTCGTCATGACAGCTTTGAGAAGAGATTCCCGCTCATAATCCGTGAAATCGGGAGTTATGAAGTCGGAGAGCGGCATGGGTCCGTGAAAGGTCATAAAACCGGCTTTCTGGTTGAACACTGTATGGAGCGCGGTAACGTCACTGTACCCCAGAAACACCTTACGATTCCGGGATATCATCTTCAGATCAAGACGGTCCAGGAGTCTGGGTGCTCCGTCGCCGCCTTTCATGCAGAAAATGCCGGAGATTGCGGGATCGGCAAAGAATGTGTTGATATCTCTGATTCTCATACTGTCGCTCCCGGCAAGATACCCCCATTTTTCATAACATCCCGGTCCTGCAACCACCTTGAAACCCAGTTCCTCTGTTGCCTTTACTGCCTCGGCAATCAGGTTCGGATCCGGTGCGGGACCCGAGGGGGCGATCATTCCTATCGTATCCCCTTCCTTCAGCATTTTGACTGGTCTCATCATTCTTGATTCCTCAGTTTGCAGTTCCGCCTTCAGGCGGCAGTGTGCAACCAGTTTGTGTAACCGCCCGAAGGCGGAACTGTGAACTCCATGGCCCCTGATTTTATGGCCTCAACCCCTTTTCCCACCGTGGCTTGCCCATATATTTTTCCTCTTGGCCAAGCCGGCATTCACAATAGCAACATTTGCTGTATGAGTTTTCTCCAGAATATAAGGCTTTTTCCATACAGCTTTCTTTGGATTCTCTTTATATTCCTGAGTCAGTTTTTTCCGAACATCATCCGTCAGTTCACTCGGACATTCCTTTTTGGTTATTCTGATCATTCCTCTCTGCCTTCAAGTGTCAGTCTGCCGATGGAGGCCATCCTGCTGGTGTGCAGTACAGAATCTGCCATTGACCCGCTTTGATCCATGTCAACGATGACCGTCCAGTTATTGCTCGACTGCGTCCTGCCAAAGAAATAGAAGCGTTCGGGAATCAGTTTGCCGTGTTCGTGGCTATAATGCTTCAGATTCCGGTGAATGGTGGTTTTCCAATCAATGCTGCTGACATGGGGATCGGTGAATGCTGCCTGCGGTTTAACGCGCCGGTCACAGCCCATATGCATCAAGCTAAGACTGCCGGACGGGGTTGCAAACCCCGTCCGGCACATCATGGATCAATAAAAACAGACAGTTACGATTTTAGCTTGATGCATATGCGGTCACAGCCTGCCGGATATTTTGTTCAAGCAGATGTCTGATTTTATCCACAACCGCCTGCACAACCCTGCGCGCTGTCTCTTTGGTACGTTCCGGGATTTGCCCTTTCAGGGCCATCAGGGTCCCGACCAGGTGGACATTCGGCTCAACATTTTCCAGCATTTCCGGTTCAAAAAGGAGCTGGTCAGTCCCTTGCGCTCAATAGCGTCATTCTGGATGACCACATCCTCTTTAAAAATTAGGTACGGATATCACCCAGCCATTTTGCCAGACGCGGGGCAGATTTTTTCAATCCTGCACTGCGTTTTTCAGTGGCAGATCTGCCTGATTCATCGTAAATGGCTGCCAATGCTTCATCTGTTGCCTGATCCGGTGACAGCTGACAGCCACCGCCCGTGCTGTAGCCGCTCAGGACATCCTGTGAACTGTGCCCCAGAATCAGACGCCATCGCTTTATTTGTTCATTTGCAACCATAAAGTTCAAAATGAAAAGTTTAAAGTTTTAAAGTAAAAAGTAAAAAGTTCAAAAATGAAAAGCTCAAAGTAAAAATTCTGCTATTTCCACTGGATTTGTTATTCAGGAATATGCTACTTTGATTTCAGTACGTTAAAACGATTTATGACTATAAGCAGGATGCACAGACAAAAAAAAATTGAATCAGATGTTTTTTTTCCTTGACTTCTGATTTTTTCCATTATATACGTCACCTCATTGAGTGACTGATCCCCAGTAGCTCAGTCGGTAGAGCAGGTGGCTGTTAACCACCGTGTCCGTGGTTCGAGTCCGCGCTGGGGAGCCAAAAATACGGCCTGATCTTCATGATTGGGCCTTTTTAAATGGTGAATTATGAATTCACCATTCACCCCTGATTATTCAGTTCCTCAACCATTTTCCTCAATTCAGGCTCTGATCTCACAAAAAGACTGGCCAATTCGGGGTCAAATGCTGTTCCGCTTTCTTCCCTGATTTTTTCGAGCGTTTTTCCCACAGGCCAGGGTTTTTTATACGGACGCTCTGAAATCAGCGCGTCAAATACATCACATATTCCAGTAATCCTTCCGAACAGAGGTATTTCCTCTTCTTTCAGTCCTTGAGGATAGCCGGTGCCGTCCCATCTTTCATGATGTGTCAGAGCAATAATTTCCGCTGCCTGCAAAAACGCATGTTCGCTTCCGGACAATAATTTGGCTCCGATGGTCGTGTGGGTTTTCATTACTGTCCGCTCTTCTTCGGTCAGTTTGCCAGGTTTCAAAAGAATTGTATCGGGAACACCGATTTTCCCCACATCATGCATGGTGCTTGCCAAAGCAAGGAGATCGTATTCTTCAGGCTGGAGACCGGCTGCCTGCCCCAGAAGCCGACAGTAATTGCTCATACGTTTGATGTGTCCCCCTGTTTTTTTATCACGATATTCAGCTGCTTTTTCCAGTCGTTCAAGGATTTCAATCTGCGCTTCTTCCAGCTCTTTGGTACGCTCACGAACCTTTTGCTCCAGAATCGTATTCTGATTTCTCAAAGCTTCCTGGGCTGTTTTCAGAGAAAGGTGGGTTTTTACCCTCGCTTTGACCTCAGTGATATCGAACGGCTTGGTAATATAATCCACCGCTCCGATTTCAAAGCCCTTGGTCTTATGTCCGGAACTGTCCATAGCCGTTATAAAAATGATGGGAATATCCTTTGTATCCGGGTCCGTCTTGAGTTGCCGACAAACCTCAAAACCGCTCATTCCAGGCATCAGGATATCCAGAAGGATGAGATCCGGCCGGTTGGCCCTGACATATTCAATGGTCTTGGAACCGTTGAGAGCCACGCCAAGTTTGTAGTCGTTTCTAAGTGCCTGAATGAGTACGTCAATATTTGTTTTTGTATCATCTGCAATAAGAATTTTGCAACTGCCGAGATCATTCATAATTTGAGACCCTTTTATTTTAAGCAGAACGAATGCATTGCTGTCTGAAAATTATCAGCATTCTGCTCTGATGACAAGCTGGAAGCTTATGCCATACTGATAAATATTATCTTAAAGCCTGTATATCTGTCCATCATTCATTTCATAAAATAAAGGGAAATGTCAATGGGATAAAATGTGAAACAAGGAGTGGTGAAATGAAATTTCAGCACCGCTGAAACAAGGAGTGGTGAAATGAAATTTCAGCACCGCATCAGGCCCTCTGAAAATATGCTGAAATTTTATTCCAGCACTCCTCAAAAGGCCGGGATACCCAGCTTTTGGGCAAGTTTGTTCAATATTTCCCTGGCTCCGTCAAAATTGTAATCAGATGTCTGCTGCGTCAGTTCCTGAAGCAAAATTTCAGTTTCTGAGTCGTTGGAACGGCCCGGAGCAAAGCTGAGTTTGATCTCCCTGAGACAGTTTTCCGATTCCAGAGGATCCGATTCCTGAAGGCTTTTGTCAAACTTCCGGAACAGTTCACAAAGTTCCGGAAGAGCAGGAGGACCTCCGATTTCAATATCGGTCTTCAGCAAAATCGCTATTTGTTCACGAAACGTCCTTACATGCTCAATAGCGTCCGCGACCGGTCCCAGCAAGTCCAGTATTTGCGCCTTGTTTTTGCTTTTACAAATGTCCTCCAACGCTTTTGCCGCTTTATTCAGTCTCGTCGCTGAGATGGTGGCAGCAGAGCCTTTCAGGGCATGGGCGTTTATCAGGGCGATTTCAAACTCTTCATTCTCGACAAAAGCTCGGAAATCCCGGGCAAAATTTTTCTTGTCATCACAAAAAAATACGAAAATATCCGCATAGAGATACCAATTTCCCCCGAGCCGTTTCACAGCCTCCCGGATATTCAGACCAGGCAGCGAATCCGGTAATACCTGAGGTTCAGGATCAGGGGACTCAGCAGCGTCTTCAACCGGAAACGCAATATTTTTAAAACCTGGTTCATCCACTTCAATCCCGATGTCAAGAATTTCATTGATAAGTACGCGCAGGGATTTGGCAGAAGCGAAGATGGTATTCAGGGATTCCCGGTGTTCAGTATATGCAGCCATATCCGTGATCATCTCACACATATCAATGATGGTATTCATAAGGGGATGAATTTTCTTCCTCAGCACACGGCGTTGCTTTTCAGCATGTATTTTATCCGTGATATCCGTTGCAATACCCCCAAGAAAAAAAGGCTTTCCATTCTTGAAAATAGGAAATTTTGAAACAAGAAGATAGCGGATTTCATCTCTGATTTCTATGGTTTCAAGGATATTCAGAACTTTCCCCTCTGTCATCACGATACGGTCATTGGCCTTCAACTGCTGCGCCACTTGGATGGGCAAGAATTCATCATCAGTTTTGCCGATGCGGTCCGCTGTGTTTGCTCCGAACACTTTTTTACAGGTTTCATTCAGATAAATATAACATCCCTTGCGGTCTTTTATAAAAGACATGGCTGGCAGATACTTCATAAATGAATAAAAAATTTCTCTGCTCTCCCGCAATACTGCCTCGGAACGCTTGCGCTTCGCAATCTGTTTTCTCAATTCCTTATCCAGTCTTGCCAACTCAGCAGATTGTTTTTCAACCTGATTTTTCAATTCCTTATGAATTTTCCCAATTCGCCTGCTTTCCTGCCATTTTGTCCCCAAAACAGAGGCAAGCTGCTGAATTTCAAAGGCGCTGAAGGGTTTTTGAAGGTGCAACAGTTTGTCGCCCGGGGAAACATGATAGGCGATCTTTTCTGATGAGACAGCGGAATCATCCGTTATAATGACAACTTCCGTGGAAGGATCCAGTTTGTGTATGCGCTCCGGAAGTTCCACGCCATCCGGCCCGATATGCATTTGAATATCCAGAAAAGCCACAGCAAAGGGCCGTTTCTCTCCAAGAGACCTCTCTACCGCTTTAACTGCTTCATCTCCCTGGTGGCAAAGAACAAGGTCGTAAGAAGAGGAAAGCATCTTCCGATACAAAATGGCTCTTTCGTGATCGGCGATCAGAATACGCAGCCGGCCATCCTGAAAATCATCCATTATTTTACTCCCGCACAGATTCTGATTCATCGTAAATTCGTATTTGAACCTTGTTCTTCAACTCTTCGATGGTTTCCTGGCACCGTCAAAATTGTAATCTTTGATTTGCCGCTCCAAATATTTCATGTCTTCTTTGAGAGGAAAGCCGGTTCTGATTTCCCTGAGACAGTTCTCCGAGCTTATGGGATCGGATCCCTGAAGGCTTATGCCAAGTTTGCCGGCTTCAATTTTGGAAAAATCAAGAATATCATTGATCAGTTCCAGAAGAGACTTGGCAGAAATACAGATTGTATTCAGGTATTCCCAGTGTTTTCCGCCCGGATTAGCGAGCATGGCCAGATCACACATACCGATAATTCCCCTGAATGGGTGAGAACTTTTTCAATCTTCTGAAACAACATCCTTTTCACTGTCTTTGCAGTGGAGATATTCGGGCAGTCTGCTTAATATTTATTTGCTTGGCATCATCAAAATTATAATCGCTGATCTGTCTTTCCAAATTGTCCAGTTTTGCACCGAAACAGTCCGGGGCAAAGCAGGCTTTCATCTTTTTGAACCAATACGCCGATTGCACCGGATCAGCCGCCCGGAGACTTCTGTCGAGCTTTTGAAACTGTTCGGAAAAGGTTGAGGGGGATACTGATTTTTTTCCCGTGGCAGGATTATCGGGAACTGGCGGCACACCATTACGATGCGCTGTACGATTTCAACCGTTCCGGATCCCGGGAGGGAAAGGAACCGGACGGATCTGATGAATCCGTGGAATCGAAAGAGGAGGCCGGACTGAGACTTCCTGCCGGACGCGCCACAGTTGACGGGAATGTCCCCGTCCTTTACGAGCCGGAATTCCGGACACCCTCCGTTCAGGCGATGAATCCTCTGTCGGTTGCCCCGGGAGTTGTTCCGTCCCGGTCCGACGGCAGAAATCCGAAGTGTTTCTCTGCCCTTTTCAAAGGATTTGTCGGAGCTTCTCTCGAGGAATTCTCCCCGGAACCTGAGAATGTTCATCTGCTTCTCACCTCGAATCTCTCTTTCGCACGGGCCTGCGGCTTTGTTCCGAAGGGGGGAACTGGCAGAAACATGGGAACGGGGAGCTTCTGATCCACCACAGTCTATTCCCGGCTGTCGAGGTCGGTGCTGTTCGGAACCAGCATCACGTCCATGCCGACCGGAACCAGGTAGGCCCCGGGGCGCGTATAAAATTTCAGACAGTCACAATCCTGAAAGCCGGTCTGAAGGACAGCCTTCACAGACCGCGGATGAGCATCTGCGGTCATCTGCGGTTCAGGGCAGTGTCGGAAATCACAAAAACCGTCAGCAGCAGATATGTTTCTTGTATGATTTTTTGAAAAACAGTGATCCGCCTCGGAAAAGCCCGGTCCTTCCGTTCATTGGAAAAGCCCGGGTTTCTTTCCCGGAATTGCTCAATGACTAACTGACTGACCCGAAAAAAGTATGCCATACGCCGTCACGCTCCTGCTCTTTCAGGATTTTGACAGGATATTGGGACAATCTCCAGGCGATATCTCTTGCCTCACTACGCAACAGTCCGGACAGGATAAACCATTTTTTATGAAGAAACCCTTCTGAGGCGATCAGGCGTTTCATCACATCATAGTGGATATTTGCGATCACAATATCTGCTGGGTAATCCATAAAATCCTCAGCCCGTCCGTGAACGGTCAATATCCTGTCTTCCAAGCAGTTTAAGACCACATTCTTTCTCGCTGTCTTTGCCGCCAGAAAATTGAAATCCACCGCGAAGACGCGTAAGCATCCCAGCCGTGCCGCTGCAAGGGCGAGCAGACCAGTGCCTGCACCAAGGTCAAGAACCGACTCAATTTTTTCCTTACGCCAAACCGCTTCGAGCATTTCAAGGCAGTGGTATGTCGTGGGATGGCTCCCCGTACCAAAAACAACTCCCGGATCCAGAAGAATCTCAAGTTCCGATTTTCCAGTTCCCAGTTCCAAATTCCTCTCCCACGGCGGAGATATAAAAAAACTGCCAACCTGAAAAGGAACAATCTTCCCTCCGTGCCACTCTTCATAAGTCATCTGGAACTGATCGCAAAGGGTCAGTTCCGGCTGGGAAATCAAAAGTGTCTCCACCTTCCCAGAGGAAGGTTTTGAAAAAAAGAGAAAGGAAAAATCATCCTCTTCCCAATTGCCGATAAAGTCGCTGCTGAGGGGTTCATTCACAGGCTTTATATATCCCTGAATATAGTAAATATACAGATTGCTGTATGGAACTGAGGATTCATCCACATCCTCAGTCCCGTGTTCTGTTTTACTCATTTTGCCTTACTCTTTTTTCGGCAACTGGTCCAAATACCATTCCATTGGCTCAAGCACTTCAAACCCCAGGCTCTGCAATTTTCTTTTCACGGGAGCCACTGTGTTCGTCAGAAGGTATGGAAAAACAGCCCGCTTTCCTTCTTCCCAGTATCTGGCGACAAGGATGCTTCCAAAGGGGATATTCTCCTCGGTAATGGCATCAACAATTTTTTTCATCTGCCCGACCTTGTCTTCCACAAGGATGCACAACAATGTCCCGGGCTGTTTGATGCCCAGCACATTGACGAAGGCGCGCATGAGGTCACGAATGGAGATGATCCCTTTCACTCTGCCATCTTCATCAACCACCGGGAAGGCACCCACCCGCGTCTTATGCATGAGCAGAATCGCATCTTCAAGGGTGTTTAACGGAGAAATGCTGATGATATTTGTTGCCATAATATCTGTTACTTTAAGTTTCTCAAGCTTTTTCTTTTCCGCATCAATATCACAGGTGTCTATGAGGACAGACGGCATGGTGCTCCGTATGTCACGATCCGTGACAATGCCAACCATTTTGTTATCCTCATCTGTCACAGGAAGATGACGGATATGATGCTCCGCCATTATACCTTTTGCCTCAAGCACGCCTGTATCACTGTCAATGGTAATGACATTTTTACTCATTGATTCATTTATAAACATTTTTCATACTCCCATATAAATTGTTAATTCCACAAGTTTCAAGATTCAAACATCAAGCATCAAACATCAAACATCAAGCATCAGTTGCAACGCTTCCTTTCTGATTTTTTCTTCATCCACCATTTCAGCAAGCTCTGAATCGGAATAGCGGCCTTCAAAGGCTTCGAGCGCGGCGTTATCCAATGCTTCTGCATAAACCTCCTGAACTGTTTCTCTCAATTCTTCCTCTTTCAGGTAATATCCTCCGGCTTTCCTGCGTTTGTTTACACGGCTGATCTCACGGACAGCGTTTCTGATGGAAAGTTCTCAGGAGCGTGTTGTCCGTTTCTGAGCGTCTTTTTTGATCAGATGAAGCAGCAGAACAATGGTGAAGCTCTGAACTTTATTGATTTTATCATCTTTGCTCATTTCTTCCATTTCCCCCAGCAGGGCCATCGCATCGGTGTAGCACCCCTGCTCAAGGCAGGTTCTGAGTTCAAATAATTCTTCCATGATGATGACTCCTTTTAAGCCTCGGAATTAAATTCCGAGGCTGAAAGCTGAAGCAGGCTGAAGCCAGCTATCTCAGTGTCAGCCGGAGGATCAATGTCTCAGGTTTTCAGCTAAACCCCCCTGTAAAATCTCCGGCTTGAGTTTCCCAACAGCATCCAGTATGATATCCTTTGTATTCAGCATGAGGTCTGTCATATTTTCAGACGGAGACATTTTTTCCATATCCTGTTTATACTTTTCCATATTCATATTTTCCAAAGCGGTCTTCCACTCCGCAACCTGATCCAGTGTGATTACAGTGCTTTTGATAATATTTTTTAACATATTCCCGTGTTTTTGCAAAGCTGCTGCAATGTCAAAAATATCTCTGCTTCTGACCTCTCCGAACCTGTATCTGAGTTTTTTGGCGATGATTTCCTCTATCGTGTCAACGTAAAAATCAAAGCCTGTTTCCAGCAAATCGTTCTTAGATGGCATTGATATCAGATATAGAAAATCCGTTTTTATTCCGGAACGGGTTGATAATCGGATATGATGAGCAAGTTCCTGATAATCATAATGAAAATTTTTTGTATCCTCAATAAACCATTTGGGAGACAAAAAGGCAAAATACTGAGGGTCGGAAACAAATATATCTATGTCAAAGCTGATCCTGTGCTGAAGATGATAAATAGCCAGAGCGGTTCCGCCTCCCCACGACCATGCCTGAGGCGGTATTTTGCAGAGTGCGTCATGGTACGCCATCTGCAACGCCTCAATCTGCTTCTCGAAATTAGTTGAATAACCATTCAAACTTCTCATTTGGCTGACCTTTCAGAATTGTGATATAATAATGGTAGAGCAATTTTGCTTTTTTAAAAGGAATCTTTCGATCTTTTATGAAATCCACAAATTCCTGCAAAGTGGCTTCGGTGAACATGGTTCTGACTGCATAATGATCCTGGGTTTCAGGGACTTGAGCATAAAAGATGTTTTCCAGGTCTTTTGCAGTATAGTGGTCATCTTTGCGGCCTATAGAGTTGTTCACTGTGGCGAGCAGCATGAGTTTCGGACCGGATTTTTTTGAAAACACCGGCTTGGGAGGTTCTTTTTTGCTGACCACCGGCGTTACCGCTTTGATTTCGATTTTATGTTCTTTGTATGTCTGCTCCAATTCATATTCGATCTGCATTCGCATCAGCAGTTCAGGCGATATTCTGAAACTTTTCCCCAGCTTCATGGCCAGCAGCGGTGTCAGTTTTTCCTTCTGATGATACAGGGCATTCAGTGTCTCCTCATCTGTTTTCAGAGATGCCTGCAACTCAGAAGGGGTGATTCTCAGGGGCCGGATAAATTTCGTCAAAAGAAATTGAAACGGATGACGGATTTTCGGATTTCGGATTTTGGTTTCTGAATCAGACATTTTTAATTCCCAACCAGTTCATCTCTGCATTAACCGTCTGACAAAAGGATTTCATGACCCACAATACATGCAGATAAGAGACGGACTGTGCCATGCAAAGCTTCGTCTGCTTCCCGAATGAGAAAATCAAGATTCCCTTCATCAAAATCTCTGACAATCTGCTGATCCCATTCATCCAGTTCCCCAGCCTTTTGCAAATCTTCCAGATTAATTATTGGTAATCAGAAATAAGCAGATATTCCTCCTCAAACACCTCCTCCCGTGAGAGTTCCCGGATTCGGGGCCTGATGCCGGTCTCTTTCTCCGCAAGCCGGACAGCCAAGTTGAAACATTTCTCCCATAATTCCGGTACACGGCTCATTTCTCCCCGTCAACCCAAAATAAAATACCTGAAATGTAGCGGAATCCACCATATATCGCACAAGGTGGGTTCCGCTTCGCTCCACCCACCCTACATTTTTATTTATTCAGAAATTTTTATTTGCCCATCAAAATTTCAACATGATTTTTTGCCAGTTCAGGAAGACGCCTGAGACAGTATCCCCCTTCAAGCACGGAAATCAGTTTTCCGTCTGAGCATTTGTCAGCCATATCCACAATCCGCTCCATTACCCATGAATATCCCTCTGTTGAAAGACTGATCCCTGACATGTCATCATCAATATGTGCATCAAAGCCGGTGGATGCAATAATCACTTCAGGCTTATAGTCATAAAAGGCCGGAAACAGGTCTTTTTCCATAAGTTTCTTGTATTCCCTGTCTCCCTGGCCTGGCAGCACCGGAGAATTCAGGGTGAATCCCTCCCCCTCGCCTGTGCCTTTTTCAAATTCACGGCCGGTTCCCGGAAAAGAAAACGAGGGGTGTTCATGGATGGAGTAATAAAATACAGAGGGATCATGTTCAAATATATGCTGTGTGCCATTGCCATGATGCACATCAAAATCCACGATTCCGACCCGTTTCACCCCCCATTCGTTTTGCAGGTATCTGGCGGCAACCGCCACATTGTTGAAATAGCAGAATCCCATGGCATTGCCGGTTTCGGCATGATGTCCCGGGGGTCTCACAGCACAGAACGCATTGTCAATTTTTCCCTCCATGACATGCTTTATGGCATTCAGGATACCTCCCACCGCAAGGAACGCTATGTCGAAAGATTCCCTGCACATCTGGTTGTCCGGATAATCAAACTCCGGCATTCCGTAAAGACATGCCTCTTCAAAGCGCAGAATATACTTTATATTGTGAACAACTTCAATCCATTTCTGGTCTGCCCGGCTGGCATTGAGCAACGTAAGCGTGTTGAGAAAGTCCGCTTCTTCTATTCCATTATAGATCGCCGAGAGCCTTTCAGGCCGTTCCGGATGATGGGAGCCGGTCTCGTGAAGCAAATATTTTTCATCATGCAAAAAGCCCGTCTTTTTCATTTTTCCCCCTTATGGACTGAAAATTGATAACTGAAAATTGATAAATTTCAGTCTTTAATCTTCAATCAACTGATTATTTTTTCAAAGATCTGATACGCTGCCTGAACAGCTTCATTGTCCTCCGGCATCTCCACGGTCGCCTGCCCGTTTAAATCATATTCATAGACCCCGTCGTTTTCAGGGATTGTTCCGATCAGCTCCAGGCCTGAGTCTCTGATGATGTTCATCACTGCCTCAGACGGCTCCTCTTTCACCTGATTGATAACCAGGCAGCTTCTGGTGACGCCAATATTGAGATTGTGTGCAAGTTCATGGATCCGTGTGGCTGCCTGAAGCCCGCGGCGGGATGTGTCCGCCACAATAAGCAGAACATCAACATTGCGTGTTGTCAGCCGGCTGATATGCTCCATTCCGGCTTCATTGTCCATGACAATATACGGATAATTTCCTGTCAGACGTTCCAGAAATCCGGTAAGAAGGCTGTTTGCAGCGCAGTAGCAGCCTGCGCCCTCAGGTTGCCCCATAATAATAAGGTCATATTCACCCGCTTCAATAACAGCCTGCTCCAGTCTCATGGATATGAAAACATCTTTGGTCATCCCGCTGGGAACCTGCCCTTTTTTCATTTCTTCACGGGCATTTCCCAGTGTGTCGGATATTTCAAGACCAAGCACCTCGTTCAGATTTGCATTGGAATCAGCATCCACTGCAAGAACAGGCTTTTTTCCTTTCATAACCAGATATTTGACGAGCATACCTGCTATAGTGGTTTTTCCCGTGCCTCCTTTTCCCGCCAGCGCAACTGAAAATGGCATATTCTGTCATTCCTTTCCAAAAAAAAATTAAAGTTGAAAGTTAAAAAAAGTTGAAGGTTCAGCTTTATGAATTGTGTCCGATTAAGCTCAAATCCGAAATAACTATTTTGAATTGATTGATTTTTATGTGTAAAGCCCCGCTTGGGAAACATGACATTCATCAAAACAATGTTTGATAATTAGGACAGTTGAGAAAAACAGTCAAGAAACTTTTATGAATACAGTCCCTTTTTTAAAAAATGCGTCCCGATTTTTACAAAAACTTTCAGGAGCAACGGTCAGCGGATAAAATATTTGTTATAATGCTTCCGAGGCTAGCAGATGCTGGTTTGATATCCTGCTTATAATAGAAAGTTCCGGAAAATTTTTGGCCGATATGCCATATATTTTCAGATATTTGCGTATGAGGAACCGCAGATGAACACAGATAAACACAGATGCTGTCTGCCGCGGACTCATCCGCGTTCATCCGCGGTTTGTGAAAGCTGTTTTCCAAGAAAAAAATTCCGGAAAATTTTTGGCCGGTACTTATCAACAGATGGATAAAAAAAGTTGACAGTATGATAATATAGTATTATAAATAACGATTTAGTTGATAATATCTTATATATCCTTTGTGCATTTTAAATACGGAGGTACCTATGCACAAGTTTATATCTGTGTAACTTAATTATTTGCTGATTATAACGGACTTAGGAATCTCTGTGAATGTTTCCCGCCTGTCAGAGATTGCTTTGGCTGAACATCAGCATTCTGCTTCCCGGCATCACGGCGATTCCTCGCTTTCCCTCGAAAAACAGGGCAATTTGAGCACAGAGGAACGGATATCAGGGAATTTCAGGCTTCGTCACACAGGTCAAAATTAAAATTTTTGTCCTGTACATAGCAGTTTTTCTTAAAACTTAAAACCTGAAATCTTTTTTAAGGAGGATAACAATGCGTGACATAAGGAAGGAAAAATTACTGAAGTTTTGGCGGGGATGGGGATACAGCCTTGTTGTGGCCTTGGTGATTGCAACAACATTCCGGTCTGCGGTGGCTGAGTTCAACGATGTTCCCACAGGGTCAATGAAACCGACCATTTTGGAAGGGGATCGCCTTTTGGTAAACAAACTGGCTTATGATCTGAAGGTCCCTTTCACCTCTTGGCGTATTGTATATTGGGGCAATCCTGAACGTGGTGATATTGTTGTCTTTTTCTCACCTGAGAATGGCACACGGCTGGTCAAACGCGTTGTCGGTCTTCCGGGCGACAGAATTGCCATGTCAGACAACCAGCTTTTCATCAACGGAAAGACTGTGAAATATGAAACCCTTGATCGGGAAATCATCAATCAGATCAAACCTGACCAGCAATCGAATTATCTTTTTTTCAACGAAAATATTTCAGGTGAAAAACATCCGGTGATGATCACACCCGGACGCTTTTCAGTGCGCTCATTTGATCCGGTGGTTGTTCCTGAAGGACATTATTTTATGATGGGAGATAACAGGGATAACAGCGCGGACTCACGCTTTTTCGGATTTGTTGACCGGAAACTGGTTGTCGGCCGTGCCGTAGGCATATTTTTTTCACTGAAACTTGATGAACATTATATTCCCCGGTGGGATCGTTTTTTTCAACGACTGTCTTAAAAAATTTTGTTCCCGGGTGCTCTCCGCGTGGGAACGCATAGTCAGAGGGCTTCTGCCTCGTGTGTCAACCGTACAGTCAAGGCAGAGCCTTGCAACAAGCGGAGCCTGGGAACCAGTAAGGCTTAATTATGTCTGATACCATACGAACATTTATCGCCATTGAACTTCCTGAAAATATCAGGTCATTTATCAGCAAAATCCAGGAAAATATGAAATCTTACGGGTTCAAAGTGAGGTGGGTCCGTCCGGAAAACATCCACATCACGCTTAAATTTTTAGGGGATATCAATGAGGCCGACACAGAGAAGATCACCGGGGCAATGTCCCAGGCTGCAAAGGGCCGGCCGCCAGTTTCGCTCGGGGTAAAAGGGATCGGTGTTTTTCCTGGCATAAAACGTCCCCGTGTGATATGGATGGGACTGAATGGGGACACGTTCCCCCTGATTGAGCTACAAAAGGCCATTGATGAGAACTTGGGCAATATGGGTTTTCCAAAGGAAAAAAGACCCTTTAAGGGGCATCTCACTCTTGCCCGGGCAAAAGGAAATATTGATTCAAAAAAACTTCTTGATGCAATGAAAGCTTTCGGAGGGTTTGAATCAGAAACATTTATTGCGGACAAGGTCATCCTGTTCAGGAGCAATCTGAAGCCCGCAGGAGCAGTTTATACAAAACTGGGCAGTTGCCAGTTGCCATGAACAGCCGGACAACAGACCGCGGATAACACAAAATGACAAATACAGAAAATCAGACCAGCTACGATGAAGTGCCTTACGGAAGCCATGCGTTTGCCCAAAGCCATCCGGATCGCCTTGCGACAATAGGACGGTTGTTCGGACTGGCACCTGCGCCGATAACTCAGTGCCGCGTCCTCGAACTCGGATGTGCCAGCGGCGGGAACCTGATCCCCATGGCCTTCGGCCTCCCGGGCAGCGAGTTTGTGGGGGTGGATATGTCCGCCCGTCAGGTGGCAGCAGGGCGCAAAATCATTCAGGACATGAACTTGAAAAATATCCGCATCGAACACGCCAGCATTATGGATGTGGATGCCGCTTACGGGGCCTTCGACTATATTATCTGCCACGGTGTTTTCTCATGGGTGCCGAAAGATGTTCAGGACAAAATACTGTCCGTGGCTTCCGCCAATCTGACGCCCCGGGGGATTGCTTATGTGAGTTACAACACCTATCCCGGGTGGCACATGCGCGGGATGCTGCGTCACATGATGCTCTATCATATTAAGCAGTTTAAAGGAACCCAGCAGCGTATTGACCAGGCCAAAGCCCTGATAGATTTCATAGCGCGCTATATTCCCACTGAAAACAACGCTTACGGTTTGTTACTCAAGAATGAACTGAACATTATCAAACGTACTTCGGATTGGTATCTTTTTCACGACCATCTCGAAGAAGTCAATGAACCGGTCTATTTCCATCAGTTCGCGGAACAAGCCATGTCATATAGCCTGCAATATCTTGGAGAAT
>Ga0190283_1000713_pt1 | contig 16575 bp, 16 predicted proteins | sample 48691801_MG_FD_161669 | JGI IMG/M metagenome (GOLD analysis project Ga0190283, IMG submission 161669) | Hydrothermal vent microbial mat bacterial communities from Southern Trench, Guaymas Basin, Mexico - 4869-18-0-1_MG | ecosystem: Environmental > Aquatic > Marine > Hydrothermal vents >...
GCCGCTTCTCTGGCAGTAACCCAAGGGCGCCGCCCCCACCATATCTGATAGCAATAGCTCTGTTTTCAGCATTCAAACATACTACTCCCTCAAACGTGAAGTCAAGTTCAATCTTGTGTTGGGGTCAGGCTTGACATATATGGATTTGAGGGTCTAAACTGCTAAGAATGGCACGGAGAGCACGCATTCACTATCCGGGCGCTGTCTATCATGTGATGCTACGTGGGAACGGTGGCCCGGATATTTTCTTTGACGAGCCGGGCCGGATTCGTTTCTACGATCTGTTGGAGGAAGGAATCAAGCGGTCAATCGTCTGCGCAAACGTGCGGAAACGAATGCCCGTCTGGCGGTAGAACTTGAGAGGGTAAGAGAAGACCCGGCGCAAATACAAATATGTCAAGCCTGACCCCTACGGACCCCTACGCCCCTATGTCGGGGGGCTTTGAAGGCGAGGGCAGACACATAGGTCTGCCCCTACGTCCGGGCCCAGACCAGTTGTGGGACAAAGTGTACGGCGCGCGCCTCTGTGTGTGCCCTCTTACCATCGCTAGACTCGAGAACGTAGTTGTTGCCGTCACTCCCCGGATGACTGAGGAATTACGCTTGCAAGGTAATCCTTCAGTTTCGGGGAGTTTGGTCAGAAATCCAGTGAAGCGGTGGCACGAGTCCCACAATGGCGCTTGCAGGTCGGGTCTGCGTGATACCCGGCATGAAGAGGGCGACGCATGCGTAGCCCCTACGTCCTTGGCCCGCAGCGCCTTCTGTTGCTGTCAGGTCCATTTTGTGACAAGCCGTTAGCTGCGGCCGGGTATCATTCTATGGTGGTTGAACCGGTCTCAGCCAATTCCCTTACCTTCTCGGAGAGCATCCGGACATGGTCTCTCTCCGCGTCAATCAGTTTGTCGATCTCCCCTTTGCTGGACTCATCCGGAAGCACATCCTTCATTCCCAGGAAGAATACGACGGAATCCTTCTCGAACCTCAATGCCATGTCAAGGGCTTCAGCAGCGGTGTTTACGGCTTTGAGGCTCTCCGTGGCAGCCTTGGCAGTGAATATGTGGGTGTCCGCCGACGCCTGAAGCAGGCTCTCGGCCAGACCTTCCGGGTCCCATACCCGCTCGGCCGTGAAAGACTTTTCAAGACTTGCCCTCAGTTGCTTGAACTGCTGTATGTGACCATCCTCCATCACGGCCAGTTCCTCAAAGAGTTTCTTAACGAGGGGTTCCCCGGTCTTGGCTGCGGCTCCCTCATAGAAAGCCTTTCCATTCTCTTCTATCCTTACCGCCATGGTAACGACATCGTTGGCGGTTCCAAAAACAAACATTGAATCCTCCCATTCCGGATCAATCCACCGATGAATCCGTGTATTCGGTCGTAGCAGAGTTAACGATCATGATAACCATTTTGGGTTTGGGCGCAACTACTAATACAAGGCGCCGGCAACCATTCAGTTTCCGGGGGCAGAGGTTTCCCTCCAAACATGTCATTGCGAACGAAGCGAAGCAATCGCCAAGACAGCGGGAACCGAGATTGCTTCGTCGTTTCACTCCTCGCAATGACATGGTCGCGGAGAATCTTCACCCTGCGTACGTAAGGGCTTGCTATTGCCACGGGGCATACTAATGCGCGTTCAAACAAGTGATAAAGAGCACTGCTGGGCAAGCCAGCAGTGGCACCCAAGAAACCGATCTCACTCTCTTGATTGCGCATTGGTATCAGACCACAATGATCCAGTGGATCCCTCCCCCTATTCCAATACCACCTCTTCACCGGGGCTCAGTCCGGAAAGCACCTCCACCTTATCGTGGATTGTCCGCCCTATCTTGACGTGACGAACTCTGAGCGCTTGGCTTTCCAAAACGCGTACTGTTTCCAATTGTCCCACCACTCTCACTGCCTTCTTTGGAATCAGAATCACGGGAACCGATTTCGTGTTGAAAGTCATGGTTCCGTAGAGCCCCGGGCCCAAACCGGGGACATGGGTAAGAGGCGCTTTCACGGTTATTGTACGAGTTTTCTCGTCTCTCTGGGGAACAACTTCCCGAAGTTTGGCCTCCTGGCTGAGATTCATGGACGGTATTGCCACGGAAACGGTGGTTCCCACCTTCAGGAAAGGGGCATACTGTTCCCCGGGCCTCGCCACCATCTCAGCCGAGCCGGGCGCATATATGCGAAAAAGGACGCGACCCGGGCTGACGAGATCGCCCAGGTTGACGCTCTCTTCCGCAACGATGCCGTCAAAAGGAGCCGTGATCCTCCCGTAGGACAGGATGGTTCGGGCTTCCTCGAGCGCGGCTCCAGCCCTGAGTTGGGCCGCTCGGGCCACATTGTAACGGGCTGCCGCGTCGTCGAACACTTTCTCGGCCACTGATTCCTTTTCAAAGAGGTTCTTGAAGCGTTGATAGTCTGTCTCGGCCTTCACCAGGTCGGCTCTCGCGCTATCCAGTGCAGCTTCCGCCTGGGCTTTTCGATCGGCCACGTCCTTGTTGTCCAGCCGAATCAGGAGGTCACCCTTTTTCACCTGATCTCCTGCTGAAACCTTTATCTCAACCGCATACCCTTGACCCCGCGAGGCAATATCGGCTTTCTCCCGAGGGACAACCGAACCGGGCACCGTAACTTGCCCGGTGGAGCGTGTGATCTCCACCTTGAAAGTCTTGCCCGCCGCGGGCTTCTTCTGCAAAATCGGAGTGCGGCCCGCGGGCACCTTTGAATGGAATCCGCCTTGCACCCACACCAGAACGATGATCAGTCCTCCGAGAAATAAGCCCGCCAGCAACAGCTTTTTCTTCATTGCGTCAGATCTCCATGAGTAGGGACGCCATTGCCACATCCGGAAAAAGCGGATCTTCACGGCCCGCTCCTCGCCTTGGCAGATAAAGCAGGGAATTCGGTCCCGGTTCCGCGGCCGGACAGATTTATCAGCCCTCGGTCATCACGCGGTCGTCATACTCAATTTCAAAGCGGAGCTTGTGTTTCGCTTCCTCCTGGGCCAGAGACGTGAAAAGCGTCTTCAGATTCTCATCATCTACAGCCTCAGCCAGGTCTGAGTACATCTTGAACGCGCTTTTCTCTTTCTGCATCGCGAGGATCAGAGCATCCTGGTAATCCATGTCAGGTGAAGGTTGCAGTTCCACCAGATAGTCTCCGATCTTGAGGTCCAAGACCTTCCCCTCGACCGGGGCCAGTTGCTTTCCCGCCTTGACATCCAGAAGCTTCCTCTTGTGGCCTTCTTCCTCTCGGGCAAATTCCTTGAAGATCTTGCTCATCCAGGCCCTATCCATCTTTTCGGCCAGTTCGGTATAGAACTGCGCGGCCTCTTCTTCGTTCCCTATTGCAAAATCCAGCACTTCATCCACAGACTTCCATTGATCCATTGTTTCCTTCTCCTCCAGTGGTATTGCCATACGGCACGATCGGATAGTCACACGGGGTCAAGCAGACAAGCGCGCAAACAGGGCAGCGGCAGCCACCCCATCAGATGCGCTCTCCTGTTCCGCTATTCCGCACAAGTCGTGCCGACCGCGGACTCACGCAACAGGCTCCTGGATCAGTTTCTTCACGGCATCCAAGGCCTGATCGTAATCCGGTTCCTCAGAAACTTCCTTGACCACTTCGATGTACTGTACTTTGCCGCCTTTGTCCACGACCAAGACCGCCCTCGCCAGTAATCGCAGTTCCTTGATGAGCAGGCCGTACGCTTCTCCGAAGGATGCGTCCCGATGGTCGGAAAGGGTCTGAACCGCTGTGACTCCCGCGGCGCCACACCAGCGTGCTTGAGCGAACGGAAGATCCATGCTAAGTGCCAGGATCGCCACATCCGGACCAAGGGCCGCTGCCTCTTCGTTAAACCTCCGTGTGGATACGTCGCACACAGGAGTGTCAAGGGACGGCAAAGAATAGATCACAACCACCTTGCCACGGAAGGAAGACAGCTTCACAGGCGCAAGATCATTGCCGACCCCAGTGAAGTCGGGCGCAATATCGCCGACCTTGATTTCCTCGCCCAGCAAGGTGAGGGGGTTCCCTTTCATTGTTATTATACCTGGACGTTCCACCATAGAATTCTCCTTTCAAATGAGATCGTCGCCAGTCCCGGCAACCGAATAGAAAAGGCCACGGCCGGGCCAACTCCCTAATCTACAGGAAGTTGAATCCAGCCGTGAGCACCGCCGGAATCGCCGGTCTGTCAGTAAGCCTCATCATAGGACAGGTCTTTGTCGGTTACCTTGTCCTTGAAGAGGTTGTAGGTCCATATCTGATAGATGATTACGATGGGCACGCACACGAGGGCAACCCCCAGCATAATCTTCAACGTCAACGGACTTGATGATGAGTTAAAGGCCGTCAGGCTCGCAGCAGGATCGAGGCTGGACGGAAGGAGGTTCGGATAGAGCCCGATCACACCGAATAATGTCGTGAACATAATAGTCGCGGAGGACGCGAACCAGGCTTTCCACCACGCCTTTTTTGCAATAAATACTCTCGTTGCCAAAAGCGCGAGCACAGCGATGAGCGGAATGACCAACAGAATCGGATACGAAAGATAGTTATTGTACAGGCTGGTCGCAAACCACGTTGCAATGAGGAAAGCCACCGCTGCGACCAACAACACAACCCAGATCTTTGAGGCTGTCGCGCCTCCTCGATCGTGGATATCCCCTTCTGTCTTGATGGCGAGCCACAATGCTCCGTGCACCAGGAACAGCAGCACAAAGAGCAACCCACCCAGAATTCCGTAAGGATTCAGGAGCGTGAGGATCGTCCCGTGGTACACCCCGTTTGCATCAATCGGAATCCCACGGAATATGTTTGCGAACGCCACTCCAAACAGCAGCGCAGGCAAGAAGCTCCCGATGAAGAGACAGAAATCCCAGAATTTTTTCCACGCGGGATTGTCCACTTTCCCTCTGAATTCAAAGGACACGGCCCGGACTATCAGGCCGAACAGAATGAGCAACAGGGGACTGTACAACGCGCTGAACATTACAGCGTACGTGGTTGGAAACGCGGCAAAGGTCACTCCACCCGCGGTGATCAACCATACTTCGTTGCCGTCCCAGAACGGTCCCATCGCATTGTACACCAGGCGCTTCTCTGTATCGTTCTTGGCTACGAACGGACTCAGGGTACCCAGACCCAGGTCAAAGCCGTCCGTCATGAAGTAAACGGCCCAGAGTATGCCCCACAACAAAAACCAGATAGTTTCCAACATGACTCTCAACCGTCCTTTCTATGCGCTCGACTCGGCGAGCGGTTCAGGGTCTTTGGTCGCATGCTTGTAGATCAGATAGAAAGCGGCCAACCCGAGCAACGTATAGACCACAATAAACGCGGCCAGAGAAATCGCCACCTGATAGCCCGCAACAGGCGAGGCTGACTGCGAGGTCTTCAGCACTCCGTAGACTATCCAGGGTTGCCGTCCAACTTCAGTGACTATCCACCCCAACGAGGCTGCCACGTAGGGGAGCGGAATCATCCAGGTCAACAGCCGCAGAAACAGGGGATTGGCGCGTTCCACTTTCTTGCGTTTCAGCCAGGCTATGAACCCAACGAGAGCGAACAGGAACCCCAGACCCACCATGATCCGGAACGACCAGAATACCAGGGCCACTGGTGGTCTTTCTTCTTTGGGGAATGATTTGAGGCCCTTGAACTCAGCATTGGAATCACCCAATGCCAGCCAACTCAAGAACTTTGGAATCCCGAGTATCTCAACGCTATTGCGCTCATTGGCTTCATCCGGAACAAGGAAAAGGTAGAACGGGGCACCCTTCCGGGTCTCCCAGACAGACTCCACAGCCGCAAGCTTCGTGGGCTGGGCCTTGGCCATCTCTTTGCCGTGCAGGTCTCCGATCGCCACCGTGGCCACCGAAAATATGAGAGCAAACACAGCGGCCATCCGGAAGGATTTGTCGAAGAATGAGAGATTCCGTTTCCGAACAATGTGGTATGCGCTCACTCCCAACACAAAGAATCCAGCGAGAGTGTACGCGGCCACGATCACGTGTAGGAATGTTATCACCGCGAACGGCTGGGTGACCACTGCCCAGAAATCCACTAGCTCGGCACGGCCGTTTCGGATCACGTACCCAACCGGATGCTGCATCCAGGAATTGGCTACAAGAATCCAATAAGCAGACATATTCGAGCCGATCGCGACCAGCCATATGGTCACACAATGGGCCTTGGGCGACAGTTTCCTCCACCCGAAATGCCAGACAGCGATAAAAGTGGATTCAAGGAAAAAGGCTACGGTAGCCTCTATGGCAAGAAGAGAGCCGAAGATATCCCCAACGTACTTGGAGTAACCCGACCAGTTGGTTCCAAACTGAAACTCAAGGGTGATTCCCGTAACCACTCCTACCACGAAGTTGATCAGGAAAATCTTTCCCCACCATTTGGCCATTCGCTTGTATTCTTCGTTTCCGGTTCTGACGTACTTGGTCTCCATAATGGCTATGAGCACCGTGAGCCCAAGGGTTAAAGGCACGAACCAGAAGTGGAAGAGCGTGGCCACAGCAAACTGTAGACGTGAGAGCATTACCACGTCCATGAGCGCTACCTCCTTTCGTAGGGTTTTTCACAAGTGGATTGAGTTGCGAAATAGGGAATCAAAAAGGTGAACTCTTAGGGCTTGTCACGAAATAACGTTGGCATTCTCCTGTAGGGGCGGACCCCGGATCGGAGTCCGGGGCAGGCTCTATGTGTCCGCCCTTTGCGCGTATGCACCCCTGCATTGGGGCAGACACGCAGGTCTACCCCTACAATTGCCACAGCAACCTGTTGCAAGGTTTATTTTGTGACAAACCCTTACCTCAGACTTCGGCCTTCACTGCGGCGCCGATCTCACGACCCAGATCCACGCACTTGCCGAGTCCCTCATGGGTCGGCACATGTTGCAGTTTCACGCCCGGATGAACCAATTTCACTTTGGTTTCTTCCATGATTTGGTTCATAAGTTTCACGGCCTCACCACTCCAGCCGTACGATCCGAATGCCGCGCCGAGCTTGTTTTCCGGACGCAAACCTTTCAGGTAATGGAGGATATCCGCCATGCGGGGCAGCATGCCATTGTTCAGGGTCGGCGATCCCAGGACGATCGCCTTGGCATCGTGAATCTCGGTAACTATGTCGCTGCGATGATTAACGCTCAGATCCATCAGCTTTGTGCTCACTCCCGACTCGATGAGTCCATCTTCCACCGCTCTGGCCATCATCTCGGTGCTGTGCCACATGGTGTCGTAAACGATCACAGCCTTGCGCTTGGCAACCTGGCGACTCCATTCATCATAGGCCTGCACTATCTGCATTGGATTGTCCCGCCAGATGAGCCCGTGATCCGGCAAGATCATCTTGATCTCCAGGCCCATGTCCTGGACCGCGGCCAGTAACTTCCGAATCAGAGGGGAATAACACGTGAGGATGTTCGCGTAGTACTTGGTCGCATGGTGCATTAGTTCGGAAGCATCCACTTCGTCGTTGAACCGTTCGCTCGTAGCCCAGTGCTGGCCGAACCCGTCGCTGGCTATGAGGATCGCGTCTTCCTTGAGGTACGAGAACATGCTGTCCGGCCAGTGGATCATCCTCGTCTCAATGAACTGAACCGTTCGCTTCCCAAGACTGATTTCGTCGCCGGTCTTGACCACTTCGTAAGGCCAGTCTTCTCTATGATAGTGATCGATTATGGCTTTCTTGCCCCTTGGGGAGCAGATGAGCTTCTCCGGTTTGATGAGATCCATCATTTCCGGCAGCGAGCCTGAATGGTCCGGTTCAACGTGATTTACCACCAGGTAGTCGATCTTGGCGGGGTCAACCACCTTGCGGATGTTGTGGACCAGGTCGTTCTTGAAATCTTTCTTAACCGTGTCAAAGAGAGTTATCTTGTCGTCAACGGCCAGGAACGCGTTGTATGTGGTCCCCTTATAGGTGGAATATCCGTGAAAATCCCTAACATTCCAGTCTACTGCTCCCACCCAGTACAGGTCTTCCGCCACTTCAACCTTGGTTCGCAATGTAATCCTCCTGTGAACATTAATCCTACAAGCCCGTGTAACCGCGGTCATGTCTCGGACCAAGGGTTCTTTCTATTCAGGTTCAAAGCTGTCCTTGTCCGCTCCGCAAACCGGACAAACCCAATCGTCAGGAAGTTTCTCAAACGGGGTTCCCGGATCGACACCGTTGTCAGGATCTCCCTCTGCGGGATCGTAAACATAGGCGCAAACTTCGCAAACGTACTTCTGCATCTGCTCTTTCCTTTCCCCTTGTGTGATTCCACCTCGTAAAAAGGCGCCAAAAGTGAATCAGAAGCGCCCTCCGGAGACGGGCCTTTGATGGATTAGCCTTGATGAACCCTCACTCGCCGGACATTTTCTTACCGATCTGTTTCCCGTAATCCTGGGCCATCTGAACACCACCCTGCAACGTGGATGATTTCAATCTCAGGTGGTCGCCCACCATGTCCATGTTAAGGATGTTTTCCATGGTCTCATAGATGCGACCAGGGGCCTCGCCGCTCCAGCCAAAGGCCCCGAAAGATCCTCCGACTTTTCCTTCCGGATTCAGGTTGTCGGCAAGAAACAGCAGGGTTTTCATGCTGTTTATCATTTCCCCGTGATAGGTCGCGGAACCGAAAACGTACGCGTCGTACCCTTCCAGGTCTTCCTGCTTTTTGATGTCATTGGCGCTCACTACCTCGGCTTCAGCCCCTGTGAAGCGAATGCCTTCAGCTATGAGATCCGCGATGTTTTGAGTCTGTCCTGTTCTTGTAGCATAGACGATCAATGCTTTCGCCATTTCTTATTCACTCCTCTCCAGCAAACGGCAATCGTTCAAGAATGTTATTTCTCAGCCGTGTTTCTTCCAAGCTCACGGGCTTCTTTCATCACATCAGGAAACTTTTCCACGTCTCCCGCCTTCTCCACTGCTCTCAAGAAGACTCCGCCTTCGTAGCTCATGTCCAGGGCATCAAAGAAATATTTGGCCACCAGTTCAGACCCTTCGAACAGGTTCTTCCCTTTTGTGGCTCCCACGCCTATGAAGTATCCTCCGCCCCCGTGGTATTTCTTCCTCTGCTCGGGGCTCTTTTCCAGCATCCGCTTGGACCACAGGGCCTGACACCGATCTATCAGGGCCTTGGCCTGGGAAGGGACTCCATAAAAGAACATGGGAGCCGCGAGTATCACGACATCGGCTGCCACAAGGTCTTTGTAGACCGATTGCATGTCGTCCTCGATCACGCATTCCCCTGTTTGGTCGCACTCCCCGCACTCCATGCATCCCTGGATGTCCAGGTCCGAGCAGCGTAAGTGAGAAACCTCAGCCCCAGCCGATTTAGCGCCTTCCAGAGCTTCGTTCAGCAGTCGGTCGCTGTTGCCGCCCTTCCGGGGGCTTCCATAAATGCCGATAATCTTCATGGCAGACTCGATTCCATCATCCCGCGGTTACGAAGACCGCACTACAAACTCGGTGAGACCCACCCGGTCTAAGGGCTTGTCACAGAATAAGCCTGACAGTAACAGAAGGCGCCGCGGGCCAAGGACGTACGGCGCGACGCATGCGTCGCCCTCTTTATCGCAAGGATGAGGCGCGTGTCAGTTGCAAGGGTTATTCCGGGACGGACCCTAAGGATGGGTCAATGCTGGACGATCATCCGGGCCGCGGTCATCCCAGCCTGGGATCCTGACCGGTCATTCCGCAGTCCGGAGTGTAACAGGTTGCATTGACAAACTCGCACTTTTCCTTGCACCCGGGGCATGACTCAGGCGGCGCCTGCCCTACATCCGCTTCAATAGTGTACCCGCACCTGGAGCATTTCCACGTGATCTTTTCCATCAAGCGCCTCCATTCTCACCGGGCACAGAACCGCTTCAAGCCCGGTGAACCATTACCGTCAGGCCATAATGCGTCTGATCAGACCTCGATTACGGCTATCCATGTGTCATGTTTGTTGCACACACTCAGCGCATACAACGGACCGCTGTATTTGTCCAAGGTAAAGCTCGAGACAGGCGTCTTGTCCTTTGTGGGATCGAACATCTTTTCGGCAACAAACCGGAAATCCTTGTCCAGCAGCACATGCTTGACAATGTAATGCTGGTATCCGCTCATTGGGTGGGCCGTAGACACACTTATCTTGACCTTCCCGCCCGGATCTACCTCTTTCTTGATCTTGGGGAGGTGTCCGCCCACCTTCTTGCCCCAGCGGCCCGGGGCCTCCTTTGTGTAGAATACGCCGCCGGCCAGGTTAGAGCTTAGAGGTGAACCGGATGACCCGGCCCATGCCGGTGCGGGAGCAATAACGCTCGCCGCGCCACTCACCATTCCGAGGCGAACAAATGAACGCCTATCCATTGTTTTCTCCTTTCTTTTTGGGGCTCTACCGGGACCAGTTTTCGGTCACGACGCAGTGTGAAAGATGTGGGGTCTTGAAAGAGTCTTCTCGTTGCGCGCCGTACGCCCGGTACCCGCCACTTCCCAATCCGTCTGCAAAGCGCTCCTCAGCTCTTCCAGAGTCCGTGAAGGTTGCAGTACTCCCGGGCCGTGAAATCACCTTTGACGGTGAACAGGGCTTCCGGGGCTTCTCCGGGCTTCAGGAACCGGCGATAGGCCTTTCCGTCCGTGGACACTATTTCGATCCACTCTATGTAGTGCTTATCCTCCATTGGATGTGCAACCTCGCCAACCTTGACCTTCAGGCCTGCGTCCGTTGTCTCTTTGACCGGTACGTGCTTCTCTTTGGCCGCGTCCACGGTGTTCTCTTTGAAATGCTTCATGGGTTGGCCGCAACATACCAGTTCGCCCTTGCCCTCATGAATCATTTCCACCATGTTTCCACACACTTCGCATTTGTAAACCTGGAGTTTCTCCGTCATCTTTTTCCTCCCGTCGTACTGGAAGGCTTATGCTCGCCTTCCACAAGCTTTGGAAATCGAGGTGTACTCTCGATCACCAGTTCTCACCCAACAGCTCGAAGTAAGCCTGAGCATGAGCACACGCAGGACAAGCACCCGGAGCTTCCTCGCCCTCGTGCAGATAGCCGCAATTGATACAGCGCCACACGACCGGCTTGTCCTTCTTGAACACCTTCCCGGACTCAACGTTCTTCAAGAGCCCCTGATAGCGATTCTCATGCTGTTTCTCGGCCACGGACACAGCGTCCCATATTGCCGCGGCAGCCTCGAATCCTTCCTCCCGCGCGATCTTGGCGAATTCGGGGTACATCTCCGACCACTCGAAGTGCTCGCCCTCGGCGGATGCTCTGAGGTTCTCGGCAGTGGTCCCGATCACCCCCGCGGGGAACGCGGCCTGAATCTCCAACTCACCGCCTTCCAGCTGCTTGAAGAACCGTTTGGCGTGTTCTTTCTCTTGGTTCGCGGTTTCCTCAAAGATCTGGGCAATCTGCACGTACCCCTCTTTTTTTGCCTGAGATGCAAAATAGGTGTACCGGTTTCTAGCCTGCGATTCGCCTGCAAACGATCCCAACAAGTTCTTTTCGGTCTTTGATCCTTTCAATCCAGCCATTCTTCACCTTCCCTCCTTTTGGTTTGGTTACATTGGTTCTGTTCAGTCCACCGATTCAAGCTCACCCCTGGGCCGTCCTTTTGGTCTTGCTTTGGAGTTTCCGTCCATCTGACTCATCTCCTTTTGACATTCAGGACAATAGCCTGTGAACTCCAGTCGATGGGACTCGATCACGTAGTCGCTCATTCTCCCGATGGCCCGTTCAATGGCCGGGATGGGCTCACCGGGCACGTCATCCACACGTCCGCATCTGTTGCAGCGCACATGATAGTGCTCCCTGGTGTCTCCGTCGAAACGCTTCTGGGTTCCGGCCAAATCAAGCTTGCGGATGAGACCGGCCTCGGACAGGACTTCCAGGTTGCGGTAAACAGTGCCAAGGCTGATATTGGGCAAGCTCCTCCTCACCATGTCATAGATCTCGTCGGCTGTTGGGTGAGTTTTCACCTTGTTCAGCTCTTCGAGAATGACCTCTCTCTGCTTTGTCTTGCGCAATGGAGCCTTGGCTTGCAATAGGTGTTCCTTAGTGGGATTAGTTATCAATACTAGAAAGGATAGGCACTCCTGTTTCGAATGTCAAGTACCAAATGAAAAGAAATTGAAAGCCTTGTGTAACGTGCGGCGGGACCGCAAAGGCGTCTGGATTCGTGAGACAAACCCTCGATAACTATTGGAGATCGGACCTGCACGATACCCGCCGAGTAGAGGGCGACTCTTGCGTAGCCCCTACAATGACCTGTCCCGACAGCTTCTCGTGTAGTTGGATCTGCGCAAGTTGCCCCTCGTAAGGGCTTGTCCCGAAACAAGTACTACAACCTATGAATCCTGAAACCTTCCCGGAACTTATTACCGTCATTCCGGCGAAAGCCGGAATCCAGGCTTCTTCAAGACTTTCTGGACCCCGGGACATGCCCCGGACTACGACCCGGGGTTCGCCGGGGTAAGGGCACTGTGAGAATTGAGAGGTTTATTTTCAGACAAGCCCTAGGAGGGCGCCAAACGCAGGAACGTGATCGTTCCCGTCGGCCGCTCGTAAGTGAATGGTTACGTGAGTAGCTCCGGGCGGAGTTGACGGGCAAGTGGGGAGGTGCTATCTTTTCATACAGTTTGTCGGCTTATTGCCGCGGTGGAGACCCATTGCCGGCATTCTTTCCGTATCCGTTCACCAGCACGTTGGAATGGCTCCTATTAAGATGACACTTGCCATGATTAGCCGGCTTTCAACCCGGTGGGCTGTGAGAGGCGCCTAATGTCGGTTCCAGGGCCCATGCCGCAGAAACGAGCTTGCTCATCTAAACCTACAGAGATTGAAAGCGCCAGGTCATGAACCTTTCCGAGAAATATAACCTTGGATTCACCGGCCGGATCGTAGAGGCTTTTCTGGTTTCCAGGCTGCCGATCATATTTATTATCGGAGCTCTATTGGCGGGCGTGGCAGCGTTGATGGTTACTCCCAGGGAAGAGGAACCCCAGATTGTGGTTCCCATGGTTGACGTGATGATCAATGTCCCGGGCGCAACCGCCAAAGAGGTGGAGAACCTGGTTACCATCAACCTGGAACACAAATTGTGGGAAATAGACGGAGTGGAATACGTGTACTCCGCATCTCGCGCGGGCGCGGCAATAGTGACCGTCCGTTTCTATGTGGGCGAAGACCGCGAAGAAAGCCTCCTGAAGACCCACAGCAAGATCATGTCGTACGTCGATCAAGTTCCGCGGGGCGTCAAGGGATGGGTGGTAAAACCGGTCGAGATCGATGATGTGCCCATTTTGACATTCGCTCTCTATAGCGCGCGGTACTCCGACTATGAACTGAGACGAGTCGCGGAAGAGATTCTACATAGAATTCAGCGGGTCCCGGACGCGGGAAGGGCCTACCTCGTGGGGGGTCGGAAACGACAAGTCAGAGTTCTGCTGAGCCCTGAGAAGATGGCCGCGCGGCACGTGTCGGTCCTGGAAATGGAACGAGCGCTCAAAGGGGCCGATGTCAACCTCCGTGCGGGCCTCATGGACCGGATGGACCGGGAGATAGTTGTGGATGCCGGACCCTTCATCCGATCCGTGGACGAATTGAAGCAATTGATTGTCGGGGTGCATGACAATAAGGCGGTCTTTCTTAGAGATGTCGCGGACGTGAAAGACGGGCCCGCGGAGGTAACCGGCTACACTCGCATCTCTTTTGGGCCTGGTTCAGATGGTGATCCGCATCTGCAACAATCTGAAGCCTCTCGCCGGGGAAAATCCTACCAAATGGTCACTTGCGCGGTTGCAAAGCGCAAGGGTACCAATGCCGTGGAGGTGGCGGAACACCTTGTCAGTAAAGTGGAGGATCTCAAGCTGAGCGTGATTCCGTCGGATGTGGGCGTTCTGGTGACCAGGAACTACGGGAAGACCGCTGACGAGAAAGTCGATGAACTGGCCAAGCACCTGGGCATCGCAGTATTGAGCGTCATAGCCTTGTTGACCATAATGCTCGGCTGGCGAGAGGCCATGATAGTAGCTCTTGCCGTCCCCATGACTCTTGGGGTTACCCTTCTTGCCAATCTTCTGGTGGGGTACACTATCAATCGTGTCACCCTGTTCGCTCTGATTCTCTCCCTTGGGCTGTTGGTGGATGATCCCATAGTGGATGTGGAGAATATTCACCGTCACTTTAAACTGAAGAAGCACCCTCCCCTGGACGCGACGCTTTTGGCCGTGGATGAGGTCCGTCCGCCGACGATCCTTGCCACACTGGCTGTAACAGCCTCGTTCATTCCTCTGTTCTTCATAACCGGGATGATGGGACCATATATGCGACCTATGGCCCTGAATGTTCCTGTGGCGATGATCATGTCCCTCGTCGTGGCGTTTACCGTTACGCCCTGGGCTACTTACCACGCGCTGAAAAGGGAATATGAAAAAGACGAAGAGCCGTACGATTTCAAGTCCGGCGCGATCTATAGGTCTTATCGCCGACTGATTACGCCCTTGTTGGAAAGTCGCTCCAAGACCCACATGTTCCTGGCGGGCGTTGCCGTGGCTTTGCTGGCATCCGTTTTGCTGGTGGTCCTGAAGCTGGTTCCGGTCAAGATGCTCCCCTTCGACAACAAGAATGAGTTCCTCATTCTCGTAGACATGCCCGAAGGGACAACCCTGGAACGGACCGACCGGGTGGTCGCGGACCTGGAAAGGTATCTTGCCCCCATCAACGAGGTGAGAGACATTGAGTCATACGCCGGCATGGCTTCTCCTATGGATTTCAACGGGATGGTGCGCCACTACTATCTACGTAAGGGGAGCAACGTTGCGGACATTCGGGTGAATCTGGTTCACAAAGAAGAGCGTGTCTTTCAGAGCCACGGCCTTGTGCTGAGAATCAGGCCCGGAGTGGAGCGGATCGCCAGGGAGCACGGCGCAAACGTGAAGATAGTGGAAGTTCCACCGGGGCCACCCGTGCTCTCCACTATCGTAGCTGAAGTCTACGGACCCCCGGAGGCCTCCTATGATGACCTTGTGGTTGAAGCGGCCAAAGTGCGGAAAATCATGGAAGCCACCCATCAGGTGGTCGACGTGGACGACAGTGTGGAGTATCCCCAATTGAAATACGATTTTGTGATCGACCGGACCCGAGCAGGTCTTGCCGGTATTACGGCAGCAGAAATAGCGCGTTCGGCCCGGATCTTTCTTGGGGGTGAATCTCCCGCGACAATTCATGACGACTCGGAGCGGACGCCGCTGGAGATCAATCTGCGCCTTCCCAGGTCATTGAGGTCGCGGCCCGAGGACATGGGTCCACTCCGACTCAAGGCGCCGGACGGGTCACTGGTTCCGTTCAACGAACTGGGGGAACTTAGAGAGACGGCTATCGACAAATCCATATATAGAAAGAATATGGCGCGAGTGGTTTACGTCACAGGCGAGACAGCTGGCCGAAGCCCTGTTGAGGCAATATTCGACCTGCAAGGTGCAATCAAGAAGACCCCTCTTGCCAACGGGTTCAGAGTGGAATTGGCAGGAGAAGGAGAATGGCAGATTACTCTTGAGGTCTTCAGGGACCTGGGCCTGGCTTTTGCCGGGGCACTGCTCCTGATCTACATTCTTCTCGTGCAACAGACCGAGTCTTTCGGCATTCCACTGGTTATAATGGTCGCGATTCCTTTGACTCTGATCGGCATTCTGCCCGGTTTTGCTCTGCTCAACGTATTCCTGGCTCAGGATATAGGAGCGTATCGAGATTCCATATTCTTCACTGCCACCGGAATGATAGGGATGATTGCGCTCGCCGGAATTGTGGTAAGGAATTCCATCATACTCATCGATTTCATTCATTCCAGAACCAGAGAGGGGCTGGATCTCAAGCAGGCTGTCGTAGAATCCGGAGCGGTTCGCTTTACGCCCATTGTCCTGACTGCCGGGGCCGCGATCTTCGGATCATGGGTCATCACCCTGGACCCGGTCTTTTCCGGGCTTGCCTGGTCCTTCATATTCGGGATTTTCGCTTCCACCCTCTTCACGCTGTTAGTGGTCCCTACGGTTTACTATTTGATCTATGGTGAGCGCCAACAACCTGATGACAACCCCCATACCTCATAACGGAAGCGCAGCAATAATCATCTTCGGTCCTAAACTCTCCGGCTTTATGAGCAAGAGCCGCCTCCATCAGAGGATAAAACGGCTTGGAGAGTAGATCACAGAATCTCCAAGCATATCTTACCTCCGGGCCCGATCGTGATTATATTGGGCACCGGAGTTGGGTCTGATATTCTAAATCCTTGCCGCATAGAAGGGTCGCTCAACTGGGTCACTAATAAATCTATCTGTCCGCTACCCTTTCTCAAAAGCGACGTAAACGTCGGCGGTGCAATCGGCTGCCTATAATATCCCGCTCCCGGTCCCGTACCTACCCTCATAGTGTTTGACGGCCTTTCATCAATGTAAGTAATTTCGTAATCGTTCACCACGAAGCTTAAACCAAAGGGGGTGCTGGGAGTCCGGTTCGGTATGCGATTACTGATTGGACCAGGAACTGAAAGGGGTTTCTTTCCTGGAGAATGCAGGTCCTTTCGGCAGTCA
>Ga0190283_1000717_pt1 | contig 16504 bp, 13 predicted proteins | sample 48691801_MG_FD_161669 | JGI IMG/M metagenome (GOLD analysis project Ga0190283, IMG submission 161669) | Hydrothermal vent microbial mat bacterial communities from Southern Trench, Guaymas Basin, Mexico - 4869-18-0-1_MG | ecosystem: Environmental > Aquatic > Marine > Hydrothermal vents >...
AATTTATTTGGGATTTGGAATTTGGAATTTGGAATTTATTTGGGATTTGGAATTTGGGGTTTGGAATTTATTTGGGATTTGTTATTTGATTTTCAAAGGGCATTTATGAAATTCAAAAGATTCAGAGATTGGGGCATGGTGTCGAAGATAATGACGATACAGCTGCTTACCTTCATAAGCATTTTTATGATGCTGACATTTTATTTTTTGCCCCTTGTTGAAAAAAAGCTGATGAGGGAAAAGGCGTTTGCCACAAAGAGTGTGGTCGAGGTTGCCTTTACGCTCATTTCCGCGCATTATTCAAAGGGAGAATTCGCAACGGATGAGGCGCAAAAGGAAGCAATGATGAGCATCAGATCACTTCGCTATAACGATGACAATTATTTCTGGATCAACGACCTTGATTCTGTAACGCTGATGCATCCCGATCCTGGACAGGTGGGAAGAGACCTGAGCAATGTGAAGGACGCTGACGGCAAATATTTTATGAACGAGTTTGTGAGTGTCTGTAAAAAAAGAGGGGAAGGTTTTGTTGACTATTCCTGGCCCAGACCGGATTCAGACAAACCAGTTCCGAAGATTTCTTATGTCAGACTCTTCAAACCTTGGGGATGGATCGTGGGAAGCGGCATCTATGTTGATGATGTTGAGCTTGAAATACGCAGGATGCGTTTTCAGATCATTTTAGTGACGCTCGTTTTATCCGTTCTCCTTGTGATTCTGGCATACATTGTCGCCCGTATCATCAGCCGTCCGTTGTGCGAAGCTGTGTATGCGTTTCATCAGATCGCCCAAGGGAACCTGGCCGTCGCGGTCCCGTCCGAAAGCAGGCAGGACGAGGTGGGGATATTGATGAAAGCCTTCCGCAACATGCTGGACAAGCTCCGCAACCAGACCCGTGCAATAACGGAAGGCACCCGGACAATAGCCGCTTCCATCAGCCAGATTTCCACCACGGCCAGTCAGTTGGCTGCAAGTTCCTCTGAAACATCCAGTTCAGTAAGTGAAATCAGTGTCACCGTGGAGGAGGTCAGGCAAACTGCTCATGTTTCCAATGAGAAAGCCGAATCTGTGGCGAGAATCGCCGAACAGTCCGCCCACATCTCCGAAAGAGGAAAAAAGGCCACAGAGGATTCTGTCTCCGGCATGGACCATATAAGGGAAGAAATGGGGTATATTTCTGAAAGTATTGCAAAATTGAGTGAGCAGACCCACAGTATCGAAGAAATTATCAACGCTGTGGACGATCTGGCGGATCAGTCCAACCTTCTTTCAGTCAACGCATCCATAGAGGCGGCCAAGGCGGGAGAACACGGCAGAGGGTTTGCCGTTGTCGCACAGGAGGTGAAATCCCTTGCCGATCAGTCCAAAGAAGCCACAAAGCAGGTGAAAACCATATTGAATGACATCCGGAAAGCAGTCGGTGCCGCAGTGACCGCTACAGAGCGGGGGAGCCGGGCCGTTGAGGCAGGCGTGTATCTCTCCGGTCAGTCAGACGATTCCATTGACATGCTGGCGGACAGCGTCTCAAAATCCGCACACGCGGCCATTCAGATTGCCGCCTCAAGTCAGGAACAACTGGCCGGGATGGATCAGCTGGGCGGGGCAATGGAAAATATCAAAGTTGCAAGTATGCAAAATGCAGATATCGCCAGTCAGTTGGAAATGGCATCAGAAAATCTTAATCATCTGGGACAGAATATGAAGCAACTGGCATCAATGTTCAAAGCCTGATGTTTGGATGCTTAATGTTTGATTTTCAAGAGGTTAAGGTTGAAAGTCAGCGTGGTCTTTTCACTTTTCACTTTTCATTTTCAACTTTCAACTGCATCTGAGGTGATATATGAACGAGCAAAAATTGCTTAAAAAACTCCGGAGAGCTTTCAAAATGGAGGCTGAAGAGCGTCTGGCAAACCTTTCCTCCAGCTTGCTGGAACTTGAGAATACATCTGCTTCGGATAAACAGGATGCTGTTTTGGAAACAGTCTTCAGGGAAGCTCACAGCCTGAAAGGTGCCGCCCGGGCAGTCAATCTGATGGAGATTGAAACACTGTGTCAGTCTATTGAAGGCGTTTTTGCAGATTTGAAAAAAAACGCAGTTTCAGTATCGCCAAAACTCTTTGACGCGCTTCATCATTCTGTACAAGCCATTGAAAACTTCATGATTGATGAATCCCCTCATAATAAAAAAGATATTGAAGGGTTGGTTCATAAGATTGAAGGTCTGAAGCATGACAGCGTAATTGAAAGTGAAAACCCGGAAGTTGAAGAGGAGCCGGAAGTTGAAAAAGAAAATTCAAAATTTGAAAATGGAAATCTGATATCCGAAAGTGAAGAATCGGAATTTGAAAATGAGTGCAGGACAGAAATCGCGGAGCTGACAGAAATCGAAGAAACCTCTCTGGATAAAGAAAAATCAGCCTCCTTACCTGTTAATGACCTAAACCTGATTTCCTGCATCCAAAGCAAACCGCTGATCTCGGAAAGCATAAGAATTTCCACTTCCAAGTTGGATTCACTCCTGCTGGAGGCCGAAGAACTGGCTTCTCTGAAGCTGATATGGGGGCAGCGTGTGCTGAACCTTCGGGAGATGGTGGATGCTTATGAGCATTGGAAAAAAAAATGGGTGCGGGCCGAGCCGGAATACCGGGCGTTGCGGAATCTTATGTCCGCTCAAAATACAAAGTCCGGGACGGACAGTTCCGAAGGCATTTTATATGAAGATACTGCGCCTGCCCTCAATCCGTTATCAGCCTTTGAGCCGTCATTAAACGCGCTGACGGCTTTTCTTGATTGGAATCAGAAGCATATCCGCTCATTAGGCAGGGAAATAAGGCAGTTGACAAAAGCCGCTGAACAGGATCACCGAATCCTTTCGAGAATGGTGGATGACCTTCTGGATGACATGAAAAAAGTGATGATGCTCCCTTTTTCCACCCTCTTTGGAATATTCCCGATAATGGTTCGTGATATCTCACGGGACCAGGGAAAGGAAGCGGAACTGGTGCTGGAAGGAGGCGATATTGAGATAGACAGGCGGATTCTTGAGGAAATGAAAGACCCTCTCACTCATCTGCTGCGCAATGCCATTGACCACGGGCTGGAAGACACTGATACCCGGATAAAACGCCAAAAACAGCGCCGCGGCTCCATAAAACTGGCCGTATGCCAGACAGAAAGCAATAAGGTCGAAATCCTGCTCTCAGACGACGGGGGCGGAATTGATATTGCACGGATAAAGGAAAAAGCCGTAAAATCGGGGATCATCTCTGAAAAGAAAGCAGAAGATATTGATGACCAGGAGGCACTGTCGCTGATCTTCCGATCTGGAATTTCCTCAAGCAAAATTATCACTGAACTCTCAGGCAGGGGACTCGGACTTGCCATTGTTCAGGAAAAGGTTGAAAAACTTGGCGGACTGTTATATATAGAAACAGAGTTTGGCAGAGGCTCATCCTTCAGGATACAGTTACCAGTGACACTGGCCACATTCAGAGGGGTTCTTGTCCAGGTGGCCGAGGATATGTTCATTGTGCCTGCACCCCATGTGGATTGCGTGTTGAAAATCAGGTCGGAAGAAGTGAAGAGCGTTGAAAACAGAGCCACCATTTCTTTGGGCGGGGATGTGCTTCCTTTGGCAGATATTGCGGATATTCTGGAACTGAAAGGCTCAGATTCAAAACCTGATTCAGATGGGAGGGCCAAAACGCAGAATTCAAATTTTTTGATGATAATTGTTTTGGGAACCGGACAGAAACGGATTGCCTTCAGAGTGGACAAAATCTTAGATGAGCAGGAGGTACTGGTAAAAAGTCTTGGCAAACAGCTCCGCAGGGTCCCCAATGTTTCCGGCGCAACGATTCTGGGAACCGGAAAGGTGGTTCCCATTCTGAATGTTCATGATCTGCTGAAATCGCCATTGCAAAACAGCTTCAGACCCATCGAAAAACGGATGGTCAAAGCTGAAGTAGCTGAAGCAGCTGAACCCAAAAAACACTCAATTTTAATTGCAGAGGATTCTATCACTTCCAGAATGCTGATAAAAAATATTTTGGAGGCCGCGGGATATTCTGTTAAGACGGCTGTGGATGGCCAGGCCGCCTACACCATCCTTAAAACCGAACCGTTTGATGCGGTGGTTTCAGATGTGGAAATGCCGAGAATGAGCGGCTTTGAACTGACAGCAAATATCCGCAGCAATAAAAAAATCGCAGAGACCCCGGTGGTTCTGGTGACCAGTCTGGACTCCCGGGAAGACCGGGAACGGGGCATTGATGTCGGAGCCAACGCCTATATTGTGAAAAGCAGTTTTGACCAGAGCAACCTTTTGGAAGTTATCAGCAGGCTGATCTGAAATCAGTGATAAAAGAGGAATGAGAAGTGACAGCTGACCAATTGCCAATCCTCAATGAGCAGTGAACAATGCCAATACCCAATGAAAATATTGACATTCTGATTGTGGAAGACAGCCAGACCCAGGCATTGCTGCTGCAACTGATCCTTGAAGAACAGGGATACCGGATTACAGTGGCCCGCAACGGCATGGAAGGACTGAATCAGCTTCAAAAAGGGTTCTTCCCCATTGTCATCACGGATTGGGTCATGCCCGAAATGAACGGTTTTGAATTCTGCCAAGCCATCAGGAGCCGGGAGGATTTTCCAGGATATGTCTATATTATCCTCCTGACAGCGGCGAAAAAATCAAAAAATGACATCATCGCGGGATTGGAAGCCGGGGCAGATGATTACCTTATCAAGCCGGTGGATGAGACGGAGCTGGCCGCCCGGCTGAATACCGCCAAACGGATCATAAAACTTGAGTATTCCCTGCGGAAACGTAATGAGGAAATAGCGATCTTATCCATTACGGATCCCCTGACCAAGACTTATAACCGGAGGTATCTGAATGATCATCTGCCTGCCGCGATGAAGCATGCTTTCAGATACAATCACCCGCTGTCCGTGGTTATTTGTGATATTGATCATTTTAAAAAAGTCAATGATACTTACGGGCACCAGGCCGGGGACAAGGTGCTGGCGGAATTTGTCCAATATCTCAGAGAGTCCATTCGTGAGGAAAGCGACTGGGTGGTAAGATATGGCGGTGAGGAATTTCTCATTGTCCTGCCTGAGACAAATATGAAAGGCGCATACAAGGCCGCAGAAAGATATCGTTTTCTGGTTTCTCAGTCAACGATCACAACCGGGGCCGGAGAAATAAAAATTACGGCCAGCTTCGGAGCAGCATGTGTCTCTCCTTCGGCGAAAGGCCGACAGGTAACTATGGAAGCCCTGATAGAAGCAGCAGATCAATGCCTGTATCGGGCTAAGGAAGAAGGAAGAAACAGGAGTTTTGCAGTATTATTGGAATAAGGAATTGACGATTGAAGACTGGCTGCTGTCCTTCCAATCTTCAATCTTCAATCTTCAATTTACAGGGGAATTATTATGATTAAAGTCCTCATTGTGGATGATTCGCCGACAATTCAGGAGTACCTCCGACATATTATCAGTATGGATGAGGAACTCGAAGTTGCGGGAATGGCCAGAGACGGAGATGAGGCTGTCAGGTTGGTGCAGAAGACGCATCCTGACGTTGTCACCATGGATATCCAGATGCCCCGGATGGATGGCTATGAGGCCACGCGGAAAATCATGGAAGTCCATCCCGTGCCTATCGTCGTGATCAGCAGCACTCTGGACCCCGAACAGGTCAGCGACACTTTCCGGGCCATCAGAGCCGGAGCTGTTGCCGCGCTGGAAAAACCCAAAGGGCCCGGTCATCCTGAATCTGACCGCATGGCTGCGAAAATTGTTCAGACCGTCAAGCTGATGTCCGAAGTCAGGGTGGTGAAGCGTTTCAGCCCTGCAAACAGACGGACGGATCGGAAATCAGGAGCTTCTCGTGATATCCCGTCAAAATGCGTCTCTGTCTGTCCTGACAAAAGCGGGAAGGTTCGTGATATTCGGCCCCGCGAGGTAAAGGTGGTGGCAATCGGCGCTTCCACAGGAGGGCCGCCTGTCATTCGGACCATCCTTTCAAATTTGCCGGAGAATTTTCCGGTTCCGATACTGCTTGTACAGCATATTGCCCCTGGTTTCCTTCAGGGGATGGTGGAATGGCTGGACAAAGAGAGCGCACTTTCGCTTCAAATCTCCAATCATGGGGAACGGATAAGGGCGGGGCATGCCTATTTTGCTCCGGATGGTTATCATACAGGAATCAGCAGAACAGGGGAGATTCTTCTCAGCAGAAACTCTCCGGTAAACGGCCTGCGGCCGTCCGTTTCCCACCTTTTCCAGTCTGTTGCGGAGGCGTTCGGAAGGAGAGCCGCGGGAGTGCTGCTCACCGGTATGGGAAAAGACGGGGCACCGGAGCTTAAACTGATGAGGGAGGCGGGTGCTGTCACCATCGCCCAGGACAAAGAAAGTTCTGTTGTCCATGGGATGCCGGGAGAAGCAATAAAGCTTGAAGCGGCGAAACATATCCTCTCTCCTGAAGAAATCGCTGATTTTCTCTGTCAGCTTGAAAGGATAAGGGGTAAGGGGTAAAGATCATCCCTTTACCCTTTATCCTTTACCCTTTACCCTCTCAAATATGCATTCAGACATCCCAGATCATCTCATTTTACGACTGAGTGAATTTGTTCATTCTGAAATAGGTCTGTATTTTCCGGAAGACCGCTGGAGAAATCTAAGGCAGGGCATCATATCTGCGGCCAGGGATCTGGCCAGAGAATATAAGACCAATGATGATCCGGTAATGTGTATTCACCGGCTGTTATCCTCTCCGCTGACAAAAAAACAGCTTGACATACTGACGGAACATCTCACCATCGGTGAAACCTATTTTTTCAGAGATAAGAATCTGTTTCAGGTTCTGAGGAAAATTATTCTCCCGGAACTGATAAACTCGCGCAACGGAAAGAAAAAACATCTCAGATTCTGGAGTGCGGGATGCTGTACAGGCGAAGAACCTTATTCCCTCGCCATTCTTATTGATCAGATGATACCTGTATGGCAGGAATGGCAGATAACGATACTGGCAACCGACATAAACGCCCGTTTTCTTCAAAAAGCTGAAAGAGGAATTTACAGAAAATGGTCATTTCGCAATACACCTCAATGGATCATAAAGAAATATTTTAAAAATAGAGGTCAGGATTGCTTTGAAATTTCCCCGCACCTGAAAAAGATGATAACATTCACTCAACTCAATCTGGCAGGAAAGACCAGCTTTGATCATACACAGGGAGGCATGGATGCAATCTTTTGCCGTAATGTCCTCATGTATTTTGTTCCTGAGCTGAGACCATACACCATCGGACGATTTGTTCAATCTCTTTCAGAGGGAAGCTGGCTGATCGTAAGTCCAGGTGAAACAGCCTTTGTTCAACACTCGGGCCTGCATTTCGTCCGGTTTCCCGAAGTCATTCTTCACCGGAAAGAGGTGAGAGGTGAGAGGTGAGAGGCCATCTGACTTGTGCCTCCTCATTTTTTACATGACTTCAAAAATATCAAAGGCTTCTATATGAAAATCAGAATTCGGATAGATGATGATCTGCTTTCCGATGATATTTTCAAGGGAAATGATGAGATGACTTTCCTCCCCGTGAAGCAGTTCTGCAATTTCCGGGTTTACCCTGAGTGTCAGCTTGCTTCCGATCATATCCCGGGCGTCACGGAGGATTTCTCTGAAAATGTTATAACATAAGGTTTGTCTGGATATCAGATGCCCCTCCCCCTCACAGTAAAAGCAGGGTTCGCACAGCATCCGGGTCAGTGATTTTTTGATCCGCTTCCGGGTCATCTGTATCAGCCCCATTTCCGACATGGGAAGGATATGGGTCTTGCTCCGGTCCTTTTTCAAGGCTTCACTGAGGGCGGTAAACACTTTTTCCTGATTGGATTTTTTTCCCATATCAATAAAATCAATAATGATAATGCCGCCGATATCCCGGAGACGGATCTGGTATGCTATTTCCTTCACAGCTTCAAGATTCGTCTTGAGAATTGTTTCTTCAAGATTGTGCTTGCCCACATAGCGGCCGGTATTCACATCAATCGCCACCAGTGCCTCTGTATGCTCAATCACAATGTAGCCGCCTGATTTCAGCCATACTTTCTTTCTGATGGCGCGGGAAATGTCTCCCTCCAGATTATATGCGTCAAAGATCGGTTCCGATCCTTCATAGAGTTCAGCGGAACCTTTAAGGCTCGGCATGAAGGTCTCAAGAAAAGAAAGCACGGATTCATACCCCTTCCGAGAATCAATAATCAGTTTTTCTGCTTCATGTATCAGGAGATCACGGACCGCCCGAAGGCTGACAGTAAGTTCCTGATGCAGAAGTGACGGAACCGGAGCCTTCTTGTATTTTTTCCGGATACTTTCCCATAAGTTTTTGAGAAAATCCATCTCATAAGCAAGCTTTTCCTTCTGGATACCTTCCGCAGCCGTCCTGACAATATAACCCATGTTGTCTTTTCTCAGGGACAAGATCAGTTCTTTGAGACGATTTCTCTCTGTTTCATCCTCTATCCGTCTGGATATCCCGATATGATTTGAACTCGGCATAAGCACAAGAAAGCGGCCGGGGAGGGATATATAAGAAGTTGCACGAGACCCTTTGCTCCCTATTGGAGACTTGGCAACCTGGACCATTATCTCCTGGCCTTCTTTAAGAACATCCTCAATATGACAAGGGCGGTCTGCCACAGACAAAATTGAGTTTTCCCTGTTTTCTCCTCTCCTGCTTTCAGTCTCTGAACCGGAAAATTCGCCTGCATCGCTTTCAGCAAAAATATGTTCAAATTCCTTGTGATTATCGCATAAGACATCGCCGACATAAATAAAAGCCGCCTGACTCAGACCAATATTCACAAAGGCCGCCTGCATACCGGGAAGGACTCTTTGGACTTTGCCCTTGTATATGTTGCTGGCAATATCCGAATCATCTTTCCGTTTAATAAAAAGTTCTGCGATGGTTCCGTCCTCAAGAAGGGCGACCCTGGTTTCATGCTGGGTAACATTTATGACAAGTTGTTTATACATTTAAGAACAGATCCTCTTTGAAACTGAAGTGATTATAAAAAACCGCGTTTTGATGAGCCTGACGCGCTGAGAATGTCGTTCATGGAAGAGCCTTTTTCTTTCCATCAGTAACTCCTTTTCCCGGTTTGTCAGACGATATTGCTGATCGTTTTGACAAAATTTTTTGACTGCGTTATCCATTCTCTGACAATTTCCTCACCTGTCTTACTGTTTTGCAAAGTCCCCCATCCACACGGATTGGCGATAAGCAGGGATTACCCGCTCTCCCGCCAACAAATCCCTGCTTATCACTAATCCATGCAGATGCTGTTTTGTGTAGATGTTCACCAATCCACGCAGATGCTCCCCCATCTGCACGAATTGGCGATAACTTGTAACCGCCATCTCTGCCGGATTTGGCAGTCCGGCAGGAGCTTTTGAATGTTCCGCCTCTCCCGCTCAGTTCTCTCAGGCTCGGTTCGGATTGCCAAATCCGAACCGCCATCTCTGCCGGATTTGGCAATCCGGCAGGAGCTTTTGAATGTTCCGCCTCTCCGCCAATAGTGAAGGTGTCAACCCGGAGCCGCATCTTCGGGAACCTTGTAAAATCTATTCAGTCAATGACAATTCTGTGTCATCAACACTTTTGCTGAGAAGATAACCGGTGACGATGGCTATGGCCTCTTCTCTGGTTATCTTCCCATAAACCAGATAATCGGTGACAGCCGCCACCGCCTCACTTTTCTCCCATTGATTGTTCCCGTTCTCATCGTATTCGGCAAAGGGACCATCCGGTTCATTGCTGCCTGTTTTGTAAAACTTTATGACCCGGGTTTTGGAAAACGCAGGCAGATCAAGCAATATCTGGCCCGAGGCATCCGATTCCACGGGAGCCGTGCGGATCGGTGAAGTTTTTGTCTCATCGTATGAATTCCAGAACTCAACATTGAACTCACCATAAGCGTCAAGCTTGGGAACCATGAGTCTGGCCCCGGATATTGTGCCGTTTGCCTGTCTCCGTTCATCGTTCACCAGGAAAATAATCCCCTGCTTTCCGTCGGTGATACCGGTTTTGACAATCGGTATATCTGTGTTGCTGATTTCCATGTAGTGCCCGATCTGAACTGGCTGAAATCCTGAAAAGTCAAGGTTTTCTGAAATAAAATGTCTCAGGGCCAGCTGATATTTTCTCATCTGATCTGCCAGCGCATGATCCCCAAGCATGGCTCCGGGCCATCTCAGTCCTGTTCCCACCTCGCCGGAAGCCAGATGCGCCCATATCATGTTGTGAAAATACTGGTAATCATCCTCTTCAGTGAAATACTGGTCATACTCAGGCGTATAACGTCCGAGAGGCCCCGCCTCTGTGTTGAAATAAGGCTTGGGTGTCAGGCTGTTGGCATAGTAAAACTGGAGTCCCTGGCTGATTCTCACGGCCGGGGCAATGGTATTGTCCATATCTGCCACCAGGTAAGCCCCCCTGTTATTCGGATGGTTGTAATTGGGATCCCTGATGTCATGGTAATAGGTATGGGTAGAGTTGAAATCAAAATTCCTGTCATTCAGAACAAGGGCAGCGTCATCACCTGGCATCACCCGATTCTCCCCGGTCTGATGCGTTGTGAATATGGGATTCCAGCGAACTGAGGAGAGACAGATCAGATGGTTCGGATCAATGCTTCTCATATACGTTGCCAGATCATTGACGGTCTCCTCTCTTTTCTCAAACGGGGCTCGGTTCCATCCATGGATCAGATCGTCGGAATCAAACTCATTGACAATATCCCACGCCAGGAGGTTTCTGCGATCTCCCACGGTCTCGGCGAGCTTTGACAGAATGGCCTTGAGATACTCCCTGTTGGCAGGATCAAAAAACTCGGAAGGTTCTGACATCGGCCCGCCCATGGTCGTGCTGAAAGGTATTTCCGGCCATTTGTCTTTATAATAGAATGTGTCAAAGGGAACAATGACCACACAGATATTGTAATTCGCACATTCATCAAGGAGCGTTTTCAGGAAGCGGAGTGTGTCATCATTAAATCTTATATTGTCAGGGCCATTCGAGACATCCTCAAACAGATAAACCGGTTTTTCGAGGTCCAGGGATTCAGCCATGAGCCGGATGGTGTTGACACCGTGGTCACTCAGGTATCTGAGATAGTCTCTTCCTTCTGAAACGCCCTCTTCCTCATAGAAATTCCGATAGCGGCCTTTCATCTTATCCCACATATCTCCGTCATAAAAAATTCTGATCCTGGGCCAGGGTATCCCCTGATTGTCGCCGATAACCACAAAAGGCTCACCATTTTCCCATGAGAAATATCGTCCCCCCGGATCAGATGTGATAAATCCTTTGTCCCCGGGAGAAGCCGAGGAAGTGGTAACACTCGCCGTGGTCAGGAGAGACGCATTTCCCCGCTCGTCAACGGCTTTTATGCCGAGCGAATAGGATGTGCCAGGTTCAAGGCCGATGATCTTGAATGTCTCCTGCTTTCCTGACTTCTGCGGGTGGAAATTGTTCTGATAAACCATTGCCGTGTTCCAATTATCTTTGGTGATTCCCGAAACAGAATATCGGATATCGTAAGCCTCGGCATAACCTTCTGAGCCGTTATCACCTGTGGCGGTAAAGGATATTTTTGTGGAAAAGGCATTGGTTCGGCTGGTTCGCAATCCTGATATCGGTGCCGGAGGTGTGCTGTCACGTTTTGAGGAAAGAACAAATTCTGCCCAGTTCTCAGGTCGCCTGTCTTCTCCCATAAAAGCGGTCAGTTCGTCAAACACCCGCTTCCATTCCTTATGATATTCAGGAGCCAGGGGGCCACCGGTGTCATCCTCAATGCTTTTGAAATTCATGCCCAAAGCGTATCCGTCACTCGGTGCTGAGGCATTTTCAGAACCGAACAGGTTCTGCCAGGTGATCGCCACTTCCACTGTGAATCCGCCATCTTTTCGGCTTTCTGATGATATCTCACCAAAGGTGTAATCGTTCAGCCTGCCATTATATCTGACTTTATACAGTATCTTATCAACGATCTCCGTGGCTCCGGCCGTGCCTCCTGAACCGTTTCCTTTGTCAAAGCGATATGCAGAACCGTTCGCATTCACGGCAAAGGTCCTGTCGTCGGGCTGCATGAATTCATCCCGGGAGCGGTCCGGATCAATGTCCCATTGGAACGCATCGTCATCCCAGGTGCTTTCCCAAGGGGTGGAAGCATTGTAATCATCCACCCATAATTCAAAATCCTCTGTTTCCGCGCCCAGATAGAGACAATTTTGATCCCACATGAGCCGGATTTCTATTTTGGAATCCTCTCCGAAAAACTTGTAAAGTGTGATGTGGCCCATTGCATCCCATTCTTTGGGTTCCAGTACACCGTCAATCTCAGGCGTTCCCTGGGGAATGAATCCTCCGAAAAAATTATACGAGGCCGCTGAAGTCGTTGAAAAAAATAAAACGATCATCAGAGCGACCAGAATTTGAAAAGAAGTCTTTTTCATCATACGTCTCCCTATGTGAATTCAAATATTATATGACTTGAAAAGCAAGCTTTGCACTTCGGATTCCCGCTTTACCAATTCTTCCAAAACTCATGCCTTATGTACCTGTCAGACAGGATCGCTGTGCCTGTGTCAGACTGTGGAAAACCATCGTCATCGTAGAAATAAGAAGAAACTTCTATATCCGGCACGGAAACGTGAAAATAATTCACATCAACTCTCCCGCTGGCATCAAACCAGATTTTGACAAAAAGGTCCGGGTTCTGCTCACTTCCCCAGGTCACATCTGACGGACTGGCGTAAAAATGCCCCCAGATGACCCGATGTCCGCCAGCAGTTGTCTCCCCACCGCCTTTCCGCCAAACCGCTTCAATGGGTCCGGCATCAACAGTGTTGATGACTGCCTCAATGTCAAGATTGTCATCAACGGAATAGCCCGCAGCCGTTGAGGGCCACCAATCTCCCCCAATGTCAGCCGCAATGCCGTCCTCATAGTTTGTCACCATGTAACTTCGGCCATTTTCATAATATTGGCGAATATATCTTGCCTCCAGTGTGGTGGTTCCGCTTTCGTCAGGATGTCCGTCATGAGGATAATCTGAATACACCTCAATATTGGGAACAGACACATGGAAGAAGTTGACATCCACCCTGCCGCTGCGGTCAAACCAGATTTTGACAAAGATATCCGGATTCTGTCTGCTTCCCCAGTTCACGTCTTTCGGGCTGGCGTAGAAGTGTCCCCACATCACCCGATGGCCGCCGGCTGTCACGTCCTCACCGCCTTTCTGCCAGACAGCTTCAATGGGTCCTTTCTCTGCGGTCCGGATGACTGCCCGGACCCAAAGAGTGTCGTCTGCCATGTATCCTGCTTCGGGATCGCCACCGCCAATTGCAGTCACTTCCTCGGAAGAAATGCTTTTCTTCTTCTCAGGATCATCCCAATAAAGACCGCCAATAGTGAAGGTGTCACCCGGAGCCGCATCTTCGGGAACCTTGGCGTTAAAGGTGAATTCTTTTATGCCCATCATTGTAAATGTCAGACCTTCAGGATTGCTATCTGCTGTGTGGTCACCCGTGAACTCAAGCCCTCCGAGATCAAGTTGTGCCGCATAAAAATGGTCAAGCTCCGAAGGAATCACTGTGATCTCCGCTTCCTCACCTGGCCTGAGTTCACTTTTATTCAGTGAAAGTGTCACTCCCGCTTCGGCCTGAGCCCCGAGGGAGGCGGCAAGCATCGTAATAACAGACAGGCATGCCCAAAAAAATTTGTTTTTCATTTCATTCTCCTTGTAAAATTTATTCAGTCAATGACAATTCTGTGTCATCAACACATTTGCCGAGAAGATAACCGTTGAGCAAAAATTCCGCTTCGGGGCTCTTGTCAATTTTCAGCATCTCTTCCCACTTCCTCTTTCCGATTTCCATTTTCATCAGAACCATGTCCTCATCAGTCGTACCCACAAGAGCCTCAAGTTACTCATACCCTGTCCTGAATTTTTCAGAATCGTTGTCTTTCCCGATCCGTTGATCCCGGCCACAGTGTTCAGGGGACGGCCTTTCCTGTCGGTAAAATCCATGTCCGTTGTCCCGAAAAAGGGATGGTCTGCAAAATGAAGCTTTTTGATTTTCATATATTCACCTGACAGTAATTTGCAAAGTCCGTAATTAAAATTTTAACCAAATATAAAAGGGATTTTACTGAAAGTCAAACTTTTTTTAGTGTCTTATCCACAAATCCTTTCTTACACACAATCCGTGCAGATGCTGTTTCCTGCCAACAAATCCCTGCTTATCACTAATCCATGTAGATGATAAGAAAGGATTGCTTCCAAGCCGCCCACAAATCCTTTCTTACGCACAATCCTTGTAGATTCACGGATTATGTGTTGAAAATTGCTTCAAAAGCATCCATTGCCAGCACTTCTGTTCTGGGAAACCCGATTTTGTCCAACACTCTGAAATGTTTGTCATTTGATACCAAAAAATGGGCATTGGCACTAATCGCACAGTCTGCGAATTTGTTGTCATCCGGGTCTGCGCTGATCAGATTCCAATGATAGTAAACAGTCTGTCTGTGGACATTTGGAAGCTTCAGCAACGCTCTCAGCACATTTCCGGCTACGACTTCATTGTACTTTGAACCGATAATTTCCTCATATTCCGCCAGAATTTCATTAGTGACATACAGATCAAATGCTCCGTCCAGGATTTTCTGGAATATCCAATGATATTTTGATCTTGAGGAGACGGATACCAGCAGGATGTTCGTGTCAAGAACGATTCTCAGCTTATTCATTCAGCCACCTCTCCATATCCCGGTCGCTCAGATTTCTCTCATCCCAGATACGGTCAGCCTCCCGGACGGCTTTGGCTGCGTAAAATTTTGCCAACATTGTTTTCAGCTGATTCAGCTCGTCCTCATCCAGATTTGTCGAATACAATTCCAGAATTTCCATTTGGAGATTGGTCAGAGGAGTTTGCAACATTTTAATCTTTCCTTTCCTTGTAAAATTGGTCTTCGGTTCCCGAAGAAACCCCTGCTTGCCACTAATTCGTTCAGATGCTCACCAATCCACGCAGATGCCGTTCCCCCATCTGCACGGATTGGCGATAAGCAGGGGATTACTTGGTCTCCCGCTAACAAATCCCTGCTTATCACTAATCCATGCAGATGATAAGAAAGGATTACTTCCCAAGCCGCCAACAAATTCTTTCTTACACACAATCCGTGCCGATGCCGCTCCCCCATCTGCACGGAGAAGAATCAGTACCGTCACCATCTCTTTTATCAGATGACCTGAATATTTGACAGATTGCTTATGGCCGAATCCCGACTCAGCAGCGGCAAGCCCAGGGCAAGTGCTGTGGCTGCGATAATGCGGTCCGGCATGTCCGGGACCACAGAACGGGATATCTGTCTCAGGCTGCTGATCACGGAAAAATCAAGCGGCGCAAGTTCATAATTCGCGCTGTCTGTTCCGATGAGGTTCAGAACAGTGTTAAGCAGATTTCCCGGAATACGTCCTTTTTCCGAAAGATATATCATTTCGACCGGAACGATGGTCGGAATGACCGCTTTTGATCTTCCCTCATCTATTTCTGAGAATATCTGCCGCACTCTGGAGGACAGATTCGGAAGGTTCTGAAGATGCCAGATCAGGGCATGAGTGTCTGTAACATAACGGTTCATATTTCGTCCTCTCCGAATCTTCCCCACATTTCATGACGGGCATCTGTAATGTCCTCTGCTGTGATCTCAGGTGTGCCTGCCCATAGTCCGCCCAATCTGACAATTGGTTTCTGCGTGCCGAACTTCCCTGATTTTGATTGCAGAAATGTCGTAAATTCTGCCAATAATCTCAGACTGTCTGTTTGAAGAAAGTCGAGTGAGGAGATGATCTCAGTTTTCAGAGCTTGTTGTTCCTGCATTTTGTTTTCTCCTTTTAATTTATTGCCTCATTTGTTCGGCTCGTTCATCTGCCGATTACTTTCCAGGCTATCAGCGAATCTCCACCAACTACAGGGATTTGGTTTGGCAAGGATGGGCATTATCCTTGCTAAACCCAATCTCTGTAGTTGCAACTGAGATGCTTCCCAAGCCGTCAAGAAATCCTTTACCATGAAAATAGATTTTCATCATCGGGGGTGAAAATCTCTTTTCATGGAAGTTTTTTTACACACAATCTTTGTAGATGATGCCCCCATCTGCACGGGTTGGCGATAACCAGAGACTATCACTTTTTCAGCGAATCCAATACTTTTATCTTCTTTTCGCTCTCAAGCTCATCAAACTCGTGGTGATCCGCTGTCACAATCTGTGTCTGTCTGACATTTGCCTCCGCAAGCGCAATGGAATCGGCAAGCGATATTTTGCATGTTGCCTTCAGTTTCCCGGCTTCCTGAAAGACTTCATTTGAAATGGCATCGACAATTTTTATGGGAAGATGCCTTATCTTTTCAAGGGTTTTG